>Ga0194125_10010497_pt1 | contig 12628 bp, 11 predicted proteins | sample TA2KigC250mmetaG_FD_148626 | JGI IMG/M metagenome (GOLD analysis project Ga0194125, IMG submission 148626) | Freshwater microbial communities from Lake Tanganyika, Tanzania - TA2015034 Kigoma Deep Cast 250m | ecosystem: Environmental > Aquatic > Freshwater > Lake | place: Tanzania: Lake... | reverse complement strand
TACCTGTTTACCGTCCATGACTTATTCTCCTTTCCAAAAAGGTTCATAAGTCACTGTAAACAAAGGAGTAACAGGGCGCCAGAAAAAAATCTCACACACTTGCAGTACTCGGTAATCGAGACCCCCTGGACCAGTTCCATGACAAAGTAGGGCCTTCCGGTCTCCGTAGAACCCGCATCGAGGACCTTGGCGATACTGGGATGGTCCATCAGGGCCAGGGCCTGCCGCTCGGCCTCGAAGCGGGCGATGACGGAGCGGGTGTCCATGCCCAGTTTGATGATCTTGAGGGCCACTTTGCGGCGGATGGGGTGCTCCTGCTCGGCCATGTAGACCACCGCCATGCCGCCTTCGCCGATCTTCTCCAGGAGCTTGTACCGGCCGATGACCGTGCCGGGACCCTCCATCAGCGTGGAAGGACTGCCTTGGGGATCGCATTCGAGCACCGGGTCGTCGAGCAGGGACTGCGACTCGTGGGCCTGCAACAACGACTCCACGCTGGCTTGCAGCCTGGCGTCGGTTCCGCAGGCCGTGACCACGTACGCACGGCGCTCGGCAGGGTCTTCGTACTGCAGGGCGGCCTCGAAAATTGTCTCTTCCTTATGATCCATAAACGAACCACTCCGATGTTCCACTGACAATGCGAGAAGGAGGTCTGCGTTGGCTCACGAATTTCTGGAAGAGCCGAAAAAAAGTCCACGATCCGCTCAAAGGCCAAAGCCTCTGCCGGGTGGCATCGCCAAGGCCGGCCGCCGGCCTTGACGATGGTCGTGCGGATTCGCGTGGAACCATCGTCAAGGGCAGAGCCGGACATTCAGCTTTTTCCTCCGGCCCGTCGGCCGAAGGGGGCGGCGTCGGGCGAAGAAGTAGAATGTCCCTTCTTTCCTTCGTGGCATCGGCATCCTGCCGATGATTCATGGGCGTTCGCGCCCATGCTACTCACGGGCGGGACGCCCGTGTTACTCATGGGCAAGATGCCCATGCTACTCACGGGCAGGACGCCCATGTTACTCATGGGCGGGACGCCCATGCTACGGGCGCATTTCGCGGATGAGCCAGGCGCGGGCGTAGGTCCACAGGCGCTTGGCGGTCGCCGGTGAGATGCCCAGGCCGGCCGCGGTCTGCTCGATGGTCAGGCCGGCAAAGTAACGAAGCTTGACCACCTCGGCCTTGGTGCTGTCCACCTGGGCCAAGCGCTGGAGCGCCTCATCCAGCGACAGAAGACTCTCGGGGTCCGGGCCCGTTGGGCCGGCGGATTCGACGTTCTCCAGCTCGACCCGTTTCTGCCCGCCGCCGTGTTTGCCGCTGCGCTTGTGGCGGGCGTTCTCGACGAGGATCCGGCGCATGGCTTCCGCCGCCGCCGAAAAGAAGTGGCCCCGGCTCTGCCAGCTTTGCGGCGTGTCTCCCACCAGGCGGAGATAGGCCTCGTGCACCAGCGCGGTCGCCTGGAGCGTCTGGCCCGGCGGCTCGCGGGACAGTCGCTGCGCCGCCAGCAGGCGGAGTTCCTCATAGACCAGGGGCAAGAGCTCGTCCGTAGCCCGGGTTTCGCCGTGCTCGATGGCGTTCAAGATGCGCGTCACGTCACTCATGCCGGTTCCCCACCGTTTCGGATCACCCACAGCCCTATTGTCCCGCAAACGGAGAAAGATTTCAAGCCTGGGCCACCCCAAGCTGAGGAGCGAAACGGTCAGTGCGATGCCGCGAAGCCCGTAGGGTGTGCCGTGGACACCATCCTTGTGCCTGCCGATGGAAGCTGGCCATCCTCCGCTGGACCAGGCTGGTCAGGGCGATGGTATGGGCGACAGGTGGGGTTGCGGCGACGCGAAGGGAGAGGGCTGCGGGTCGACGGCTGTCGCGGCTTTCGTCAGGTCGTTGCCGGCGAACAGGCCGGCGTCGGTCACGCCGCGATGTTTCAGGAAGGTCGTCGTGCCCTCGGCTGCCTGCGAGTTGCGGACGAGGACGCCGCGGACCGTATCGAGCAGGATTGCCGCCTGTCCTTCCACTGAACCGGGTTGACGGCCGGTGAAATTGTCGATCACCACGCGGTCTGTCCCCTCGCACCAGAGGGCGTGGAGATAGTATTCCGGCATGTCGGCGTCCCAGTGGACCTCGACCCCCTTCAACGTCAGGCCGTGGGCGCCGTGGCAGAAGATCCCGGCCAGGTCGTGGCGGAAGATCGCCCATTGCGGATCGAAGGCGGGCCGCAGGTCGAGGTTGCCGCCGTAGGAGGCCGCCAGAGGGCTCTTACGCAGATGCAGGCGGATGCCGTTGAAGGTGATATCCTCGATCCGGCCCGGCTCGTGGGACCACAGGACAATGCCGCTTTCGCTCTCGGCCAGGATGTTCGTGAAGACGACATTGCGAATCCGGCCCAGGGTCGTATTCGACTTGCGCTCCGGCAGCACGGACAGGTGGATCGGCTCGCCTTTGCCCCACCAGTGGCCGGTGTGCAGGCGGGTCCGGATGACGATGTTGTTGAACAGGATGTTCTCGAGGGACCCTTCCTGGCGGACGAACAGGCCCAGGCCGCGATTGGAGTTGTGGATCACCAGGTTCTGAAAGACGCAGTTGCGGACCGGGTTGGGCCCGTAGCCGACGCGCACGCCGGCCGAGCGCGACGAGAGCGTGCAGTTGCTCACCGTGACGTTCTCGCACACGCCGCCGGAGCGGCTCTCGACGCTGGTGATGCAGATCGCATCGTCGCCGCAGACGAGGTCGCAGTTGCTGATGTGCACGCTGCGGCAGGTGGTGCAATGGATGCCGTCATTGTTGGGGATAAGGGGATTGTTCAGGATCTTCAGGCCGGTCACATCCACGCGCTCGCAATCGGCCAGGTGGATCGTCCAGATGGGGGCATCCATGAGCGTCACATCGCGAATCTGCACATCCCGGCAACTGTAGAATGCCAGCAGCCGGTTCGGCCGGGGCCGGAACGTCACTGGCCCATCGGCGGTCCCGAATTGGGGCGACAGGAACTGGTCGCCTTGGCGCGTGAACTTGGGGTCGAAGTCGCCCGGGTTGGTCCGCACCTGGTCCAGGTGCATGAACGAGGTGCCGCGCCCATCGACCGTGCCCCGCCCGCAGATCGTGACATTCACGGCCTCCCGGGCCCAGAGCAATGGCCGGGCTCGTCCGCCCACGCGATGGTCCTCGATCGCCTCGCTGGCCCGGATGATCGCCCCGGCCTCCAGTTGGAGGGTGACATGGCTCTGAAGCTGGATGGGTCCGGTGCGATAGACGCCCGCCGGGACCAGGATCGTCCCGCCTTTCTGCTCCACGCACGCGGCAATCGCCTTCTGCAGGGCCGCGGTATTCAACGTCGTCCCATCGGCGACTGCACCGTGATCGAGGACGTTGATGAATCCCGGCGCGCCCGCCGCCCGCCGCCCGCCGAACAGCCCCAGGCAGATCATGCCAAAGATTGTTATCGAAAGAAAACGACACCTGATGCCTTCCGTCATGATTGGGCCCTTCCCATATCGTCTCAGAACGTGTATGAGAACCCAGCTCCGTAATGGGTGGCAGCGGCAAGCGGAGTCTTCGGAGCTTGCCGATGGTTTCGTCCCTCCGCCATCGGCAAGGCCTGCGCAAAGCCTACGGCCTTGCCGCTGCCACCCGTCGCTGGCACCAAGTGCCCCGGGCAAGATGCTTGTGCCGCTTTTCATACACGTTCTCAGACTGTTGCCCCGCCGGACGGTGTGCACAGCACACCCCGCAAATCGTCAATCATCAACAAACGATAATCGATTCTTACAGCCTCCAGCCGTCCCGGTAGGGCTCCTGGAGGTAGCGGTTGGCTTCTTCGTCGTTGGTGAATCTCATGTTGGGGCCGTCCCAGGCGAGCTTCTTGCCCCGGCGGATGGCGATGTTGCCGAGCAGGACGACCTCGGCCAGCAGGCCCCCGATGTCGAAGTGACAACTGGCGGGCTCGCCGCCGTGACAGGCGCGGACCCACTCGCCGGTGGCGATGTTCTTGAAGCTCGAGCGGGGCAGGGTCTTGGGCGGAAGCTTGTAGCTCTGCATCTTCGACTGGGGGATGATCCGGCCGCTGTTGGTGTCGCCCAGGATCTTGCCCTTGGTGCCGACGTAGAGATTGCCTTCGCTCGGCCAGGGGCGGCTGTCCTCCAGTTCGCTCGGTCGCGGCGGCTGGATGCCGCCATCGTACCAGTGCACGTGGACCGGCGGCATGCCCTCCCGGGCCGGGAACTCCCAGACGACTGTCGAGGCCAGGGGTGTCGCTTCCGGCATCGACTTGGTCGAACTGGCCCAGACGCTGGTCGGATGCCCGAGCTTCAACGCGCGGAACAGCGTGTTGAGGTGGTGGCAGCCCATGTCGCCGAGGGCGCCGGTCCCGAAGTCCCACCAGCCGCGGAAGTTCCACGGGTGGTAGATGGCATCGAACGGGTAGTTGTACTTGGCCTGCTTCATGACGAGGTGGTCCTTGCCCCACTTGTCTCGGAAGGGCCGCAGGGGGGCGGGCCCGAGCCAGAGGTCCCAGTCGAAGTGGGCGGGGATGGGGTCGGAGCCTTCCGGCCGGGCCATGCCCTGGGGCCACATCGGCCGGTTCGACCAGCAGTGCACCTCGCGGAGCTCGCCGATGGCGCCGTCCTGGATCATCTCGCACAGGGTGGCGGCGCTGTCGCTGGTGGAGGAGGAGGCGGTGACTTGGGTGGCCACGCCTGCCTCTTGGGCGGCCGCACAGACCGCCCGGGCCTCGTGGATCGTCCGCGTCAGCGGCTTGACGCAGAGCACGTGCTTGCCCCGCCGCAGCGCCTCCATCACGATCACGGCGTGCGTATGGTCCGGCGTCGCCACCAGGACCGCGTCGATGTTCTGGTCCTCCTTGTCGAGCATCTCGCGGTAGTCGCGGTACCGCTTGGCCTCGGGGTATTCCTCGAAGACCGGCCTGGCGTACCGGTGGTCCACGTCGCACAGGAAGGCGATCCGCGTCCCTTCCTCCGCGGCGCAGCCCTGCAGGAACGGCCGCCCCACGCCGCCGATGCCGACGCCGGCAATGTTGAGCCTGCCGCTGGGGGCCGCTTGCGCCCCACCGGCCAGCACATGGCCGGGCACGATGGTGAATGCCGCCGCGGCGGCGGCGGTCCGGTGCAGGAACTGCCGGCGGGAAGTGGTTGCTGCGGAGTCGCGCTCTGTGTGTGTGTCGGTCATAACCCCATCCTTTCAAAGCTTGCCGGTGTCCAGAGTACGCAATTTCCGTCCCTTGCTCAAGGAGAAACTCCGCTGCCGCTCTCGGGGGGTGCATGACCGTTCTTGCACGCCTCCGGGGCAACGGATCTTCGGTCCCGGCAGGGTAAAGGAAAAGGGGACATTCTACTTTTCCCCTTCCGGGAGGGAAAAGTAGAATGTCCCCTTTTCCGGCGACGGTCGGGGCCGGGCCGGGACACCCGCGCAGGAACGGTCATGCACCCCTCTCGGGGCAGCGGCACGGGGTGGATACGGTCTCTCATAGCATGGGCGTCGTCTTGAGAAACTGCCGGATTTATTGGAGATGCATTTTGATCGTCTTGGCATTGAGCCGGGCTCTCGTTATACTGGAGGCCGTGAACATAATCGTCCTCAGCAGTTTCCAGGGTAGACGATAGCGTCTTGGGGGTTCATCAAGGATGAGCGGCCGTGGTGGGGATAGTCTCCAAGCCGGATACAGATCAGAAGCTGCGAATCCTCAGCGATGACGCCAGGTACGACTTGGCCTGCGCCTGCGGGACCAACGCGGACGACACCCGGCGGCGGGGCGGGGACGGACGCTGGATCTACCCGGTCACCCTGCCCAACGGCGGCAAGAGCGTCCTGTTCAAGACGCTGATCTCCAACGTCTGCACGAACGACTGCAAGTATTGTCCGCTGCGCCAGGATCAGGACCTCCGGCGGTGCAGTCTCAGGCCCGAGGAGACGGCCGCGACGTTCCTGGACTATTTCAACCGGCGGAAGGTCTTCGGCCTGTTTCTGACGTCGGGCGTGATCGGCTCGCCCGACGCGACGATGGAGCGGCTCAATGCGACCGCCCGGCTGCTGCGGACGCGGCACGGGTTCAAAGGGTACATTCATCTGAAGGTGATTCCCGGCGCCAGCCCCGCGGCGGTCGAGGACGCCGTCTCGCTCGCCAGCGCCGTTTCGCTCAACATCGAGACACCGGGCGCGGAGAACCTCCGCAAGCTCTCCACCCGCAAGGACTACCTGCGGGACATCATCGACCCCATCAAGCAGATCAGCCAACTGACGGCGCGGGGAAGCCGGTTCCACAAGGTCAAGCAGACCACGCAGTTCATCGTCGGACCGGCCGGCGAATCTGATAGCGAGATTGTGAAATACATGTGGGGCCTCTACGACCGGCTCCACCTGCATCGGATCTACTTCAGTGCCTACCAAAAGGGCCTGGGCGACGCCTCCCTGCCGGCGGAACAGCCGGATGCAGGTGGCGCGGGCGTCGCGCCCGTGAATCGCGGGCGGGACGCCCGCACGACGCAAGGGCAGGATGCCCTCGCCACGCCGTTCCTGCGGGAGCATCGGCTCTACCAGGTGGACTTCCTCATGCGCAAGTACGGCTTCCGGGATACCGACATCGTTTACGACGAGCGGGGCAATTTATCGTTGGCAGCGGACCCGAAAGAGGTCTGGGCGGCGAACCATCCGGAGTTCTTTCCGGTAGATGTCAACAGAGGAACCCGGATGGAGCTTTTGCGGGTGCCCGGCCTGGGGCCGGTGACGGTCAATCGGCTGTTGCAGTTGCGCCGGACGCAGCGCCTCGGCTCCCTGGACGAGATCGGAAAAGTGGGTGTCCTGCTGCGAAAGGCACAGTCGTATCTGGCCTTTTGAATATTTTCGTTGCCAAGGGACCGCCGCGTTCTATAATTCGCAGGCTGGATTCGGGCTCGTAGGTATTTCGACCGCTGTGGCGCGGGCATCTTGTCCGTGCTGCGGCAGGAGGGCTACAGGGGTCCGCCCGAGGCAGGGTAGCCGGAACGACAACTCGAGGTAGATTTTCGGGAGGTGAAAATGCTGAACCTGGTTCCCACACGGGTCTTTTTGACCAAGGGTGTCGGTCGGCACAAGTATCAGCTCAAGTCGTTTGAGGAGGCGTTGCGCAAGGCCGGCGTGGCCCAGCAGAACCTGGTGCAGGTCTCGTCGATTCTGCCGCCGCGCTGCAAGATCATCAGCCGCGAGAAGGGTCTGGAGCTGTTGATCCCGGGCGGTATCTGTCACTGCGTCATGGCGCGGGCCGACACCGACGAGCACGGCCGGCTGGTGGCCTCGTCGGTGGGCATCGCGGTGCCGAAGGATGAGAGCAAGTGGGGCTACCTCAGCGAGGTGCACGGCCACGGCATGAACGAAAAGGAAGCGGCCGACCTGGCCGAAGACCTGGCCGCCGGGATGTTGGGGACCACCCTCGGTCTGGAAGTGGACCCGAACAAGGCGTGGTCCGAGAAAGAGCAGGTCTACAAGTCCAGCGGGCTGATCATTCGCACCTCCAATATCACCCAAACCGCGCGCGGCAAGAAGGACCTCTGGACCACCACTGTGGCCATTGCCATGTTCCTGTTCGACATGGAGCAGGACCTGCCGCCGAATCACGTGCGCCAATGAGTTGAGTATGGAGCCGACGACCAATTTCTACGGCCTGCCGCCGGAGCATTCGGGGGCGGCCGATTCCCGGATCGTGATCGTGCCCGTGCCCTACGACGGTACGAGCACCTGGATGAAGGGCGCGGACAAGGGCCCCGGCGCCATTCTGAACGCCTCGGGCACCGTGGAGCTCTACGATATCGAGACCGATTCGGAGGTCTACCGGCACGGCATCTACACCGACGAAGCGGTGACGGAGGACCGGTCGCCTGAGGCGATGGCCGAGGCCGTCCGGCGCTGTGTGCAAGGCCATCTGGCGAACAGCAAGTTTACGATCGTCGTAGGAGGAGAGCATTCGGTGAGCATCGGGGCGGTCCGGGCGCAGGTGGACCGGTATCCCGGCCTGAGCGTTCTGCAACTCGATGCGCATGCGGATTTGAGAGATGAATATGAGGGTTCCCGGTACAATCACGCCTGCGTCATGACCAGGGTTCGCGAGCTGTGCCCGATTGTCCAGGTAGGCATTCGGAGCATGGATATCGGCGAAAAGCCCGCCGTGGCCGAGGATCGGGTCTTTTTCGCCCACGAGATCCACGACCGGCTCGACTGGATCGATGCGGTCGTCGCGAAGCTGACCGAGCAGGTGTATGTCACGATCGATTTGGATGTGTTCGATCCGTCGATCATGTCGTCCACGGGGACGCCGGAGCCCGGGGGCTTGCGCTGGTACGATGTCCTGGCCCTCCTTCGGGCGGTGTGCCGCCACAAGACCGTGGTGGGCTTCGACGTGGTCGAATTGTGCCCGGTCGAGACGAACTGGGCCCCGGACTTCCTGGCGGCGAAGTTGATCTACAAGTTCCTGAGTTACAAGTACAGGTAAGCTTCAGCAAAAGGGATTATTGGAATCATGGAATGATGGAATAATGGAATAGTGGGTAGGGCGGAGCGCACGTCTTCCCCAGTATTCCAACATTCCAGTATTCCATTATTCTATAAGAGAGAGGCGAATATCATGGAGAAGCGAGACGTTTTGCGCGATCCGGTTGAGCACATCGACATCAAGGCCTTCGATGCCACCCCGATCATCGAGAGCATGACCCGGATGTCGTTCACCGCCCGGGACACCGCTCGGGCGGCGGAGATCCTCAACCGGATGCTGGCGGAAAAGGACTGCACGATCATCCTGTGCATCGCGGGCAGCACCTCTGCCGCCGGCTGCATGCACATCTACGTCGATATGGTCCGCCACAACATGGTAGATGCGATCGTCGCGACGGGCGCCACCGTTGTGGACATGGACTTTTTCGAGGCGCTGGGCTTCCGCCACTATCAAGGCAGCCCGCACGTGGACGATAAGAAACTTAGAGAATTGTATATCGACCGGATCTACGACACGTATATCGACGAGGAGCAGCTCCAGGCCTGCGACAACACGGTCAAGGAAATCGCCGATGGACTGGAGAAGCGGCCCTATTCGTCCCGGGAGTTCATCCAGGAGATGGGCAGGTATCTGACGACCCATGCCAAGAAGAAGGACTCGCTGGTTCTGGCGGCCTATGAGCACGAGGTGCCCATCTTCTGCCCGGCCTTCTCCGATTCCAGCGCCGGTTTCGGCCTCGTCAAGCACCAGGTCGAAAACCCGGACTCCCACGTGTCCATCGACTCGGTGAAGGACTTCCGCGAGCTGACGGAGATCAAGATCCAGTCGCCCGTGTCGGGTCTGTTCATGATCGGCGGCGGCGTGCCGAAAAATTTCGCGCAGGATACCGTGGTTTGTGCGGAGATTTTGGGACATTCGGTCGATATGCATAAATATGCGGTGCAGATCACGGTGGCCGATGCCCGCGACGGCGCCTGTTCCAGCTCGACGCTGAAGGAAGCCTCCTCCTGGGGCAAGGTGGACACCACGTACGAGCAGATGGTGTTCGCCGAGGCGACGGCGGTGCTGCCGTTGATCGCCAGCCATGCGTATCACCGGCGTCTGTGGCAGAACAGGCCCCGGCGGCGGTGGAGCAGGATCTTTGGACCGGCATTTGCAGGAGCGCACGGATGAGAGCAAGGATAGGCACAGCGGCCCGGAACGGTACGACGATTCTTCTCTTGGCCCTGTCGCCTATGCTTCTTGCGGCGGGCTGCCGGAATCGCGCTTTGGAGCAGACCCGGCAGGAGACCCGGGAGGCCAAGGCCACCATCAACAAGTTGAGCTACAACCTCACGGCGGCGCAGAACGAGATCGCCACGCTGCGGGCGGAATTGAAGGTGGTCCGGCAGACCCGCGATGAGCTCCAGAGACAATTGAGCCAACTGGCGCACGACCGGGACCAGGCCGCGACGTTTGCCCGGGAAGCCCAGGAAGCGATCAACCGTCTGACCGCCCAGGAAGGCACCCAGAACAGCATGACCGTCGCTCTCCAGAGGCAGAATGCCGAGATGAAGACCCTCATCGAAGAGCAGCAAAGGCTCATCGAGCAACTGCACAAGGGAGCGGCGGTCGAGCCGGTGGACCCGACGAAGCCGGCAGACCCCAATCAAACCCCGTGACGAGCCGCCGCCTTCTGCCCCGGACGACAGGACCCGCGCCGAGCTTCGCACGGCCCCCCGTTCTATGGTCCGCAGCCGTTCGGAGTTATGCCTTAGTGTTACCCGGTTTTGAACCTGGGCTACAAGACTTGATAGAGGTGGAAGGCAGGACTGTTCCGACCCGCGCAAACGCGGAACTCCAAACGGCTGCGGCGCCCAGCATGATGCACGGTAAACGCAAAGTCGTTTGCTGTATGGGTGGCAGCGTCAAGCGGAGTCTTCGGAGCTTGGCGATGGCGGATTGCCCGTGCGCAGGACCATCGCCAAGGCCTACCGGCCTTGACGCTGCCACCCGTCGCCCTACAAAAAGAGCGCATCCGCGCCGCCTCTTGGTAGGTTGAGCGTCCTCGCCCGACTTCTTTGGCGAGCGGGGACGCTCGCCCTACGAAGAGAGCGCATCCGCCCCTGCAGCGCACCCCCGGCGCCGAACATGGGATTGCCCTTGCCAAGGGCGTGGGCGGCGGTAACATGAGGGGGCGCGTGCCGTGCCAGGGGCTTCGAGGTCCGGCGTATTCTTGGGGCCCGGGGATATGGACCGCGGGACGAGTGCAGAGGCCCGGCGGACCTCCGGAGCCATGAGTAGGCCGATGGGAGTGAATCCATGCGGAAAGCCAAGTTGATCGCCGTCATTGTCGTTTCGCTTCTGACTCTCGTGATTCTGCTGCAGAATACCGAGCCGGTCCAGGCACGCATCCTCCTCACCACGGTCCAGATGTCGCGGGCGCTGCTGATGATGTTGATGTTCGTCCTGGGCTTCGTCGTGGGGATTCTGGTGCCGACGTACTTCCTGCGAAAAACCGACCACCGGGCAAAGCCGGAGCCGGGGTCGAGCCGATAAGCAGGCGAGCATCTTGCCGAAGAATGCCATGGCCGGAATCTGGGGAGATGGTACAATGCTCGCTCTTGGCAAAGATCGGTGGATAAATAGGTTGGGAAATGCATGACGGAAACAATCGCTCCCGTATCTTCTCAATCGCATCTGTTTGCGTGGGTCATTTTACCGCTGTTGATCTTCCTTTCGCGCATCGCGGATGTCTCGATCGGAACGGTCCGCGTGATTCTCGTCTCGCGCCGGCTCAAGTACCTGGCGCCTCTGGCCGGGTTCTTCGAGGTGCTGATCTGGATCCTGGTGATCGGCCAGATCATGCAGAATCTGTCCAGCCCGGTCTGCTACCTGGCCTACGCCGGGGGCTTTGCCGCGGGCAACTTCATCGGCATCCTGATCGCCGAGAAGCTCTCTCTGGGCATGGTCCTGGTGCGGATGATCTTCCCGAAAAAGGCCAACGGCCTGATCGACCGCCTGCGGGAGCGGCGCTACGGCGTGACCTGTATCGACGGCCAGGGGGCCACGGGTCCCGTGCAGGTGGTCTTCACGATCGTGCCGCGCCGCGAGGTGGAGGCGGTTGTCAATCTGGTCAGAGAATCCAATCCCGAGGCGTTCTACTCCGTGGAAGAGGTCGATTTCGTGGAACGCGGGGTGTTTCCCCTCCGCCGGCAATGGCACCACGCGCATTTCCTGGAGCTGCTCAGGCCATTCCGTAAGGGCAAATAGGCATCTGGCGGACGCCCATAAGGATAATGGAAGGCGGATCGTCGCCAATTTCTTCTTGCCAACGACCCGGATCGCCCGATAATCGGCGTGATCTATGAAAGCGGCCGACAAGACCAGTTTCAAGCTTCAGAGGCTGACCGAGCTTCTTACGGGCAAGGTCTACCTGCTGGTGGTGGTGCAGGACAGCCCCGATCCGGACAGCCTGGCGGCGGCGGTGGCCCTGCGGCGGCTGGCCAAGGGCCTGGCCAACCTGCAGTGTTCCATCGCCTGTGGCGGGACCGTCGGCCGGGGGGAGAACCGGGCCCTCGTCAACTACCTCAACCTGAATCTGCGGCCGATCCGCGAGATCGACTACAGCAAGTTCGACCTGATCGCGATGGTCGATACCCAGCCGGGCACGGGCAACAACTCGCTGCCCGAGACGATCCTGCCCCAGATCGTCATCGACCACCATCCGATCCGCCGGCAGACGCGGATGGTCCCGTTCACCGACGTTCGCAGCGGCTACGGCGCCACCTCGACGATCCTGATCGAGTACCTGATCGAGGCGGGGATCACGCCGGATACGCCCCTGGCGACCGCCTTGCTCTACGGGATTCGCTCGGACACCCAGGACCTCGGCCGGGAAGCGGCCCGGGCGGACGTCGAAGGCATCGAATTTCTCTATCCCTTCGCCAACAAGCGGATGCTCAGCATCATTCAGCGGGGCAAAGTGCCGCGCGTTTACTACCAGATGCTGGCGGACGCCCTGCGGAATGCCCGCGTCCAGGGCCGGGCGATCATCACGGAGCTGGGCGATATCGACAATCCCGACATGATCGCGGAGGTCGCGGACCTGCTGCTGCGCGAGGACGAGACCACCTGGACCATGTGCACCGGCTACTGGCGCGACAAGCTGCTGATCTCCATCCGGACCTC
>Ga0194125_10010495_pt1 | contig 12630 bp, 10 predicted proteins | sample TA2KigC250mmetaG_FD_148626 | JGI IMG/M metagenome (GOLD analysis project Ga0194125, IMG submission 148626) | Freshwater microbial communities from Lake Tanganyika, Tanzania - TA2015034 Kigoma Deep Cast 250m | ecosystem: Environmental > Aquatic > Freshwater > Lake | place: Tanzania: Lake... | reverse complement strand
ATACCAAGTTGCGATCAAACGAGTAAAAATGTCATTCTGAGCGCAGCGAAGAATCTAGATTCTTCACTCCGCTTCGCTCCGTTCAGAATGACAAACAAAAATTACCTCTTTGACGGCAACTTGGTATCACGCCAAGCCGCAAAGGACGCTAATACCAAGTCGCAGTCGAAAGGCAACAGTTGTGGACTGATTTATCACGCCTGCCGTTAGGGGCGCAATGCATAGCGCCCCTAACGGCAAAAGCCTTGTGAACTTGGGAAGAGAAGAAACTTTTCAATAAGCCCCCCCATAATGCTTGGGGACTTCCATGATAAAAAGGGCTCCTGCGCCCGGTTTGCTCCAAAGGGAAAGCCGGCCGCCGCACTTCTCCAGCAAGTGGAGGCTCACCTTCAATCCCAGGTGGGTGCTATCCGCCTGGCGCTCGGTGGGAAGCAAGAGGTTCTGCCTCAGCTTGTCCACTTCCATGCCGGGGCCGTTATCTTGGACTTCCACCCGGACATGCTCCTTTCCGTCCTTTACCCGAATTTGGACAAAGTCCCCGTAATTCATGGCGTTGCCGACGATATTTTGAAGGATGACCTCCATGGTGTAAGGTTCGAAGGGGAAGACCAGGGTATCCCGGCAGTCTTCCAGAGGTTGACCGTTAAGCGCCAGCCGGATTTCCTTGTCCCGAAAACGCAAGCCTTTAAGGTCGTTCACCGCGTGGGCTAGCAAGGGGAATAAGTCGTGGGGTTCAGCCGCCGGCGCGTCGCTGGTCAGGGCCTTTAAGAAGAGAAGCTCCTGTCCCAGGATATGGGACAGGCGGTGGGCCGCATCTTCCAAAATGCCGACATTCTGCCCCAAGGCCTGGAATTGCTGGTGAAAGCCTTCATAGGTCGGGCAATTCTCCCTGGCGCACTGGCGGAATTGTTCGTCCAGATTATTCATTTTCCGCTTAATCCGGTGGGAAAACCCCTGGATGCCCAGGGCCAGGTTTTTGTAATGGTGCCGCAGGGCCGCCACCTGGAGTTCAAACTCCAGGTGCAAACCGTCCAGGCGCAGGCGGTGTTCCCGGAGGCGCTGAAAAATAAAACCTATGACCATCCATCCAACTCCCCCAAAGAGGGCGAAAAGCAGAATCATGGGCCACATGTGATAATGGAAGCTGTGGACCAGGGCGCCGGTTATGTCCAGCGGGGCGCCTTCATAAATGTGGACATGGATGTTGTGAACCACCATGGACAAAGGGTGGCCCACCAGAATTCCCAGTCCAATCCCCAATAAGAGGCACGCCCAAGGATAAAACCAGGTTTTTTCCCGGTAGCCGGGTGGCTTCAACGCCACCGGTCGAATATCTTCAGTTTCCATGGGGTTCCTCGGGAAGGCGGGACTGGGCCAGACGGGCCTCCAACTCCTGTTGCAGATCGATCATCCGGGTCTGACTGCCGTTGACATAAGGTATGGAGGTCACTTCCGCCAGATTTTCCAGGGACTTGATCACCGCGTCAATTTCCCGGGAAGCCCGATGGACCATTGCCAGCGGCTGCCGCCATTGAGTGTCGGGCAGGCTCTTTTGCAAGCGGGCGCTATAGCCGCCGATGACCAGGTTGGCGTTGCGGATGTGGTGGGCCAGGGTGACCATCAATTGCTGCAGGGTGTCCAGGGCCGCCTGGCGTTTTTGAGATTCCAGCCGCGCCGCCGCCAGACGCTCTTTCTGGAGACGCCAGGCGCCCAAAATGAAGCCGGCCACTCCTCCCATAAACGCGAAGGCCAGCCCCATGGCCAGCATGTCCCGGCTGAAGGACAGGTGCAACTGGCGGCCCCAAAGCGTTAAATCCCAGGGAGCATGGGGGTGCTGGGGGCCGATAATGTAAGCCAACATGGCAAAGGGGTGCATCAGCAAAAAGCCCACGGCCATGCCACCCAGGGTAAACCAGAAAAAGGCCATCCTGCCGGTCAGCAAAAGGAAACCTCGGAGTGCTGGCTCCTGGACGGGAAGGTCATCAATCCGCCCGTGCCCATATTTGGCAATCCCTCAATTGGGACGGTGGGGGTCGAAGTATGGAGGAGTATACCATTGTCTCAGGGAGGGATCGTACCAATGAGTTGGAATGCCGTATTGAGCCTCCCCCGGGTAGGACTCCCCCGGATAGTAGCTGGGAGCGTAATACCCCGGGGCGCAGCCCCAGATGGCGAGCAGCAACAAGATCAGGCAAGCATATTTTTTCACTACAACAACCCTCTTTATTATCAAAAAGGCGGCAAGGCCCACTGCCAATTTTCTTTAATGTTAAGAAGTTAACCCGAATTGTCAATGCAAAGGTTGAAAGTGATCCTCCTCGGCTGCTGGGTGTAGGGTGGGGAAAACGCACCGGAAGTTGGCCGTCATGAAAAATAGGCGCCTTGGCGTCTTGGCGTCAGGTAAAAAACCCAACTTGACAAGCCCTCTGGGCATAACCATTTTTCCTTTCAGAGGCCCTTTTCCCTGGCGCGGAGAATTCCGTCCTGATAAGCTCTGCCCTTCCCGCCAGGAGGCCCTCGCCGGGGGCAAGGAGCAGCGGCCATGAGCACATCTGCCAGATTGGTGACCAGGAAGGCTTCCGCCCGCATCCCCACCGCGTTCAGCCCGTTTCAGCTAATTTTTTACGAGTCTCCCGATAACCAGGAGCACCTGGCCCTGGTGCGGGGAGAGGTTCAGGGACAGCGGGACGTCATGGTAAGGGTGCACTCGGAGTGCTTCACCGGCGACGTCCTGGGCTCCCGGCGGTGCGACTGCGGCGATCAGCTCCAACTGGCGCTTCGCCGCATCGCCCAGGCCGGCTCCGGGGTGGTCATTTATCTCCGGCAGGAGGGCCGGGGCATCGGCCTGCTGGACAAGCTACGGGCATACCACCTCCAGGACCAGGGCTGCGACACGGGGGACGCCAACCTCATGTTGGGCCACGAGGCGGACGAACGGGAATACGGCATCGCGGCCGCCATCCTGGAGGACCTGGGGGTCAAGTCCATCCGGCTGCTCACCAATAACCCACACAAGATCGAGAGTCTGGCTGAAATGGGCATTGCGGTGGAAGGCCGCATCCCCTTGCAGGCCCAGGTCCACCCGGAAAATGCCGCCTATCTCCGGACCAAGGCCCGCCGCCTGCGCCACCTGCTTTCCCTGGAGGAACTGGAGGACACCGGGGGACGGCAGCTGACCACCAGGCTCATGGAGGAGATTCAGGAGGCCCTCCACCTTGCCGGAGAGCACCGGCGGCGCACCGGCCGGCCTTATGTGACCCTGAGCTATGCCCAGAGCCTGGACGGCAGTATCGCCGACCGCCCGGGGCGGCCTTTGCCGCTTAGCGGGTCCCAGTCCCTGGCCATGACCCACACCTTGCGGGCCGCCCACGACGCCATCCTGGTGGGCATCGGCACGGTGCTGGCGGACAACCCCCGGCTCAACGTCCGGCTGGTGGAAGGCCGCGACCCCCAGCCGGTCATCGTGGACAGCCGCCTGCGGTTTCCGGCATACTCCAACCTGCTGCGCAATTGCCGGACTCCCTGGATTGCCGCCAGCAACGGCGCGGACCTGGAACGCCAGCGGGATTTGGAAGAGATGGGGGCCAAGGTGCTGGTGCTCCCCAGCCACAACGGCTGGGTGGACCTCACCTGCCTCCTGGAGCGATTGGGGGAACTGGGAGTCAACAGCCTCATGGTGGAAGGCGGCGCCCAGATCATCACCAGCTTCCTCTCCTTCCGGCTGGTGAACCAGATAGTGCTGACCATCGCGCCCATGCTGGTGGGGGGCTTGCGGGTCATGGACAATTTCGGGGGTTACCTCCGGAGCTTCCCCCGCCTGAAAAATTTGAGCTACCAGCGGCTGGGGGAAGACCTGGTGCTCCGGGGAGAACCGGATTGGAGGGATTGAGGCCATGCAACGACTGGCTCTCTATTTTACCGCGCCCCGCCAGGTGGAAGTGCGGGAAGAGACCCTGGTGGAGCCGTCCTACGGGCAGTTACTGGTCAGGACGCTCATTTCGGCGATCAGTTCCGGCACCGAAAACTTGATCTATCGCGGCCAGGCTCCTGAAGACCTGGCCGCGGATGAGGCCATCCCGGCCCTGGCCGGGGAATTGGCCTTTCCGCTGAAATACGGCTACTCCGTGGTGGGGCAGGTGGAATCGCTGGGTCCCGGGGTGGCCCCGGAGTGGCAGGACCGCCTGATCCTCGCTTTTCACCCTCACGAAAGCCGGTTTCTGGCCACTCCCGATGAGCTCCTGCCCCTGCCGCCGGAGGTGTCAGTGGAGGGTGCGGTCTTTTTTCCCAACATGGAGACTGCGGTGACCCTGCTGCTGGATGGCCGACCCCTCTTGGGCGAGCAGGTGGCGGTCTTTGGCCAGGGCATCGTCGGGCTGCTGCTCACCGGATTGCTGGCCCGCTGGCCCCTGGCCTCCCTGGTGACCCTGGACCTTCATCCCCGGCGGCGCCTGGCTTCGGAGACCCTGGGCGCCCATGCCTCCCTGGACCCCTCGGCTTCTGACGCCCAGGAAAGGCTGGTTTCCCTCCTCCAGGGTCCCCGCCCCTATCCCGGCGCGGATTTGACTTATGAAATTTCCGGCAACCCCACGGCCCTGGATCAGGCCATTGCGGCCACGGGCTTCAGCGGCCGGGTGGTCATCGGCTCCTGGTACGGCCGGAAGAGGGCCGACCTCCAGTTGGGAGGCCGTTTTCACCGCAGCCGCATGCGCCTCATCAGCAGCCAGGTAAGCACCATCGCCCCGGAGCTCACCGGCCGGTGGAACAAAACCCGGCGCTATCACCTGGCCTGGCAGATGCTCCGGGACCTCAACCCGGCCCGGTTCATAACCCACCGCTTTCCTTTTCCCCAGGCCGCCCAGGCTTATGAGTTGATCGACCGCAACCCGGCGGAAGTGATCCAGGTGATTTTGACTTATTAGCGGACGCCCTTGAGCCGTGGGCTCACTCCAAGAGCATGAAAAGTATGGGTGGCCCAAGCTTCCGGCCTGTGGGAAAGTCGCTTGGTGTAGCAGGCAGCGCCCACAGGGCAGAGGCCTGTGCCACTAGAATCTTTTAGATTCTTAGAGCCTTCCGGATTTTCAGGGGTCTCAAGTCGCAATCAAACGGCAACATTGTAGGGCGTGATTTATCACGCCCGCCTTTACGGGCGCAATAATACGGTTTTCGGTAAAGATAATTACGGATTATCTATAAATTATAGATTAAGTTTGTTACACTTGAAAGAGAAAATGGTATAAATTGCGCCGCTACGGCAATAGCCTTTTGAATGCGCCTTAATCTTATTTTTCCTTGCCTCTTTCTTTATGAATGGCAGAAGTTGGCCACCCGGTTTCTGGGCTGTAGCTGTCTTCTCCCTACAACGCCGGGCGCAGGTAATTGGGGGACAGCCGGGCCGGGGGGACGGTGAGGCCCTGGAGGAGGCGGGCCCGGCCCAGCCGGGCCACGGTGGCGGCCCGGGGGTGGCGCATCTCCGGCGGCGCCCATTGGATTCCCGGAGCCAGGGCTTGCTTTAGAAAATCCTGATAGGCGTTGAGGGCGGGCCCGGTGAGCAGCAGGGGCGGAGTCAATCGGGAGGGCAGGGCCTCCAAGGGCAGGCGCTCCGGCCCCGCCAGGGGTTGGGGGGTCTCCTCCGGGCAACGGTACAGGCCGAAGAACACCTCCCGGCGCCGGGCGTCCATGATAACTCCAATGGGGTGGGGATGAAAAGGAAATTGCGCCGCCAGGACCTCCAGGGTGGAGACCCCCACCAGGGGGCAGCTTAGGGCCAGGGCCAGGCCCTTGGCAGTGGCCAGGCCGATGCGCAGGCCCGTGAAGTTCCCCGGCCCCTGGCTCACCGCAATGGCGCCGATGTCCTGGGGTGCCCGGCCCACGGCTTGGAGCAGGGCTTCCAGCCCGGGGAGCAGGTGCTGGAGATAGGCGCCGGCGCTCTCCAGGGAATATTCCCCCAGGAGCCGCCCATCCGCGGCCAGGGCCAGGCTCCCCTGGTCGGTGGCGGTATCCAGGGCCAGTAACAACATAAAAGACGGTTTTCGGTTTTCGGTTTTCGGTAAAAGAATAAGGATTATAAAGAAGTTATTACTCAGAGCATTTAAGCAATTCCTTCCTTTAATCCCCCTCTTTTGAGGGAGGAGGGTTGGGGTGGGGGTGAAAGAAATTTCTTTTCCGCTCCGAGTAGGATATGAGCGGTCAGCTGTCAGCAGTCAACGGTTAAAAGAATTTGTTGGCTGAACGCTGACGGCTGAAAGCTAATTGCCTTACATGTGCGGGTTGAAGAGCCGCAGCAAGTCCTGGTAAAAGACCAGCAGCATCAGGGCCAGGAGCAGCATAAGACCCACGGCCTGGGCCATTTCCCGGTGCTTCACCTCCACCGGCTTGCCCCGGATGGCTTCGATGATGAAGAAAAAGAGGTGGCCGCCATCCAGGATAGGAACCGGCAGGAGGTTCAAAATCGCCAGGTTGACGCTGAGGATTGCCATGAAGTTGATAAGATTGTTTAGCCCCAATTCCGCCTGCTTGCCGGCCACCTGGGCGATGAGAATGGGGCCGCCCAGGTTCTTCAAGGGCATCTCCCGGGCCAGCAGCTTGTACATACTCAGCACGGTGAGGACGGCGATGCGGTAAGTGGCCAGGGAGCTTTCCTTCACCGCCCGAAGGGGTCCTATGAACTCCAGGGCCATCTTTTCCGGGGCCATGACCCCGATGAGGGGCGCGGATATCTTGCCCCCGAAGATATCGGTGGCTTCGGTGATCTGGGGCGCCACTTCCACCTGGTTAACCTGGTTGTCCCGCCGGTACTTGATAGTCACGGGGCGCCCGCCGGCGTCCCGGATTTTCTGAGACAGTTCTTCCCAACGTTGCACCCTGGCCCCACCCACCTCCAGGACCACGTCCCCTTTCTGAAGACCGGCCAGGGCTGCCGGGGAACCTTCCTTAACCCCGCCGACCTCCGTGGTCAGGTAAGGAAGGCCCCAGAAGTTAAAAATGACAAAAAAAGCCAGGGCCGCGAAGATCATATTAAACCCGGGACCGGCCAGGACGATGAGGAACCGGTGCCACAGGGGGTGGTGCATGAAAGAATAAGGCTGAAGTTCCGGGGGCACTTCGTCTTTGGGATTTTCCCCCAGCAGTTTCACATATCCGCCCAAGGGAACAACGGAAAGGCGATAATCGGTCTCCCCCACCTTTTTGCTGAGGAGCTTGGGGGGAAATCCCAGGGAAAAGGCCTCCACCCGCACTTTAAGGAGCTTGGCCAGCAAAAAATGGCCCAGCTCGTGGAAGAAAATAAGGACCCCCAGAACAGTGATGGTGGAAATTATGGTGACCATTGCAAGTGGGTGGGCTCCTGGTTGCAGTTTTAAGCGGTTATTAAATAAATTTTACCACCAAGACACCAAGAATCACAAAAATAAATTTCGGATTAGGCGCCAAGGCGCCAAACCACAAATAATTTTCTCGGTGAAATCTTTGTGTCTTAGTGTGTGGTTAATATATCACCTTCTCTGGTTAGTTACCAACTCCGCGGCAAAATCCCTGGCCCAGCGGTTCACTCCCAAAACCTGCTCCAGGCTCTCCAGGGGCCGGGGGGCGTGCGCCGCCATGGTCTCCGCCACCACCCGGGGAATGTCCGGGAACTTGATCCGGCCTTCCAGAAAGGCGGCCACCGCCACCTCGTTGGCGGCATTGAGCACCGCGGGCATAGTGCCGCCGGTGCAGGCCGCCTCATAGCCCAGCCTTAGCCCCGGGAAGCGCTCCATATCCGGCTCTTCAAAAGTGAGCCGGCCGATCCGGCCCAAATCCAGGGGCGGGCCGTTCAGGGGCAGGCGCCGGGGATAAGTGAGGGCGTAGGCTATGGGGAGGCGCATGTCCGGCGCCCCCAACTGGGCCAGGACCGAGCCGTCCACAAATTCCACCAGGGAATGGACAATGCTCTGGGGGTGAATGTACACTCCCACCTTATCCACCGGCAGCCCGAACAAGACGCTGGCCTCGATGACTTCCAGGGCCTTGTTCATCATGGTGGCGGAGTCAATGGTGATCTTGGGACCCATGCTCCAATTGGGGTGGCGCAAAGCCTCCGCCGCGGTGACCTCGCCCAGGCGCGCCGGCTCCCAGGTGCGGAAGGGGCCGCCGGACGCGGTGAGCCACAACTTGCGGATGTCTTCCCGGCGCTGGCCCTGGATGGCCTGGAAAATGGCGCTGTGTTCGCTGTCCACCGGGATGAGGGGGACCCCCCGGGTCCGGGCCAGGGCCATGACCAGGGAGCCTGCGGCCACCAGGGTCTCCTTGTTGGCCAGGGCCACGGGAATCCCCGCGTCCACCGCGGCCAGGGTGGGCTCCAGGCCCACCGCGCCCACCATGGCGGAGACCACCAGGTCGGCGCCGGGGGCGGTGGCCGCGGCCACCGCGCCTTCCGGTCCAAAAAGGATCTCCGCCGCCAGGCTGGGGGGCGTCAGCTCCTTGAGGCGGGCCGCCGCGGCCTCGTCCTGGACCGATACCACCCGGGGCCGGAACTGCTCAATCTGCTCCGCCAGGAGGGCCGTGTTTTGCCCCGCGGCCAGGGACACCACCATGAATTCCTGGGGATGCTCCGCCACCACGGACAGGGTGTTCTGCCCGATGGAGCCGGTGGAACCCAGGATGGCCAGGCGTTTCATGATAGGCGAGGTTTTCGGTCTTCGGTTTTCGGTCTTGGGTTAACGGCAGCCATAACGTTCCGGCAAATGGGCAATCAGTTCAGCCTCAAAATTTGGAAATCGATTCATTTTATATAATTTGGGCGGATCCTGCAAAGAATTAGAGGTGGGGGTAGGGGGTCATTTTGCGCTATCATTCGCAATAGGTTTGTATTTCTGCCCAATTTAATGAAAAACTCAGCGGACTGCATGGTAACCAAAGGGAATAATTCACCTTTAGCTAACCGAAGAAGATATTTGTTTAGGGAAAGGTGAAATGGACTTCTCTAATGAGACTCTGTGACAAGTTTCCTGTAAGCTCTGATCAGGTTATCAAGGGCAACCTTTCGTCGTTCGCCGGAAGACTCCCAAACCTCTATTATACGAGGGTTAAGCGCTTTCTCTAGGCGAAGGTAGTCTTCTATCGGCGCGATTTCTCTTTCCCAGAAATCGAACAGAATTTTTTCAAAAATTGATTTTATATAATGCCAAGATGCGATCAAAAAGGTATTATTGTGGGCGTGATTTATCACGCCCGCCTTTCGGGCACAATAAATTGCGCCCGATAATACCCTTTTGAATGCGTCTTGGTGTAAGTTTCATCGGCGTTCAGCCGCGGTTATAGCGATTGCCACAAGTTTTTCCCGATTGTTTTTTGACGTAGGGGCACAGCGGGCTGTGCCCCTGTACCTTGGGCACGACTCGCCGTGCCCCTGCGGGGAAATTACTTTGGGCAACCCCTATAAAACTTCCTCCGCCCCCTCCCCTGGACAAAGCCGGGGGGAATGATTATGTTCGATTCAGGTAGGGGGGAGCACCTTGGGACAAGGAGGTGGTTCACATGGTGCGCATCCTGCTGGCAGAAAGTGAGCCTCACTTAAGGAGGCTGCTGCGGGAGGAACTGGAAGACGAGGGCTACGAGGTCCTGGTCACCGGTAGGGGCGCTGATGTGGCGGGGTTGTTGGACTCTTACCAGCCCGACGTGGTGGTCCTGGAAATCCTGCTGTCCGACATGTCCGGGCTGGAGACCGGCCGGATTGTGAAGGGAACTCATAGGGGAATCCGGGTGGTATATCACTCCAACTGCCGCCCCCCCCGTGATTTGTCTTCCTGGGGCGGTGATGATTACGTATTCAAATCCGCCGACCTGGACCGCCTCAAAAAAGTGGTGCATCGCCTGGCGCCGGCCGCCTGAAAATTTGGAAATATTGGAACCGGGAGGTGTGATCCATGGCCATCATGGAGATCAGCGTCACCCCCCTGGGGCTGGCCAGCCCCAGCGTGGGTGATTATATCGCCGACGTGGTGCGGTATCTCCAGAAGGAAAAGATTGCTCATACCCTCACCGACATGGGCACCCAGGTGCACGGCGACGCCGCCACGCTGCTCAAGGTGGCCGGGGCCTTGCATGAAATGCTTTTCGGGCGGGGGGTGAAACGGGTGATCACCCATATCACCATTGACGACCGCCGGGACAAAGACGTGCGCCTGGGAGAGAAAAGCGCCTCGGTCATGGCCCGCCTGACGTAAGGGAAGATCGACTTCTCCAGGTTAAAAGCGGACGAATAGGCGAATAGGCCGGGTGGGACGCAAGGGGAATTTCCACCTTGGTCAGGAGGGATTAACTCCGGGCCGGGAGGAAGTTCCCTTTTTAATTAACGCCAACCTGCGCTTTTCGGGGGGCGGGCCTCCGCTTCTGCCTCCGGTCTTGCCAAGCAGTTATACATGAGCCTGCGGCTCACCCGTAAACCATGAAGATGTAGAACAGCCGCGCCCTGCTGTTCTTGGGCGGCAGAGTTAGCCCGGCTTAGCAACTTATACGGTTTTCGGTTTTCGGTCTTCGGTTTTCGGTATGGATTATCAATAAGAGGCTCTGGCAAAATTACTTATTGCCGCCCCTTGTCATTCTGAGCGAAGCGAAGAATCTCGTGTTTACAGGAGATTGAGATCCTTCACTTCGTTCAGGATGACAAAAAAAACGAATTTTGCAAGAGCCTCAATAAGTTACAGATTAAGTTTGTTGCACTTGAAAGAGAAAATGGTATTATTCCGAGGTTCGGCGGGCGCGGAGGCCCGCCCCACCCGGTAGGGGCGCCCGGTGGGGCGCCCGGAGCAGGCTGATGCCTGCGGCTACATTTTCAAGGCAGAGCTGGGCAATAAAATGTAAATTCCCCCGGAGGAGCTGGGGAACGAGGTGGAAAGGGATTATTTTCCAGGTTCCCCAGCTCCTGCTGGGGACCCGGAATTGATGCGAAGCTCTGCCTCGCTTCGCCGCGAGTGATTCTGCGCCCAACAGGCGTTGTAATAAAGAGGATTTTTTCCGATTATTTGGTAAAATAAAAAAATAAACATATCCATCTTTAGAAACAGGAAACACTTTAACGCCCATGCCCACCGATAAAAAAGACTACTATCGCGTCCTGGGGGTATCCCGGGACGCCGCCCCTGATGAAATTAAGAAAAAATACCGCCAGGTTGCCATGAAATACCATCCGGACCGCAATCCCGGCAACCAGGAGGCGGAGGAAAGGTTCAAGGAGGCCGCGGAGGCCTACGAGGTGCTGCGGGACCTGGAAAAGCGGCGTCTCTACGACGTGTACGGCCACGAGGGCCTGTCCTCCACCGGGTTCACCGGGTTCCGTGACTTCGGCGACATCTTCCGGTCTTTCAGCGATATCTTCGGGGACGTTTTCGGCTTCGGCGGCTTCGGCGGGGGCGGCTATGCCCAGCCCCAGGCGGGATCGGACCTGCGCTACGACCTGACCCTGGACTTTCTGGACGCGGCCCTGGGGACCGAAGTGACCATAGAAGTTCCCCGGGTGATCCATTGCCGCACCTGCAGCGGCAGCGGCGCCAAACCCGGGGCCCAGCGAATTCTCTGTCCCCAGTGCGGCGGCCGGGGGGTGGTGTCCCGGAGCCATGGGATTTTCCAGATCACCACCACCTGCACCCGCTGCGGCGGGGCCAGGGAGTTTTATTCCGAAGCCTGCCCCACCTGCAACGGCGAGGGCATGATGCGGGAGAAAAAGAAGCTCAAGGCCAAAGTGCCTCCCGGGGTGGACAGCGGCACCCACCTCATCATGAGCGGGGAAGGCAACGACGGCTCCTTCGGCGGCCCCCCCGGGGATCTTTATATTGTATTGCACGTGCGGCCCCACGAGTTGTTCCGCCGGGAAGGCTACGATCTTTACCTTCAGGCGCCCATCTCCTTTGTCCAGGCGGCCCTGGGGGCCCGGCTGACCATCCCCACCTTGACCGGTTCCCAAGAGCTGATCGTCCCACCCGGGACCCAGCCCGGCGAAGTGATCCGATTGAAAGGGGAGGGGGTGGCCTACCCCAAGGGGGCCCGCCGGGGGGACCTGATGGTGGAAGTGAAGGTGACCATCCCCCGGAGCCTCACCCCCAAGCAAAAGCAACTTTTCCAAGAATTCGCCCAGGAATCGCCGGAGGCCCAGGCCAAGGCTGTGGGTGAGAACCCGGCTCACGGAGAAGAAGAGGGCCTGCTCTCGAAATTGTGGCACACCGTGAAAGACTGGACCCATCATGAGAAGTAGGGAATAGAGAATAGGTAGCAGGGAGTAGGAGTCAAGCAGGGGCGCGCTCCAGGGTGCGCCCCTTGCGCTTTTTATACCGAGTTGCGTTCAAAAGGCAAAAAACGTGGGGGCGTGATTTTTCACGCCCGCTTTTAATACTACTCCGACACATAAATGTTCAAATCAACATTTTCATTAAGCATTTTGCCAGTTGATGGCGTATATCGGGTAACGACGGCATTTTGTCGGCCCGTTGTTTTCGCCGCCATCTCTCCGAGGAACGCAAGGGACAATTTCGCCGTGGCCATAATGGGACCGAAGCATCCTTCAGTTGAAAGAACCTTTCTCCGGTATCGGTGGGGGCGGCCATGGTTTCATCCCCAGACTCTGACTCTGACTCTGCTGCCGCCGTTTTTTTTCTTGGA
>Ga0194125_10010487_pt1 | contig 12642 bp, 9 predicted proteins | sample TA2KigC250mmetaG_FD_148626 | JGI IMG/M metagenome (GOLD analysis project Ga0194125, IMG submission 148626) | Freshwater microbial communities from Lake Tanganyika, Tanzania - TA2015034 Kigoma Deep Cast 250m | ecosystem: Environmental > Aquatic > Freshwater > Lake | place: Tanzania: Lake... | reverse complement strand
TAAGTGACGAGCAACTGGGACAACTACGCCTCAAACGTCACGAATTCCATGGCGAATGGAACTATACCCTGTCTCCACGGAAATAGAAATTGTTCAGGTTATTTTTGCGCGATCACTTAGGCGAATCGAGCTACGAAAGACACACGTTCGTAGTGCGGCCGTAAGGCAGTAGAAAACAGTCCGTCCTTCCGCTCTCGACAGGGAGACCGGAGGCAGGATGTACGCCGGAACGCCAGGCTGGACTCGGTGAGGCGGCTCTTCGGTAGGTTGGGCGTCCCGCCCGACGATAAGACAGTCCGTCCTTCCGCCCTCGAAAAGGAGGTGGAAGGCAGGACGTGTTGCGGAAAGCAAAGCTCCGGCGCAGGTTCTCTTCAAAGAGTGTCTTGAAGAGGCGGTTCAGGGGGGTGACGACGTGATTCTCTGACAAGTCGAGAGCTTTGCTTCGTGCGGACCCGGCGGTTCAATTCGGGAGTAAGATCTCCGGGAGGCCCTCACGTGCCCGGAAAGAAGTGTTCGGGGGAACCGGGCACAGGCGGAGGAGGACGGAAGCAGGAAAGCGAAGCTCGGAATAGGGTTTGGCTTGTTTCTCTCTTTCTTTACATTTTAGATCACGCGACGCTCCGCGTCGCTTGGCGGCCGCTCGTCTGTCCCCGGCCTATCGTCCGCTCTCCGTCGTGGTTGGCGATCCTCAAACCCGCGAATAAGAGCCTATCTCGGCAGGCCCACGGACAAACAAGTCCGTCCATGCCACCCGGCTGCGGAACAACCTGGTGCTTCGTGACAATCGAACCTCCGGGTAGAGGCGACGGGTGGCAGCGGCAAGCGGAGTCTTCGGAGCTTGCCGCTGGCGGATAGGCAAACCATCGGCAAGCTGCGCTTGCCGCTGCCACCCACCTGGAAAGTCAACTGTCATGAAGCACTAGTGGGATAGGCTTTGAGTGCTCATCCGGTCTTCTCCCTTGCGCTGTGATTTATCGGGCCCGGTTCTTGCGGGCGGTCTTCAGACGGTGGTTATCTCGGTCCTCGAAGCGGCCGATACAGGGGTACGGTCCGACTGGGATCGCAGGATGTCTCTGCGGCCGGCCGACCGGAAATCGCTTTCTGTCCCCGCGGAGGTAGGCGACCATGAACGATCTTGAAGCGGTGGAACCGGCCGGTGTCGAGCAGCAATCGCAGGAAAAGGGATCGAAAAGGCCGCTGCTGGCGATCTTTCTGACGGCGGTCGTTTCTCTCTTGTGTTTCGCGGCGCGCTTCAGCCCGGCCCAAACGTCGATGGAACTGACCCGGTGGCGCGAATTCTCCTGCGCCAGGGAGACGAACCATCTCGGCAGCCGGATCACCGGCGTCGACGGTGTCCAGCGGGGCGGGTTCATCGTCCTCGGCGATGGGGGATTCGCCCGCCTGTGGAACTCGACGGTCCACACCACCTCGCCCGAGGGCAAGGAGTTCTGCCAAGGGTTCGCCATGTACGATTTCGAGGACGGCTCCAGCATCCTGGCGAAGATCGATATCACCGGCGATCCCAAGACCCGGCAGACGGGAACGATCGTCTTTCTGGCCGGCACGAAACGCTTCAAGGGCATCACCGGCCGCGGCACGATTTCCACCTGGACCCCGGCCAAGTGGGATTTGTACGCGGAGGTGGAGGCCAGCTACTCGGTGCCGGCGCTGTAAAAGCTGTTCGGGGTTCCACCTTGGGGCGGGTCTGAGAGTCTTGTGGCGCAGCCGGCTCCGCATTCCGTAACCGGCCAAGAAGGTGGGTCGGACTGTCTGATCCGCGTAGACGCGGGACTCCAGACCTATGGGTAGATGCCGGCCTTTTGCAGCTTGAGGGTCAATTGCCGGATCTGGTCATCGCCCCGTTTGGCGTGGGTCATGGCCTCATCCCGTTCCTTGGTGATCCGCTCCAGGACGGCGGACTCGCTGAATTTCGTCAGGCGTTCGCTCGTCTGCTGCACGGTGGTCTCGAACTGCTGGAGCTTGGCGGCCGTCGTCGCGACCTGCGTGCCGAGCGTGCTGTGCCCCTCCGTCAGACGGGCCACCTGGGATCGCGTGCTTTCCAGCAACCGCGTGAGACTGGCCAGTTCCGTCTGCATGGCGTCGTTTTGCGTCAGAAGCTGGCGTGTCGCCGCCTGCAGGTCCGCGAAGGACTGGCGGTTTTTCTCTCGCTCCTGTGCCGCCCGTGCGGCGGGCGTCGTGAGACTCAGACGCGGCGCCTCCGCCAACGCGCATAGCATCAGAATGACGATCGCCGCAACGGCGGCAGCGATCTCCAGCCCGCTCTTGCGTGGATCGTGTATCTCCCGCATGCCGTATGGAACCATCATGTGCCGACCCCAACCGAATCCCGCTTCATGGACCATCACACCAAGAGCCCCAGACCATCCTGTTGCCTGTGAGAATCATGCCTCCTCCGTGAATATAAGCATTATATCGTCCTGGCGTCGCGGTGTCAACAGGCGGCGCGCGGAAATGCCGCCACATTCCCCGGGCAATTTTTGCTACGACCTATAAGAAATTGCTTGCTCGGACGAAGTAGATATGGTAAAATTACCATATGCTGCCTCTCGCCGCTGACTTGAGGTGGTGTGCCGGGCAGGGCACTGGTCGAGGAGCAGAGATATTCATGATTTGCAGCGATGCCAGGACAACCGATTCGCCGCAGTGCGCCGCTCCGCGCCGCTCCGAGCCGGTTCACATTCGCGAGATCGTCGCGGGAATCTGGGCCGCACTGGAAAGCGGCTGTGAACAGGTTCTGGAGAGCTCTCGGGCGCAGGGGCACGAGGCCCGGGTACCGCATTCCACAAGGACCGCGACTATGGTGGTAGACTGCCGCTCAGAACTCCAGTTGTAGCCCACGGTATCGGTATTCGTCAGAGCACGCGGCGCCGGCGGAGACGGCCGACCAGACCCACGCCGATCGCGCCCAGAAGCAGGGCGGTCGGCGCCGGGATCACGGGCCGCAGGTCATGACCGATGGAGAAGACGTAGCGTCCAGAGACGGAGCTGTCGCGGCTGTGATGGATTAGGCCCGTGGAACTGGCATCGAGGAAGAAGCCGGGCACGCCGGAACCCGGCAATTCGTAGTACGTTCCGGGAAGGCCCGTGCCGTTGGAGTAGCCCGCGCGGGCCGACAGACCGCCGAAGCCGTCGGCGCCGCCGCTCCAGTCGCCGCTCTCCCACAGGATTTGGCCGTAGTTGAACTCGATCTCCACCTCCCCCAGATGGCGGTCTGAGCGGTCGATCAGGATCAACTGGAACGTGTTGAGCTTGTCGGCGTGCTTGAAGAAATAGCCCACGTTGCCCCAGGTGACGCCGAAGGCGTTGTGACCGTCCACCGTGCCGGGCCCGTACCGGACCACATCCGAGCCCGCCGCGCGCGTGTCGACATCCGCGAAGAAGGGGGCGATGATCGGGGTCCCAACGTGGGACCCCAGATTGAAAGGAGTCTGCTCCAGGTTCGGCGCCCCGAATGTGACATTGCCGTTGGGGTTCACGTATACGCTCGAATACGTGACGCCGAAGAAATCCAGGGTGAATCCCAGCGGGGTGAGCGGGCTCCAGATCACGTCGCTCTTCGGCAATGACCACGCGTCAAACCCGGGTCGAATCGCCGTACCCTGCAGCGTCCCGGTCGCCCATAGCATCCCCACGACGGCCATACCAACCGTTCTCCTCTTCATCTCTCATCCCTCTCCTGTATTGCCAGGCGCCTGCTTCCGCGCGATCGGTCGGCCGATCGCGTCCTCCGTGAGAAGAAGATATCACATGCCACCCACCTCCCTGGGGCTCGCAGTCCTATAATAACGAACTGTCGGAGAATGTCAAGGGCAAAGATGGATGCAGGACCGTTTTTGTGCGCCTTTGGGACCCCGCGCCCAGACTCCGCTTGACGCTGCCACCAGCCATGTCGTGCGACTTTGCGTTTGCCCTGTCAGCGTTTGGGCGGCTCTGACGTTGTTCGCGGCGGCCCGTGACTGTCAGCGGCCGTCTTCTCCTGGCAGGTGTAGACCCGTACGTAATCGATGTAGTACCGCTGCGGGAAGATGCTGTCGTCGATCCCTTTCTGCCCACCCCAGGATCCGCCGATGGCGAGGTTGAGGATGAGATAGTGGTCCTTGTCGAAGGGCCAGGTATCCGAGCCGGTCCCTTCGTTGTGGAAAGTGAAATACTTCTGGTCGTCCACGAAGAAATCCAGGCGGTCGGACTCCCACTCGACCGCGTAGACGTGAAACGCCTCCGAGGCGTCGGGGGTGGTGGTCTTGTCCCCTTTGCCGGTGCCGATGGCGTGGTTGTAGCTCTTCGTGTGAACGTTGGCGTGGATGATCCCCGCCTCGTAGCCGACGAATTCCATGATGTCGATCTCGCCACAGGCGGGCCAGCCGACCTGCCGGATATTCGTGCCCAGCATCCAGATCGCCGGCCAGGTCCCCCGGCCGGAAGGCAGCTTGGCCCGGACCTCGATCCGCCCGTAGGTCCAACTCGCCTTGCCGCGCGTGATCAGGCTGGCGGAGGTATACTGCGCGAATTCGCGGCTCCGCCGGCTGCCGGATTTGGCGTTGGGATCATAGGCCGTGTTCTTCCATTGCTCTTTGCGCGCCTCGATGATCAGGCAGCCGTCCTCGACCCGGGCGTTCTCCCGACGCTCCCGCGTGTAGTACTGCTGCTCGTTGTTGCGGATGAAGCCCGTCTCATAGTCCCACTTGGCCGGGTCCGGCAGGCCGGGCGTGTTGAACTCGTCGGACCAAACCAGCTTGCGCTGGCCCGCCCACGCCGGCAGGGACGCCAGCACCAGCAACGCGGTCACCAGGTATCTTCTCATAACCATTCCTTTCGTGACATTTCTCTTGGTGGAAGATAGGACGGCCCACGGGGTCGATATATGGCAGGCAAAGCGACGGGCGGATGTAGATACAACAAAATGGCGAAATCATCCGTCCCCGCATCCGCATTCGTGAAAAAAGGCGGCCGGGCCCCCAGCGGCTTTGCGCGCCCGGATTCCAACTCAGAAAAGAGCAGCGGCTGGAAGCCGCTGCCACGTTCCGGAAGCCGGACAGGCAGGGCTGAGGCCGATGGGCCTCCAAGCCCTTGTTTCCAATCATCCCTGGTCCATCATCCATCACCAATCAGGCCGGGCGTCCCGCCGTACGGCCGCTCAAGCGAAAGGGAGGATCGTGGTTAGGCCTCGGTGTACGCCTGGTCTCGTGGCGACGTCTCGCCCTTGTAGATGGCGAGGGCATTCTGCCCTTGCTCTTCCGGCGCATGGGTTTGGGGGCCCCAACGCAGGATCTCGCGTTGGGAATCACCTTCCAGCCCGTGGATCGTCGGCAGGATGCCGAGGCCCCAAGACGGCGCGGGCGGGACGTCCGCGCCACGAAGGTACTTCTCTCAACGGGCCAGGACACGGTCCTGGCCAAGCTCGGCGACCGGCCCGCGGTGGGTCTTGGGGAAAAGCGAACTATTCTTCCTCTTCCTCCTTCTTCTTGCCGTAGAGGGCGACGATCTGCTGCTGGACGTTGGGGGGGACGGGCTCGTAGTGGCTCAGGGTCATCGAGTAACTGCCGCGGCCGCCGGTGACGCTCTTGAGCTGGCTGGTGTACTGGGCGACTTCCGCCAGCGGGACCTGGGCCTTGATGATGATGAAGTTGCCCGGCAGCATCTCCTGGCCGACGACCCGGCCGCGTTTGGAGGACAGGTCGCCCGCGATATCGCCGACGTTCTCGGCGGGGATCGTGATCTCGATGTTGACGATCGGCTCCAGCAGGGCGGCCTTGGCCTTCTTCACCGCGTCGATGAACGCGCCTTTGCCCGCGGCCCGGAAGGCGACTTCCTTCGAGTCCACCGGGTGATACTTGCCGTCGGTGATCGAGACCTTGACGTCCTGCATGGGGAAGCCCGCGATGGGGCCGCTCTGCATCACGTCGTTGATGCCCTTGAGGACCGCCGGCTCGAACTGGCCGGGGATGGTGCCGCCGTAGATATCCCAACTGAACTGCAACGGCGGATCGCTGCCGCGCTCGGCGGGCTCGACGTTCAGGTAGACCTCGCCGAACTGGCCGGCGCCGCCGGTCTGTTTCTTGTGGCGGTAGTGGCCCTCGGCTTTGCCGGTGATCGTCTCCTTGTAGGGGATCTTCGGCTCCTTCGTATTGACGGACAGCTTGAAGCGGTTCTGCATCTTTTCGATCATGACCCGCAGGTGCATATCGCCCAAACCCTGGGCCACCAGTTCCTTGGTCTGCGTATCGCGGGTGGTGTGGAAACAGGGGTCTTCTTCGCGGAGCCGGTCGAGGGCGCCGCCGATCTTCTGCTCGTCGCCGCGCGTGGCCGGTTCCAGCGCCAGGGCGAACATCGGCTCGGGCAAGGGCGGCACGGCGGGCCGGCCCGAGACGCGGCCGTCGTGGACGAGGTCGCCGATCCGGAGCTCTTCCACCTTGGCCAGCGTGACGATATCGCCGGCGACGCCGACGTCGATTTCGTCCGTATTGCCGCCCTGCGGCTTGAGGATGTGGCCGGGCCGGATGCCCTTTTTCTCCTCATTGCGCATCAGGTTGGTATCGGACTTGAGCGTGCCGCTGTAGAGGCGGATGCTCGCGTACTTCATGTTGGAGCGCGGGTCGAACGCGACGCGGAAGACCAGACCTGCCAGCGGCGCGCCGGGCTCGGCCTTCAGCTCGGTTACGTTCTCGCCGTTCACGAGCTTGACCGGCTCGGCCTCGGCCGGCGAAGGCGTGTACTTGACGACCAGGTTCAGCAGCTCTTTGATGCCGATCTCGTTACGGGCATCCGTAAAGACGATCGGGATGAGCGTGCCGGCCTTGAGGGCCTTGACGAACACCGTGGCGATCTGGTCCGGTGGGATCTCCTCGCCGCCGAGATAGCGCTCCATCAGGGCGTCGTCCGCCTCGATCACGCTCTCGATCAGTTGCGTGTGGGCGTCCGCCACGCTCATCACGGGCGAAGCGCCGCTGCTGTTCTCGATGCAGTCGAGGACGGAATTCCGGTCCGCGGCGGGCAGGTTGGCGCAGCGGCACTGAGAACCGAAGGTCTCCTGGATGGTAGCGATCAATTCCGGGAATTCGACGTTCTCGGCATCCATCTTGTTGATGATGATCACCCGCGGCTTCTTCGCCTCGCTGGTGAGGTGGAAGAACTTGCGGGTGTTCGTCTCGATGCCGGAGGGGGCGCCGATGACGAGGATCGCCGTTTCCGCCGCCGGGATGGAGACGACGGCCGGGCCGATGAAGTCCGGGTAGCCCGGTGTGTCGATCACGTTGATCAGCTTGCCGCTGTACTGTGTATGGACGATCGACGCGAGAATGGAGTGCTGGTGCTCCTTCTCTTCATCGTAGTAATCGCTGACCGTCGTTTTGTCGTCAACGCTCCCCAGCCGGCTGATGGCCCCGGTCGTATGCAGGATGGCCTCGGTGATCGAGGTCTTGCCGCTGCCCCCGTGTCCTAGAAGAACCAGGTTTCGAATATCGCCCGTCGCGGTCACTGTGTAACCTCCAACAACGTTTCCACGGATGTACGAAGCTTCGAAAACCTTCTACTTTATACGTCCAAGGGGATGCACTCAAGAGCTTTTTTTGCGAATTTGGGCTTGGTTCAGAATTGGGTAACAATGTTAGTGGGTGGCAGCGTCAAGGCCGGTAGGCCTGTTCGTAGTGTGCTCGTCAGAGCATATTCAAGATGGCGTCTGACGACGCCACTACAAACGAGCTTGACGCTGCCACCCATCCCTTGTTACCCGGGAAGGCCGGTTCTTGAACCAAGCCCGAATTCGCGGCGGCTGGAGGCAGGCGGCCGCGGCCCGCGACGGCGGCTTGCCCCCTCGGATGCACCCCGACCGGTGTAGCCGCTCCGGCGCAGAACCTGCCTCAGCCGATCGAGCGGCGCATCCGGGGCCGGATTCCCGGGCCGGGCGCAAAGCCGGGTAACCGATCTGGCATCTGGTGGGTGGCATGCCGCGGGAAGAGGCCGGTCGCGCGTCGGATTATGGGGCGTGCACATTTCTCCGCCGGCGGCTGCTAAAGGAAACCCCCGTGCGGTGCCGATAAGCGTCACGACGTGTTTGCGACAACGGTGTGTGGGTTTTAGGGACATCCGGCCATGGACAAGACCGAGCTGATTGAAGGCATCCGCGAGATCAACAAGAGCGCCACCCCCGAGTTTCTCGCTTCGTTCTCGGAGGAGCAACTGCGTGCCTACCTCGATCATCTCATGGCGGTGGATGTGGAAGAAGAGCTGACCGTGGCCGATTGATCGCACAACGGCACCATGTCCTCCGGTCACCGGCGGCCGGGAGCCGATGACGCACCTCTGGAGGAGGTCAAGTCCACCGAAGCGCTTCGTTCAATTCTCTTCGCCCTGATCCCCTACGACACTGCGGCTCACGTCACTGAGCCCGGACTTCGGCCCTTTACGTCCCTTCCGGGAACTGGAGGGCGCGGGCTGCGCCGACGGATCCTCCTCCGGCCCGGCGGCGGCCTCCGGGGATTCGGACCGCGGGGCCGAGCCGAACGAGACGGGCTGCGGCGCCTCCTCGGCCGAGGCGGGGGTGGGGACCTGCACGACATTGTTCCGCTGGAATTCCAAGAGCACGGGCGTCAGAGTCGTCGGGACATAGAACCCAACATCCATGGTGACCGGGTCCCGCTGCACTTTGGACAGGTCGATGACCTCGCCCAGCGATTTCTGCTCGAAGCGGCCGCCGGCGCCGACATATCCCGCGGGGTAGACGGCCTGCCCGGCGCCCGACAGCGGCGGGCCGGCGCTGCCTTTGAGACGGCAGACCAGGCGCAACTGGGACAGGGTGAACTTCGGCGCCTCCTTCCAGGCGCCCTTCTTGAGGTTGACCCGGACGAGCACCAGGCTCGTGCCGAACGGTCCCGACAGCGGCTTTCCCTCCGCGTCCCGCAGACCGCCCGAGGCGAACCAGACACCCCCCTGGCGCGGCACGTCGAGCGCGGGGGTGTTCGTCATCAGCGGCACCTCTTTGACCTTGTGGCGATTCAGGTGAAGATGATCCACAAACCCGGCATGCAGCAGGGCGAAGCTCTTGGGCTCCCCGAGCGGGCTGAAGCCGCCCTTGCTGAGCGTGGCGAACAGGCCCGTGACGAGCCCGTCGGGGCTCAGCAGGGCGCTCTTGGGACTGGAGGGATTGGGGTTGCGCTCGTCGAAGCGCGGATAGGGGTACTGGCTCGGCAGGGGGGCCATCGCCGCCGCGACGAGCAGGTAGCCCGTGACGAGGTATCCCAGGACGACGCCCGCGAGAGGCCGTCCGATCCGCTCCGGCATCGGCCCCAAATCGATCTTCTCCTTGCAGATCTGCATCTCGACGGCCTGAAGGAGGGCGAACACCAGGACCAGCAGCAGCAGAAAGCTCGTCATCGGCGCCCACGGGGCCATGCCCGGCGAGTACTGGATCAGATAGTGGGACGCGAGTTCGAAAAAGCCAAAGGCTGCCACGCCGGCAATCAGGGCGTTGATGATCATGAGGACCGCCTGCGCCAGGGTCCCTTTGAGGTACAGGCCCACGGCACAGCCGGCCATGATCGCGAGCATTGCCAAACTTACCATGCCACGTTCTCCATTGAGATTTGGAATATTGGAATATTGGGTAACGTGGGGTACGCCTCCACCCACTATTCCATCATTCCATCATTCCATTATTCCCGTCTGTTCTTCTTACTGCGGCGCCGGGCTCTCCTGTTTCTTGCCGGACGCCAGCACCCGGAGCATTTCGTTGATCGCCGTCGTGCCGGCGATGGTCTTGCGCAGCGCCTGCTCCTGCAGGTAGAGCATCTTGGCCCGGCGAAACTGCATGCCGAGCTCCGGCAACTGCTTGACCGTCCGGATGGCCTTCCGCAGCTCGTCATTGAGGATGATCGCCTCGAACACGCCGGTGCGACCCACGAAGCCGGTCCCCTGGCAGGTGTTGCACGTGGACGGCTTGCCGCGCTTGTCGAAGACTTCCTTGCCCGGCCGGTACAGCACCTTGGCCTTCTCCGCCGGCAGATTGAACTTCTTGAGCAGCTCTTTGTTCGGGGCATAGCCCTGCTTGCACGTGGCGCAGAGCATGCGCAGCAGCCGCTGGTTGCTGATCCCCAGAAGGGTCTCCGCGACGAGCTTGCGGTCTTCCACCATCTTGAGCCATTTGCCCAGGGCCTGCAGAATGCTGTCGGCCTCCAGGACGACGTAGACGAGCCGGCCGTCTTTCGCCGCCGCACTGGCGATCTTGGCGGTCTCGGCATCTTCGCACTCGCCGATCCCCAGGATGTTCGCCCCCATGCGCACCATCCCTTGCAGCCGCCTGGCGTAGGTCGTCGTTCCGGTATCGGTCAGGGTGTAAACGGCTTGCGTGACGTTCAGCAGCGTCCCCGAGGGCTGCTTCTCGATCGTGTTGATGTTGTTGAGGAACGCATCGTGGTTGCGGATCAGCGCGTACATGGTGGTCGTCACGCCGCTCTTTTTCGGCCCGGTGACGAGGAACAGGCCCTGCTCGAGCCCGCGGAATTTCTCCATCTGCTCGACGTGGTCCGGCGCCAGGCCGAGCTCGGCAATCCGCATCGCGTGTTCCTTGGTGATGGGACTCAGGCGCACCTGCTCGCCCGCGGTCGAGCCGGCCGTGACGACTTCCCAATCCGTACTCAGCTTCTCCTGCCGGGAGCGGAACTTGCCTTTTTGCGGCTTGCGTTTCTCCTTGGAATCGAGGCCGCCCACTTCCTTCAGGAAGTGGATGAGATACTCCGTCTGGTCCCGCGGCAGAGACGGCTGCCGGGTCGGCGTGCCGTCGATATGGTAGATCACTTCATAGGTATCGCCCTTCGGCGTGAAGCTGACGGTGCTGGCCCGGCGCCACAGGGCGTCGGTGACGATGTCGTAGGCGGTGCGATATCCGAAGAACGTCGGCGTCCGGGGCTCCGGCGTCGGGACCTCGTTGTTGCGGGCGGTGATGAACATGAAGTTCTCCATCGCCTCGAGCTTGCTGGACTTGGAGACGAGACTCTTGATGTGATCGATCGTCAGGAGGCGATCGAAGTCCAGCACGCGGCCGTTGCGGTGCCGCACGTACACCAGGGCGACGCCGCCGAGCACGAGGGCGTAGGCCAGCAGGCCGGCCACGTAGATCGGGATCACGAACCACAGCAGGACGCCCACCGCGCCGGCCCCGAGAGTGACCCCGATCCACACGGGGACATTCGTGGCCACCGCCTTGGCATCCCGGTGGGCCCAGCCGACGAACAGCGGCCACAGGAGAAACAGGCCCAGGAACACGCCCAGCTTGACGAGGGAAACATAGCCGCCGTACTCGACAGCCATCAGCAGCGACGGTGTCATTCAAAGCTCCAATCGTGAATTATGAATTATGAATTACGATTTATGAGTTATGATTTATAAATCATAAATCATAATTTATAAATCATAAATCCTTCTACAGAATCCCTTCGGTGGTTGTCCGAATGCCCTTGAGGGCCATTTTCAGCTCATCCGTGTTGGGGGCGTACTTATAGGCGTCCTTGGGGTCGATCCACCCGTCCTGCGCCATCTTGACCAGGTTGTCCGTCAGGTCCAGCATGCCTTCCCGCTGGGCGCCGCGGATCACGGTGGGCAGGTCCGCCTCGCGTCCTTCGGAGATCAGCTTGCGCACGGCGGGATTCGCCAGCAGCACCTCCACGGCGGGAAGGCGGTCCACTTCCGGCCGGATCGAAGGCAGCAACACCTGGCTGATGACCGCGCGGACGGAAATCGCCAGCGCCTGGCGGGCCAACTCCCGCTCGTTGACCGGGAACAGGTCCAGCAGGCGGTGGACCGCCTGGGAGGCGTTGGCCGAATGCATCGTGCCGAGGACCAGGTGGCCCGTCTCGGCGGCCCGCATCCCGGCGGTGACCGTCCCCGGATCGCGCATCTCCCCGACGAAGACGACGTCCGGGTCCTGCCGCATCAGATAGACCAGGGCTTCCTCGAAGTTGGCCACGTCGATCCCGATCTCCCGCTGCGAGACGATGGCCTTGGCATCGTGGTAGAGATACTCGATAGGGTCCTCGATGGTCATGATGTGGCATGAGCGCGTCCGCGCGATGAAGTCGATCATCGAGGCGATCGTCGTGGTCTTGCCGCAACCGGTAGGCCCGACGACCAGCACGAAACCCTGGCGGGACTGGGCGATGGTGGCCAGGATGGGAGGCAGGTGCAGACTCTCGAACGACGGGACCTGGGCGTTGACCCGCCGGGCCGCCAGGCTGATCACGCCCCGCTGGCGAAAGACGTTGACGCGGAACCGGTGCTCCCGGCCCACCTCATGGGCAAAGTCCAGCGTCCCCTGCCTGAGAAAGGACTCCTTCTGGACCGGACTCAGGATCTCGAAGACCAGCTCCTCCATACGTGCGGCGCTGAGGATCTCGCCCGTGGTATTCTTCAACTCGCCCTGCAGGCGCAGCTTGGGCGGCTGGCCCACCTTGAGGTGCAGATCGTTCGCGTGGGTCTTGATCGCGGCTTTGAAGTACTTGTGCAGTTGGGGCTCTCTCTCAAGCGTCACAGGGGCGTCCAGTGGTTGCTCGGGACTCATACGCCTGTGAACTCCAATCCTGTATTTCTCACCCTTCGGCCGTATCCCGCGCGAGATACGAGATTCGCACGATG
>Ga0194125_10010486_pt1 | contig 12644 bp, 18 predicted proteins | sample TA2KigC250mmetaG_FD_148626 | JGI IMG/M metagenome (GOLD analysis project Ga0194125, IMG submission 148626) | Freshwater microbial communities from Lake Tanganyika, Tanzania - TA2015034 Kigoma Deep Cast 250m | ecosystem: Environmental > Aquatic > Freshwater > Lake | place: Tanzania: Lake... | reverse complement strand
CGGGCTTGCGCTTGTGCGTCGTCGGCTCAACGCTCGTAGCCTTACCGATGGGCCGCATCCCGCGAGCGTCCTTGCCGTGCTGGAATAGCACGACGGGATTACGCTTGAACTCCGTCAGCAGCAGCCCTGTTTCCCTGCCGTCACCGATACGGACGATGTCGCCGTCCCGGTCTTCAGTCTCGACCGAGATGATGGCCTCGACCAGCCCTTTGGCCTCGTCGGCCTTCAGCTCCTCGGTCAAGCCCGGTGCAAACTTCAGTTCAGGCTTCATACGCCTCCTTACAGCCGTTTCAGCGCGGCTACCATGACGCAGCCGCAGTTGATTATCTCGTCAAGCGCCCGCGCACCGCCCTTGAAGATATCGCCGGGGTGCGGGCCGGTCGCCCCGTTCGGCAGGACGAAGTTATCGCTCAGGGCATAGATGTCGCCCTTGGCGCTCATCTCCTGATGCACCGGCCGCCGCCGCTCGCCCGGCGGCCCGGCCAGCCAGCGCTTGCCCTCGACAACCTGCGAGTCGGTCCAGCCGTCCAGCGTCGCTCGGTTGTTAGCGCCCTGCACGATGGTCCGGCTCGCCATCTCGCAGCGATACTCCGAGCCGAGCAGGTCGCGCAGCGTGGCGATGATTTCGTCGTGGCTGGCGGCGATGTCGGCCCCGGCGGTAAGCCGGCTGGCAATCTCGGAACCGGCCTGCCGGATAGTCGCGTCGGTCGTCTCGGTCGCCCAGTCCAGAACCATCTCGGCAATCTTCGCCCGCCGGGCGGCGTCAATGTCGAACTTCACCGCCTTGGCCCCGGCCACGCCTTCGGCCCGCTCGCCTGCCTCAGTGTAGAACGCCCGGACCAGCGGCAGCGAGTCCTCGGCCAACTTGCCGGCCAGCTTCTCCGCGTTCAGCACGGCTATCGGGTCAGTCGCCCGGTCGAGCAGCGCCTGGTCGAGCAGCTTCAGCCAGTCGCGCACCCGCGCCTGGAGCAGCCGGCCCAGCCGGGCGGCCTGCGGGGTCATGATGCTGTTGAGGAGCTGCCACCAGCGGGCCAGCGCCTGCGGGTCGTCCGCGACCTCGAGCTGCTTCTGCCGGCTGCTGGCCCGGAACAGCCGGCGGTAAGCCTCATCTACCGCGCTCTTCCGCGCCCGCTCCGACTCATCCCCAGGTACCGGCCTCGGCGCGGTTCCGCTCGGCAGCAGCCCGATACCGGCCAGAATCGCGTCGCCGCCGGCGTAGGGCGGCCGGTGCAGATACTCGTCCCGCGCCTCGTTGGGGCTGAGCAGCCGGCCGTTCACGAGCGCGACGGCGATGTCGGCCTGCTCCTTGCGGTCTTCCTGCAACTCCGCCACGTCCGCCAAGTCCCAGTCGGCCGCGAGGTCGCGGTCCCAGTAATCGAGGAACTGCGAGTCCAGGAACCGCTGGACCCGCTTGAGCAGCGGCTCGATGGCGTCCAGCCAGAAGTTCCGGGCCTGCTCGCGGGAGTTGTAGTAGCTGTTCGACCAGTCACCCATCTTGATTGGCGGCACGCCGAACAGCCCGCCGATTTCCTCGCGGTTGAACCGACGTGCCTCAAGGAACCCGAGCTGGCGCATCGTCAGCCCGGTCTGCTGCCACTTGTAGCCGCCCCAGAGAACGGGCGTGCGGTAAGCCTCGGCCGGGCCGCCATACTTCGATTCGAAGCTCGTCTGCACCCGGCGGGCCTCCTCCTCGGTCGCGTCGGGCGCGTCAGTGTAGAGGTGTCCCTGCTGGAACCCGCCGCGCCGCGCCAGCACCTTGCCAGCCTGCGTCTGCGCCCGGTCGGTATCTGCGGTCAGCATCGCCGCGTCAATCGGCGACAGCCCCTCGACCGGGTTGGCCGGATTCCAGCGCCGCATCACGCATAGCTCCTCAGCGGGCACGTCAATCATCTCCGACCCGCGCAGTAGCTTGTAGCTTTGGATAACACCGCGAGCGATGGTGACGTTGACTACCGCCGAGCGCGGCACGACCCGGATGGCCGCCGGCTTGCCGTTGACCAGCGGGCAATACCAGCCGACCCAGCCGCGCAGCAGGAAGTGGCCTAACGTCTCCTCGAACAGCTCGTCCCAGCCGCACGACCAGTCACGCAGCGGGTTGAGCAGCAGCTCCATCGGGTCAGTTGCCGGCACGAGCTTGCCGTCCTCGGCCTTGTGCCGGGCTGACCAGCCGGGCGCGAGTGCGCGGGCTTTGACCTGCGGCTTGACCTTGTAGACGAGCAGCCCGGCCCGGCGGCTGGATTCGATGATGGCCGAGATTGCGCGGTTGACCCAAGTGACCAGTTGAAACGCCTGCTCCGGCGTTCTGATTTCACCCAGCGAAGCGCCGACCTGAAGCAGGAACGTAGTCCAGCCCGGCCCGTCGAGTGCCTCCGCCGGCACGACGCCGGCCTTTGTGCGGAGCGCCTCGCGCACCGCCTGAGCTGTGATGTTGGCTACGAACCTCTGGACCAGCCCCGCGAAGGGAAGCCTCAAGGGAACCTCCTCATACGACTCCAGCCCTCTGCCTGCGGCGGGCGCGGGAGTAGACCACGTAGCGCAGGGCGTCCACCGCATGATCGTCACGCTTGACGATGTTACCATGCGAGTCCCGGCAGTAGAGGGTAAGCTCATCCACCAGGTGCGGACACCGGCCCCGCATCACCCGCAGCCGCTTTCCACGCAGCGCCGCCACCACCGCCTCAATCCCTGACTCGACAGCATTATCGGCCGAATGGACGGAAATGTCAAGCTTACCCGTCAGCCGGCGGAACTCGTTGCGCAGGTCAACTAGTCCCTGCGGATTGGCCGGGTCGCCGAAGAAGTCGAAGTGCCGCGACCCGGCCTCCGGCACCGTCCGGCGCAGCAGCGCCGTTATCCCGGCGGCCTTCTCTTGTGTCGTAGTCGCCAGGCTCCAGAACTCAGCGAAGGCATAGAGCACGCCCGTCGCCGGGTCCTCGGCCAGCAGTTCCAGCACGAACGGCGAGGGCGAGAAGCCCTGGTCCAACCCTCCCACGACTACGCGCCAGTCGGCGGGAATGTCAAACGGCTCGCAGTGCATCTCCGGGTCGCCCGGCTGCCACGACTCGCCATAGACCAGCCCGACCATCCGGCTGGGCTTGGCCTCGTAGCGCATCTCGAACAGCGCCCGGTCCAGCGTCCGCCGGGCGGCTTCAATCTCCTGCTTCGGGTAGTCGGGATTCTCCCACGTCGGCAGGTTCAGCACGCCCAGCTCCGCGTCGCCGGCCTCCCAGCGCCGCCATATCTCACGGTAGCACCAGTTGATAGGTGCATACCAATAGCTCGTCAGCAGCACCGGGGCGCGGCGGATGGCCGTCCGGGCCCGGACTACCGCGTAGGCCGCATCGGGCGTCTGGCCCGCCTCGTCAATCCACGCCCAGTCGAACTGCCCGCCCTCGGCCCGCTTGACCGTCGCGGGGTTGTCGAACGAGCAGCAGACCGCATGGCCGCCGCCGGCGGCCGGCGGGAAGATAACGTCATGCCGGTTCTCAAAGTAGCGCACGGCATGGCGGGTACCGGCAGTATGCTCCAGCAGGTGCCCGACGGCGTAACGGCGGAGCGAGTCGAACGTCGGCGCCACGACGAGGCCGACAGGCCGCTTGCGCCGGCTCAGGTCGTCGGCGGCCAGCCGCTGCGCCGCAGCAATCTGCTGCTGGAGCGCCCAGAGCGCCCCGGCGTAGGTCTTGCCCGCGCCGGTGCCGCAGAACCACGCGAACCACCGCCGGTCGGCGGTCGGCTGGCTCTGCGCGATAGCCCGCGCCTGCCAGGGGTAGAGCACGAGGCGCTTCTCCTGCGCCTGGACCGGCGCTTCTACGCTCACCGCCCGGCCTCCGCCAGCAGCCCGCACTCCCGCCGCAGCCTGTCCTCGGCCAGCCGACAGTAGTCGGGGTTTAGTTCGATGCCGACGAAGCTCCGGCCGAGCTTCAGCGCCACGACGCCAGTGGTAGCCAGCCCCGCAAAGGGGTCGAGGACCGTGGCGGGGATGGGCTTGAAGTCGGGCGGGACGAGCGGTAGCCAGTCCGCCGGGGTCGGGTCGGATGGTAGCCAGCAGGTGCAGGTTGGACGCCAGCCGAGGGCATCCACGGTCGGCATCCACCGCGCCGGGTTTTTGACCGGGTGAGAATCTCCCCATGACATCACCGACCTATTTACACCTTGCGGATTACCCTGCTCTGTGTATTTCGGTTCGCCCTGCTTTATTACCACCCTCGCCCACTGCGCCCCGCATTTCGGGCAGACGCCCGCATCGGATGTGCTGGCTTTGATGCAGACCTCAGGTAGCTTCGAGGGGAACATGGCGAAATGGCTACCACTGACATCCGAGTTGCCGCCGGGCTGAATCCACCAGCAGTCGCGCAGGTTGCGGCCGGCTTCGACATACTCAGCCTTCTTTGCCGCAGAACGGCATCCAGAAGACTGCGACGGTGGTGTCTGCCCGGCGAACCCGTCCGAGTCACGGGTCAAGGTGTAGCGCGTGTCCAAACCTTGAGCCTTCTCGCGCCGCCGACGCTCAACCTCATAGGGAACACACCCCTCCTTCACCGCCTCCCTGTCCGCCCAGTAGTCGTTGGACTTGGCGAACTGGAAGATGTATTCGTGGGCACGGGTCGGCCGCCAGTTTGACCGCCGCAGGATGTAGCCGCCGGTCGGCAGGCACTTGGGGCAGCCGGGGCAGTCGCGCCACTTAGGTTCAGGTTCGCGCTCCTTCCATGCTTTCCAGTCGGGCAGTTCAATGCGCCGTTTCCAAGTGGCCTTACTTGTTCTGTCGCCCGGCTCCAGTCGCTTCCACGCCTTCCACTCGTCCGCTTCAACCTCGTGCCTTTCCCACTTGACCCCGTCAACACTCTCTGGCATCGTCGAGCCGGATGTGGGTTCGTCCTCGTCCTCGACCCGCACTATCTTCGGCTGGAACTCCGGCTCGTCGAACAGGGCGGGCGGCTGCCACTCGGCAGACCCGGACAACGCTTCCGGCCCAAGACTCACCGCCTTGACCCAGATGATGTCGCGCCGCAGATACCAGCCCGCCGCCTGCATCGCAAAGGCAAAGCGCCACGGCACACCGCAGAGGTCGCCGGGCTTGAGGCCAGACTTGCGCAACGCGGCTCGGTCATCTAGCGAGCGCGTCTTGCCCTTGCCGCCAATTTGATGGCAAGCCCGATTGATGGACTCGCCTGAGGCACGACGGCATTCCTGCTCGTCGGGCGCGATGCCCTGACCAGATGCACCCTTGCCTGCCGCCTGCGAATCCCCGATGTTGACGAACAGGAGCCCGTCGTCGCGCAGCACCCGCCAGCACTCGGCCATGACCGCCATGAGGTTGCTGATGTAGTCCTCAAGTAGCCGCTCCCGGCCTATCTCGGCGTCGCCGGACTTGTAGGCACGGAGGCCGAAGTAGGGCGGAGAAGTCACAATGCAGTGGACTGACCCGGCCGGTAGCTCCCGTAGCTTCTCGCGGGCGTCGCCGCAGACCACGCACCACTGCCGCGTCCCGGCCAGCACCTCGGCTATCTCAGGGTTCAACATCCGGAGATGGCGGCAGGCGACCGGGGTATGCCCGGCTTGCGCCGGTGGGCTGTGGCTTCCGTTGAACGAGGTGTTGATGCTACCGGCCGCCTGCCTGACCCGCTCATTCCATCGCGTCGCGCTGGCGCTTCAGCTCTGCCAGCCGCTCACGCGTCTGCGCAAGCTCCTGCTCGCGCACGACTATCGCACGCTCAAGATTCAGTATCTCGACCGTCAGCTCCGCCTTCGTCACGGCTTCGCTCCGTTCCCGCCGGGTAGCGCCGGCGGCTCGCCCGGCGCCAGTACCGGCACGTCTATCGCCTCACCCAGGTTCAGCCGGCGCTCCGCGCCGCCATCGCCGGCCACGATGAGCACGAGGTTCTGCGGCCCGGCCCCGCTGTGCTCAATCTCGACCCGCTGGACGTTCTTCCAGCGGTCAGGCGCACGGTTGCACAGATAGAAGATGGCGGCCACGACGTTGAACGGCTGGTAGGTGCGATGCACCCGCGTCACCGGCTCGCCTGTCTCCGGGTCCCGCACCGGCCGCCCGGCCTCATCCAGCACCGGCTCAAGGCTCTCGCTCTTGACGAGCCGGCCCTGCGCGGCCTGAAGCAGAGATGTCGCAACTTGCGCCTCTGCCGAGGCTTGGCCTCTTTTCAACGCCGCACCGAGCGTCAGGGGATTCCGCCTGACCCACTCCGCCAGCGTCCGCTCACTAACTCCCCAGTAATCTGCCAGTTGCGCCAGGGACCAGCCCGCGCCGCCTGCCGCGAGCGCGTCCTTTATCATTTCGGGCGTGAAGAGCCGCTTGCGCCTGATGTCAGACAGCGCGACTCGCGGCTTGACCCTGCCTGCCACTATGCCTCCGGCGACCTGGCGCTGGCGTCTCCGGCAGCCTCCAGCACGGCCTCGCGGCCGGTGAACTGCTCCCACCGCCGCACCGCCACGTCAACATAGCGTGGCTCGATTTCCATGCCGTAGCACACGCGGTCAAGCTTCTCGCAGGCGATGAGGGTTGTGCCGGAGCCGAGGAAGGGGTCAACTACGCGCCCGCCTACTTCAGCGGCACGTTCAACCAGCCACGTCGCCCACGCTACCGGCTTTGGGCATGGATGGTCAGGGTTGTCCTTGAATCCACACGCCGTCTGGAAGTAGTCATGCATCTGGTTGGGCGGCTTTCCCCACGTTAGAATGCACTCCCAATCGTTGAAGCCGACTTGAGCGCGGTGGCCCGGCGACCCCTTATACCACGCCAGCAACCAGTCAGGCGTGTGATTCGCATACCACCAGCCCATGCGGTCAATCCCGCAACACGGCATCACGACAAATGGGGCAAGCCCTCGCAGCATCGGCACAACACGCCCGATGAGGTCAAACCACTTCGCCCTCGAGTCCTGATAGCTGGCATACTTGAAGCCGATTCCATACGGCGGGTCAGTCACCACGGCATCCGCCTTCTGCCCCGCCATCAACCTCGCTACATCCTCGGCCTTAGTCGAGTCGCCGCACATCACGCGGTGCTTGCCGCACAGCCACACATCGCCAGTCTTACTGCGCGGTGGCACGGCCTCCGGCACGGCGTCGTCGTCGGTCAGACCCGGCCTGCCAGCCTTGCCATGCACCATCGCATAGACCTCATCGCGGTCGAAGCCAGTCAGCGCCATATCGAACTCGCCGCCGTCCGGCCCGGCGAATGCCTCCAGCTCGACCAGCTCGTCGCGCAGCACCGGCGCGTCCCAGGGTTCCTGCTTGACGCTCTGATTGTCCCAGATGACGTAGGTGCGGAACTGCCGCTCAGCCCAGTCTGACCGCTCCACGCACGGCACTGCGGCCATGCCGAGCTTGAGCGCGGCGCGTAGCGCCCGGTGCCCGGCGGCGACGTAGAGCTTGCCGTCCTGCGGGCTGCGCCAGACCAGCAGCGGCCGGGTCCAGCCGTCGAGCAGGATATGGCGGCAGAGCTCGTCAACGCTCTCCTCGGTATGCACCTGGCTATTGCGCGGGTACTCAGTCAGCTCCGCGACCGGGCGGAGCAGCGGCCGCAGAGCGTCAGGAACGAAGACCCCGCTCATGGCCGCGCTATCTTCCCTCCCGCTCCGGCTTGCCCGGCCCCAGCGACCAGACGTAATCCTGCACCTTGCGCAGCCAGCGCTCGAAGCCCGCGACGGCGCTCCGGTAGCCTGCCGTCCCCGGCTCGGTCCCGACCCACTTCACGGCGTAGTTGTGCGCCGTCGGGCTGGACCAGCCCGCTACCCGGCCGAGCAGGAACGCGAGGCTGTCTGCCGGCGCAGCGAAGGCGAGGAACGGGGCGTAGATGCCGGTCTGACCCTCGCGGATGAGCGCGTAGCCGACAGGCCGGATGAGCCATTGCGAGCGCCGCCAGCCCCAGGGGAACTGCCGGCCCCAGCTCATCAGGCCGCAGCAGTTGCCGACGGGAATCCGGCCTGGCTGCTCGTGAAGCGTAATTGCGACCGCCGCGAGCTTCGCCGCCGCCGGGCGCTGGTCCTTCGGCAGCGCCTCGACCCGCGCAGCCAGCGACCAGTCCTGCCATGTCAGCGGCACCTGCAGCAGGTCAGCCGGTATGACGTAGCTCATAGCTGTTCAACCTTCACGAACAGTGCCGCCGGGCCGCTGTATGTCCATAACTTCCGCACTGTCAGTGCGACCACGTAGCGGTCGTCCGCCAGCACCCCGGCGGTAACTAACGCATCGAGCACCTGCTTCGCGTAGTTGTCGACATCGCCCGACCCCGGATGCACCGGATACGCCCGGCAGCTTGCCGGCGTATAGACCGGCCGGGTTGCACTCCGCCGCCGTCTGAGCATCACGGCAATCGTGACGCAGACCGGGAAATCAACCGGCTCGGTCGGCTTACGGCGGCGGAACTCGAGGACGAGCAGGTCGCGGTAGCGCCGCGACCGGGGCGTGTGATGCGCCGGGATTACTTGTCCCCGGCGGGTAGTGCGCGACGGGACCACCCGCGCCTGCGGGATCGGCGTCCCTGGCACTGATGTGGCCCAACTCCAGTTGCTCATTTAATTTCACCTCTGCGGGCCGGCCCCGTCAGGAACCGGCCCGCGCTTGTCAATCTGCCTTTGCGAACTTTGCCGCGATCAGGCCGAGCGGCTGGAGCTTCGCCTTGACCCTGAGTCGCTTCACCGCTGGCTTGACGATGAGGCCATAGACGAAGGTCATACCACTCCAGAGCCAGGCCGTATTACGCAGGATGTCCAGCCAGCTTGTCCAGCCGTGCACCAGGAACCCGATGGCGATTCCGACCGCCGCGCCCAAGGCGTAGCATATCACCACCTTTACTGGGCCGGGCAGCCTGCCGAGCAGGAACTGGAATACGAACGGCAGTGCTGCCGCGAGCAGCCATACCACCCAGTCCGGCCACCCCGCCGGCGGTTCTCCCGCACCCGGCCCGGCGGCCGTATCGCGCACCCCGCCGGCCAGAGCCGGCAGCGTGAGCAGCAGCAGCGCCGCGAGCAGAACAGGCCAGCGCCGCACGGCTACTCCTTCGGCTCCGCCGGCTTCACCGGCCGCTTGTGCGGAGTCGGGACCAGCTTCTTGACCGGCACGGTCACGGTGAGATAGCCGGCCTTGTCCTTCTGGTAGGCCGCCATGTTCGCCTTCGCCTTGTCGCTCGGCAGCGGCCGGGCCCACATTGACAGGCCGGGCACGCGGTTGCCCTTCTCGTCAACGTGCGGGTCGCAGCATCCCTCCGGGCAGACGCGGATATCCGCCTCAACGAGCTTCCGCTCTCCCTGCATCCGCACCATCCGCCGGGCTCTGACGACCTTGACGGGCAAATGGTGCAGAGCGCAGACGATTGCATGGTCGGCCGGGCAGTTCCACTTCGACAGCGAACTGCCTTCCGACACTACTCCACCTCGAGCCATCATACCTCCCTACGTTTCGGACCTTGTTTTCACGACTTCTACCGGCAGCACGAACCGCCGGCGCGAACCTCTCACGCGCACGACCACGTAATCAGGTCGGCGCTCAATCACCCGGCAGTACGTACCTGAAATCGCCAGCCGGGTAAGCGCAATCGCATCCTCTCGGCTCTCTCGACTGCCCTCCTGGAGCAGACTGATGATTACCGGCCCCAGTTTCGGGTCCGGATTGAGCGTCACCCGCTCACCTGCGATTCGCGCCATGTCGTCTCATTGTAGCCGCCGCCCCTTCCTTGTCAACTTCGGCTATTTCCGCCCTGATTCCAGCCTTTCACTCACAACCTCCGCGAGCAGTTCGACCAGTCGCTCGGCAGCAGTCGGGGTCGGTTCGGGCTTGGCCTCCGGCTCTGGCTTCGGCCTCTCCTCAAAGCTTTTACAGTGGCCGTCAGCGTTGTCGCAGCCGCAGTTCCATTCCTTGACGAGTTCAGGGCCACATTGGAACCAGCCAATCTCGGCATTCCACCGCCACTCGTCGGGCGGCGGCCCGTAGTCCGTCCGCGTGCAACGGCCATGCCAGTGCTTGCACTCTTTACACGGCCTCCGGGTCATGTCCCGGTCAGCCGCCTTGACTGTTTCAACCATCGCCTACTCCTTTCCGCCCGGCTTGCCGGGCCATTCCCTCACCCTCGCCCACTCCGGCCACTCGGCCGGGTCTTTGCTGATGCGGTTGCCGGGCATGGGGAACGCCTTGACGAACACGGCTACACCCGCGTCCCGGCACTGCTCGACCACCGCCCGAATCCATGCCGGGTCGCAGGGGCGGCGACCGGGGCCGGTTTCCGGGCCGCATATTACGCCATTGAGTCGTGGGCCGAACCCCTCTGGACATTGGTGCGCCACATCACGATTCAAGCGTCCATCGGCTTCCCATTCGCAGCCGCACCGACAGCACGAACCGCCGGGTCTGTTCTCGTCAATGTCGCCATCGCTGCCGCCGATATGCCGCCGCAAGTCAACCGCCTCCAACAGCGGCTCAAGACTCACAATGCGCCGCGCTGCCGGGGTCGCCAGCACCAACGGCACTCGGTCGTCAAGCTCCGCCTGCGTCCCGGCACTCGTGCCGATGGTGAGGTTGGGGAGCGGCCAGAGGTGCTGTTGAGTCGTCATTTGCGCCCTATCCACGCGGTCGCAGATGTAGTCATGCATCCGCTCTACCCGCTTCGTAAGCAAGACGAACTCGTGCTGCGGGCAGAGGGCAATGATAGCTATCACCCTGTCAATCCACTCGTCCGGGACAGGCTCGTGAAACAGGTCGCCCATCGAGCAGATGAAGATGCGCTTGGGTTTATGGCGATGCAGCGGCCAGTCCAGCGCGGATTCGACCAGCGCCGTCCTGCCATTCCAGCGACCGCCGGTAATGACCTGCTGATAGTGCGGATTGCCCATCGCCGCCAGCCGCGCTGCGAACCGCTCGGCGTAGCAGTTCTGGCAGGAGACGCCCGCGTGTGAGCAGCCGATAACCGGCGACCACGTCGCGTCCGTCCACTCGATGCGGGAAGTGCCGCTCATGGCTACCATCCACTTCCGTAAACGCGGTCGGTCGGCTTCGGGACTTCAGCTAGTAGTTCTGCTTCCGTGGTCCTCACATACATCGCGGACACCCGCGTCCTGCCGCGAGTTTCTACTCCTTTGCGGACAATGACATCCTCCTCAAGCACCAGCTCAATGCCGTTGAGAACGACCGTGCGCTGGCCCTCTCGGAGGACAACCGTCTTTTCGGTAAGCGCCCAGTTAGACCGAATGTGCTCCGACAATGGCGACAGCTCGATGTAGACTCGGGCCACGACATCGCTGGCCGGGACGATGCGCGTCTTTCGTTCTCCTGTCAGCGACCCTTTACCCCTGCAGGTAGGGCAGTCGCGCTCGGCTCCATCCTCGACCGGCTTGATGCGCTTCTTGCCGTCGCAGGTCGGACACTTCGGATGCTCAGTTCCTTCGATTGCTCGCCAGAACCATACGGTGTCGCCGGGCTTGAATCGGACAGGCAGCGCCGCAAGAATCTCTGGCTGCGGGCTGGTTTTGCCGCTCATGTCGGCCTCCCTTCACACTTCATCTGCACACTCCCGTTCACACTCTGAGCAACAACAACACTGGAACTTCTCGTCGTCCCTCACATCCACCTGATACGGGCATAGATGCGGGGCTGTTGCCGGATTGACACCACAGCGAGGACACAGAGTCGGCTGTTCGCCGCTCATGTCAGCCTCCGTAGCGCCGCCCGCAGTTTCCGCCAGTTCCTCTCGGCGGTCTCTTGCACCTCTGGAAACTTGTCAACGCAGTAGGTCGCGGCCTGCTCCTCCTCTGAATGTTGGCAGTGCTGCGAGTATCTGAAGCCGCAGAACCAGCAGTGTCCCCCGTTCGGTGAAATCTGCTCGCCGTCGTCATACGAGCCGGAGTAACACATATATGCCCGCTTGCGACAGGCCGGGCAGTCGCGCAGTTCTCCGCCAGCCTCATATGCCGGGATGCACTGCAGGTAGCCGAAGCCGCTCATCCCCGCCTCCATTTCTTTGGCTGGTGAGTCCGCAGGCCGCGCCTGATGGCGCACTTGATACAGTAGCCACTCTGTGTCTTGCCGGGCTTCACCCGCCGACCACATCCATTGCAGGCAATGTCCTTATGCGGGGGACGCCTGCGACCGTAACCACCATCGTCGTCGCCCATCATCGCCTCCCCTTCTCGCGCTGACGGCGGGCGAGGATGCGGTCGCGCTCAGCCAGCAAGGACACAGAAGCGGGCAGGGTTGGCGATGCCCCGCTGATAATCAGCCCCTCCAGCTTCGCCACCCGATTCAGCGCACTACGGGTGGCGCATATGACTTCCTCGCACTCGCGGGCGTGCTGGCATGATACTATCCGTGCCATCATCCGCCTCCCGTCTTGCCCTGCGCCGGGGCGTCGAGCAGGGCGCGGGCCTCTTTGCAGGCAGCCACGTCCTCGTCATGCCCTTCACAGCACTCGCAATCTCGGTGCTGAGGGTTGACTTGCTTGCACAGACAGCAGAGGCTGGCCGTCGTGTCACTCAGTAGCGCCGATAGTCTGTCGCACATCTTCCGCAGCTTCTCCCGCTCGGCCGTGAGCGCGGCGACGCGGGCGGTGAGGGTGGCGTTGATACCGTCAGTCAATTCTCGCCAGCACTTCTCGCAGTATGGCCCGTTGCCGAGTGCATCGGAAATGCTGCCGTCGCCCT
>Ga0194125_10010480_pt1 | contig 12647 bp, 13 predicted proteins | sample TA2KigC250mmetaG_FD_148626 | JGI IMG/M metagenome (GOLD analysis project Ga0194125, IMG submission 148626) | Freshwater microbial communities from Lake Tanganyika, Tanzania - TA2015034 Kigoma Deep Cast 250m | ecosystem: Environmental > Aquatic > Freshwater > Lake | place: Tanzania: Lake... | reverse complement strand
GAGCCCAAGCGAGAGAAAGAAGAAGAAACTGTTAATTCTCATAATGATCTTAACAATCTCGGTTTTGTATTTGAATTTCCTCATTAGGCCTAAACTTACAAAACTTATGGAATTGAATGCCAGAGAGACTAATCTAAAATTAAATATAGTGAATATGGAAAAAGAACTTAATATATTAGATGAATATAAGGAAAAGCTAAATTCTTTAAAGACCGAAAGCCAGGACCTTAAAAAAAGGTTGTCAGATTCAAAAGAACTCCCGAACCTTATATCTGAATTTTCTAAGATTGCGAGGGATTTGGATGTGAAGCTTATAAGTATAAAGCCCCTGACAAAGCCAAGCCAAATCCAAGAGGATAACAAGATGAAAAAGCCCTATGTGAGTCTACCTATTGAAATTGAGGCAACGAGTGGTTTTCATCAGATGGGCACCTTCATAAACGAACTTGAGAATTTGGATATATTCATAAAACTCATAGGGTTAGATATAGAGGAAAGCGAGGATTCGCCCTTTATGCATAAGGTAAAATTTACATTGAATACATTTGCTTCAAGTGAAATATCTCAATGAGATACCATATACTAATATTAGGTACTTTTTATATTTTAATACATATATTGATATTAAGGGCGGATTGCCAGACATCCAAATTTACCCTGCCAGAGAAGATTGATAATAAAGATGAAGCACATATTAAGAGTAATATTAAACCAAGGTCTGCAAGTCGCACTGAAAAAGGCGCTCCAACGAGATTTATCTACAATCCAAAAGACAAGAGGGATCCATTTGTTCCCTATATAACTAAAGATGGCAAGGTTCTATCAATGCCGGGCGTTTTAGGAGAGGTAGTAGTAGAGGGCATTGTATATGATCCGCAAGGGACATCTGTATGCGTGATAAATGGAAATGTTCTAAAAGAAGGTGAAACCTGTGAAAATTTTAAGATATTGAAAATTAAGGTGGACACAGTTATAGTTTCATGTCAAAATAAGGAATATGAGATTGAGCTTAGAAAGGAAACAAGCAATGAAAAGCAAAAAGAAGATAGTATTCAAGATAGCCTTGATACTGACAATTTTTAATTTTCAAATAAATTTTCTTAATCTCTGTTATTCCCAAGATACTCAGCCAATGGTGGAGGTGGATAAACAGTCAAGCCGTATTACAATGAACTTTAAGGATACCGAGATAAGGGTGGTATTGGAGGCGATTGCCACGAAGGTAGGCGTAAGCATAATCGCGGGCAAGGATGTAAAAGGAACTGTTAACTTCAGGGTGACCAATGTGCCTTGGGAAAAGGCACTGGATGAACTTTTAAAGGCATATGGCTATGCATATGTAAGGGATGGGGATATTGTCAGGGTAACAACCCTTGATGCCCTTAAAGCCGAGAATGTGACCACAGAGGTATTTGTGCTGAATTATGCAAATGCAGAGACTATAAGTAAATCCATTCAAGAGATGTTAAGTGAGCGCGGAAAGATAAATACGGACACAAGGTCAAATGTGCTGATAATAACCGATATCCCCACAAACATAGTCAAAATAAAAGAGGTAATTTCAAGGATTGATAGCAAGACCCCTCAGGTAATGATTGAGGCGAAGCTTATAGAAACCACCCTTTCTTCAACCGAGACCCTTGGAATTGACTGGGCAACAAGGATAACCGTGTCAGGTGCAAAGCGCCCTACCACACTTCCCTGGAATAGAGAAGCAAGAAGCAGTGACTTATATCCATTAGGTGACCCAGCAGCCACTGAGCCAGCATTTCCGCGTAATCCTGATACCCAGTTTCCATACACTTTGCCGACCAATTTTACGTTTGGCACATTGGATTTTTCTAGCGCCCAGGCAGTATTTGAGGTCTTGAAAACCACAGGGGATTCAAAAATTATCTCCAATCCCAGGGTTGTTGCGTTAAATGGAAAAGAGGCAAAGATTGTGATAGGCCAGGTGCTTTATATTCCTACGTATGAGAGAAACTCAAATACAGGGCAGATGGAGATAACAGGCTATACCGAAAAGGAGATAGGCATAAAACTTACTGTAACACCCACTATAAACGAACAGGGCTATATAGTTGCAACCCTGCATCCGGAGGTGAGCGAACTCTTAGGATGGGAGCAGTTAACTGCCGACATACGCGTTCCCTCAATCTCAACACGGGATGCAACCACTGAGGTGATGATAAGGGATGGCTATACAATAGCGATAGGGGGACTCATAAGAGAGAATGTCAGCGATTCAAGAACAGGCATACCTATTCTCAAGGATCTTCCTGTTCTTGGTTTTTTCTTTGGCAAGAAAACGAAATCTGTTACGAAGACCGATTTGTTAGTTTTTATTACACCAAGGATAGTAAAAGAGGGTGTTCAGACAAGTGAATTGTCAAGTGAATACGTAGAAAACAAACCCATAAAGGCGTTAAGATACGATAGGGAGATAGAGCCTAAAAAAGAAACTAAGACAAAACCTAAGAGTTAACCGGATAGCGCTTTGGGACCACAGAGATTAATTATAAAATAAAATTGCTCTGTGGTTTTGTGTTTTTATTAAATGAGAGAGAAGAAACAGTATATAATTAAGATAGAATTTACTAAGTATTCATGGATGAGGTTTATATCCCATTTGGACCTCTTAAGATTATTTCAGAGGGCTTTGAGGCGTACAGCTATAGCACTTAAGTTCTCAGGTGGCTTTAGTCCACACCCCTTAATCTACTTTGAGCGCGCCTTAAAATTAGGAGTTGAATCTGAGGGCGAATTCGTCAGTATCGTTGTAAGTGAGGATATACCCCTAGATGAATTTAAAAAAAGGCTAAATGCCGAGCTTCCTGAGGGAATAAAAATAAAGGACCTAACTAAGAGAAGGGACGGTTTAACAGAGCCCAATACTTGATGATGAAACGAGAGATTTTGATAAATGTAGAGTTTCAAGAGACCAGAGTCGCCATATTGAATAAGGGGGTTCTGGAAGAATTTTATATAGAGCGGGCAGATGAGACCAGACTGGTGGGTAATATTTATAAGGGAAGGATAAAGACCATATTGCTTGGTATAGCAGGAGCATTTGTTGATATAGGCATAAATAAAAATGGATTTTTACTTACCTCTGAGAAGATAAGCCCTCTGGTCTTAGAAGATGAGCCTCATGTGTTAGAGACTGAAATATTTATACCGAGTAAAAAACCACAGATTAAGACCAAGGTCGTTGACTCCTTAAAACCAGGGCAAGAACTGACTGTGCAGGTAGTGAAGGAACCGTATGGGATAAAAGGACCAAGGCTCACGACAAATATAACCCTGCCGGGTAGATACCTTGTTCTTATGCCACGCCAGATGCATTTTGGGATATCAAGAAGAATAGAGAACGAACAAGAGAGAACAAGGCTTAAGAAGGTATTGGAATCGCTGAGCATACCTACTGGTATGGGTCTTATCGTGAGAACTGCTGGAAGTGGTAAGGAGCGCAAGGAATTCCAGAGGGACTTAAACTATCTTTTAAATCTTTGGAAGAGGATAAATAGACTCGCAGGTTTTAAAAGTGCACCATTTTTGCTTCATCAGGAGTATGATATTATATTGAGAAACATAAGGGATACTTTTACTGAGGATGTTGATAAGCTTTTTATAGATTCCAAAGAGCAGTTTAAAAGGATCTTGCATTTTGTAAACATATTATGCCCACATCTTAAGAGAAATATCTCTTACTACACAGGCGATGAAGACCTTTTTGAGAAGTTTAATATTGATACCGAGATAGAAAAACTGTATCGGACAAGGGTGGGCTTACGTTCGGGTGGTTATATAGTGATTGAACAGACAGAGGGTCTTGTGGCGATAGATGTCAATTCCGGGAAGTTTGTTGGTAAAAAAAGTCTTGAAGACACTGTCTTTAACGTAAATATGGAAGCCGCAAATGAAATAGCCAGACAGATAAAACTTAGGGATTTAGGAGGAATCATAATTATAGATTTTATAGATATGGAGAAAGAATCTCATAGAAATAGGGTGTATCAGACTTTTCTTGAGGCATTGAAATTAGATAAAGCGCGTTCAAATGTTTTGCCTGTTTCAGAAATTGGACTAATCCAGATGACTCGCCAGAGGACAAGAAGGTCTATAGAAAGCAAGATGTATGATAGTTGTTCATACTGCAAGGGGAGAGGTTCTATAAAGAGTGCGCTGACTATGTCAATCTTAGCTATAAGAAATCTGAAGAAAATGCTGAAGGATTTGCACAGGAGATCAAATGTTTCTATTTATGTACACCCCGATGTAGCGTGGAAATTGTTGAACGAGCAACGCTCCGCCATATCCTATTTGGAAGACAGATACAAATCCAAGATTATCATAAATGAAGACCCCAAAAAACACATTGAGGATATAGAGATTAAGGTCGCTTGACATTAAATCAGGCATATGCTATGTTAATTCAAATTTTTGCTAAAATCAGGAGGCTTGTATGTATGCAGTTATAGAAACAGGCGGAAGGCAGTACAGGATAAAAGAAAACGATTTAATAGATGTAGAACTTCTCAAATCCCAAAGCCAAGGCGAGATAAAGTTTAGTAATGTACTTCTTATCTCAAATGGAGATAAGATCATAGTTGGCAGGCCCTTTGTTAAAGACGCTTATGTAATCTGTAAAAAGATTGGCGAGATAAAATCTAAGAAAAAAATAATATTCAAATTCAGAAGGAGAAAGGCGTCAAAGAAAAAAACCGGGCATAGGCAACGCCTGCTTAGGCTGAAGGTAGAAAAGATAGTAGTAAAGTAGAAAGTTATAAGTGATAAGTTATAAACAGAGAAATTCAGGTTGAGGCTGAGGCTAAGGTTGAGAGAATAAATACTTAACCTTAACCTAAGCCTTTTTGTCAAAGTTTAAAGAGGAGTGGAAAACAGATGGCACATAAAAAAGGACTGGGTAGTTCAAGGAATGGTAGGGATTCTAATCCAAAATATCTTGGTGTAAAACATTACGGTGGAGAATTTGTATCAGCGGGGAGTATACTCATAAGACAGAAGGGCACAAGGTTTAAACCTGGACTAAATGTGGGGATAGGAAGGGATAACACCTTATTTGCCCTTATAGATGGCATGGTTAATTTCAATAAACCAAGGTATATAAGTGTAATTCCTTGTCAAGAATCCACAGTATCATCTTAATGTTTATCCTGCACCTTTTTAGGATATCTCGCAGTTTATTGTTAGATTATAATAGAAAGATTTTTTTTCAAAAGATTTAGTCTTATGAAGAAAGGTACGGGATTTGTTGATATAGCTAATATCTATGTTAAGGCGGGAGACGGGGGAGATGGCTGTCAGAGTTTCTATCGGGATAGATATACAAGATATCCTAAACCTGATGGTGGACATGGTGGAGATGGCGGGAATGCTATAATAAAATCAACCAAGGATTTAGTAACCCTATTGGATTTTAAATACAAACGGCATTTTAAGGCAGAAGATGGTAGAAATGGCTCTGGAAAGAATAAGCGGGGGGTTAGCGGAAGAAACTGCGTTATATATGTTCCGGTGGGATGCCTCATAAGAGATTCTAAGACAAATCTTTTAATAAGGGATATTACTAAAACAGATGAAGAGGTTTTAATTGCGAGGGGAGGAAGGGGTGGAAGGGGAAATAGCGTCACAAAGATTGCTGAGAGAGGCAATACAGGTGAAGAAAGGGAGATACTCCTTGAGCTTAAGCTTTTAGCCGATATAGGAATAATAGGTTACCCAAATGTAGGCAAGTCTTCCCTTATAAATTGTATCTCAAATGCAAAATCCAAAGTCGCAAGTTACCCATTTACTACCAAAAGCCCTGCGCTTGGAGTTGTTAGGTTTTATGATGAAGGTGAGTTTACCCATTCGCCAGAAAGCCACGCCTGTAAAGGCGTGGATGAATGGTACCTGGCTCAGGGTTTCGCTTTTCGGAACCCTGTAAAAAAAGAGGCCACGGCTGTCCCTCGTTCAGCTCGGGATGGTGAGCGAAGTCGAACCATAAAGCCGTGGAGCTTCACAGTTGCGGATATACCCGGACTCATAGAGAATTCACATTCTGGGAAGGGATTGGGCCATGAATTTCTGAGGCATATAGAAAGAACCAGCCTTCTCGTTCATATGATAGATATGTCAATTTTTAGTGGAAGAGACCCTGTGTCGGATTTTTATTCCTTGAACAAGGAACTTGCACTTTATGATAAATCCTTAATTGAAAAACCCCAGATTTTGGTTGCAAATAAAATGGACCTGAACGGCTCAGAAGAAAATCTTAAAAGGTTTAAAAAGAAGGTGAAGAAAAATATCTTTCCTATATCCTGCGAGACTAAGGAAGGTCTGAATAACTTATTAAAGGCAATTTTTGTTAATTTGGAAAGGAAAAAATACGATTGAGGAATAATTTATTAAAGGATATAAAAAGACTTGTAGTAAAAATAGGAACAAGTGTTATCGCTGAAAAAAATAAGCTGAACTCCGCAGTATTTAAAAGATTAACAAACCAAATATCAAGATTGTTAAAGGAAAACTATGAGGTTATAATTGTAAGTTCTGGTGCAATATGTGCTGGTATGAGCGTATTAGGCCTGAAAAATAGACCGCAGGATTTACCCTTGCTTCAGGCAACGGCATCAGTTGGACAGAACATACTTATGAGAATGTGGGAGGAGTCATTTGCGAAAGAAGGTTTTAAGGTATCTCAGGTATTACTTACCAGAGAGGATCTTATGGATAGAAAAAGATACTTAAATGCAAGAAACACATTGAATACACTTTTAAGGTATTTTATAATTCCTGTTGTAAATGAAAATGACACTGTTTCTGTGGATGAGATAAAGTTTGGGGATAATGACTATTTATCGAGTCTTGTGGCTAATCTTGTAGATGCAGATTTACTCATAATATTATCTGATGTGGATGGTTTATACGAGAAAGAACTAACCTCTAAAGGCTCGCATAGAGTAGTTAGAGAGGTAAAGGGAATTACACCCTATATCGAGTCTCTTGCATGTGGCACGAGCAAAGAGATATGTGTTGGTGGAATGTCATCAAAGATAGAGGCAGCGAAGATTTCAACCAATTCTGGCATACCTATGATATTAGGCAATGGTAGGATAGATGATGTGTTAATAAATATTCTAAAAAAAGGAGATGTTGGAACAGTCTTTTTACCAAAAGAGAGATTGGTGTCAAGAAAGCGTTGGATTGCATATAGTTCAAGACCCTCCGGAGAGATAATGGTTGATGAGGGTGCGAAGATAGCATTGAGGGATAGGAAAAAGAGTTTACTCTCAAGCGGGATATTAGATTGCGCAGGAAATTTCAAGATAGGAGATATAGTTGTGATTGCCGATACAAAAGGCAATGAGTTTGCAAGGGGCCTTACCAATTATTCCTCTGAAGAGATAAAGAGGATTAAGGGATTAAGGTCAGATTTGATAAAACAGGAGTTGGGTTACAAATATTATGACGAGATAATCCATAGAGATAACTTAGTGATAATTTAAATTTTAAAGAGAGGTAAATATGTCCGCGTATAGCGAGGCAATAGAAATATGCAAACTTGCCAAAGGGGCAAGGGAAAAATTATGCGGTATCGCTGCGTCTAAAAAAGATGAGGCTCTGTTGCTTATGGCAGATGCCATTCTAAAATCCCAAGATTATATTTTAAAAGAAAACAAAAAGGATATAGATGAAGCAAAATCAAAAAGACTTTCAAAGGCGCTGATTGATAGACTCGCACTTGATAGGTCACGTATCCTATCAATGAGCGAGGGTTTAAGAAAGATAGCAGCCTTGGATAGTCCCGCAGGTGAGATATTTGAAATGCGACAGAGACCAAACGGGCTTAGGGTTGGTAAGATTAGGGTGCCAATAGGTGTTATATTGATAATCTATGAATCAAGGCCAAATGTCACCAGCGACTGTATTGGACTCTGCCTTAAATCCTCCAATGTGCTTATATTAAGAGGAGGAAGCGAGGCGTTTAATTCAAATATTGCAATATTTAAGACATTGAAAGGTGTTTTAGAAAAAATGGGTTTTCCTTGTGGAACCCTAAATATGATTATGACCAAGAATAGAGAGGTTATTGGAAGTCTGCTTTCTATGAACGATTATATTGACCTATGCATACCAAGGGGCGGAGAATCCCTGATTAAAGAAGTCATAGAAAAATCAAAGATACCTGTCATTAAACATTATAAAGGCGTATGTCATACATATGTGGATAAACACGCCTCCTTAGATATGGCTCTTAAGATATGCTATAACGCAAAGGTCCAAAGACCTGGTGTATGCAATGCGATGGAGACCCTATTAGTCCATAAGGAGATTGCCAGAAAATTCCTTCCACAGATGGCAGACCTTTATAAGAAGGCAGATGTAGAATTAAGGGGATGTAATAAAACCAGAGCCATATTGAAGGCAGTAAAGGTAGCGACTGAGGAGGACTGGTATACAGAGTATTTAGACCTGATATTGTCCATAAGGGTGGTGGATAGTCTTGAGGAGGCGATAGCGCATATTTCTAAGTATGGCTCAAGTCATTCTGATGCAATTGTCACCAATGATTATGAGAGTGCAATGGAATTCTTAAGTAAGGTAGATTCTGCCTGTGTCTATGTAAATGCCTCTACCCGTTTTACCGATGGCGAACAATTCGGCATGGGTGCAGAGATAGGTATAAGCACAGAAAAACTTCATGCAAGAGGACCGATGGGGCTTAAAGAACTTACAACATATAAGTATATAATATTTGGAGAAGGACAGATAAGGGTTTAATAAAAAAGTAGAATTCACTAAATCGTTATAGAGTTACTTGAGTTCATAGGGTTATTGAGTTAAAACCCAAGTAACTCAAGAACGCAAATAACTATAATGCGTATAGGAGTACTTGGAGGCACCTTTAATCCCATCCATATAGGACACCTGATACTTGCTGAGGAGGCCTTTAGCAAGTTGTCTTTAGATAAGGTGATATTTGTCCCCGCTTTTATCCCACCTCATAAGATTGAGGAGGAGCTGGTAAGCGCAGACCACCGATACAGGATGATAGAAATAGCCATTAAGGACAATCCAAATTTTGAGATTTCTAATATAGAACTTAGACGCAGTGGGAGATCCTATTCCGTTGATACCTTAAGACAATTTAAGAAACTCTATGGAAAGTTCACAAAACTTTTTTTTATAACCGGCTCAGATTCCTTAGGTGAGCTTTTTTCCTGGAAGGATATAAATGATATATTCAAACTTTCCCAGTTTGTTGTGGCAAATAGGCCGGGCTATCCTTTTAAAGAATTACCAAAGGAGGCAGAACTTGTTCTTATAACGCCCATTGAGGTTTCTTCCTCTCAGATACGAAAACGTATACGTGAAGGTCTCTCAATAAGGTATCTTGTTCCGGATGCTGTAAGGAATTATATTAATAAAAAGGGATTATACAGATAGATGCCTGTCCAGACAAATAACATTAATGTTTTTGCCCTCTTTTTGCCAGAGATAAAAGAATTTTTGAAAGAAAAAAAATTCCAGGAACTGAAAGAACTTCTTAAAAAAATCCACTCAATGGACCTTTCAGAGGGTTTTAAGAACCTTACATCTCAAGAGCAGGTTTTAGTCTTTAAACTACTCAGCACAAAAAAGGCTATTGAGGTATTTGAAAACCTTAAGATTGATGAACAGTCCTTTCTCCTAAATAATCTTGGAAACAAGGAGGTTTCTCAGATTTTGAACGAAATGGCGGCGGATGAAAGGGCAAGGTTATTCAAAGACTTGCCTGAAAGGGTGATAAAGAAATTCTTCGGCTTAATGAAGAAGGAAGAGGTGGATGATGTAAAGAAACTGATGAGTTTTAAAGAAGGTACGGCAGGCAGTTTAATGACTACAGATTTTGTTGAGTTAAAAAAAGAGATGAGTGCAAGGCGGGCAATCTTAAAAATCCAGGAACACCAGCGCGCAGGTCAGATAAGAAACATATATTCAGCATATGTGACGGACGATGAGCATAAGCTTCTAGGAGGGATTGGCTTACAGATGCTCTTGTCTGCTCCTCCAGATATGCTCATAAGGGACATAATGGGTTCTGTAGAATTAATAAAGGTAAATGTAGACTTGGATGACGAGGAGGTAGCAAAACTTTTTACCAAGTATGATTTATCCGACCTTCCTGTGATAAATGGAGATAACAGGCTTGTGGGTATAATTACAGTGGATGATATTGTAGATTTAATCCATAAGGAGGCTACGAAGGATATATACGAGATAGGAAAGATGTCGGTTAGAAAGGGCGAAGAGATTAGTTATGCTGCGTCAAATGTAGTTAGCCTTGTAAAGCGCCGGGCTGGTTGGCTTATTTTTCTCCTCATCTTTGACTTTCTTACTGGAACTGTGCTTAAGACATTTGAACATGCCTTAGGAAGCGTGGTTGCATTGGCATTTTTTATACCAATGTTACTTGATACAGGCGGAAATGCAGGGGCGCAGACCTCCATCACTATTATAAGGGGGTTTGCTACAGGAGATGTAACATTTAAAAACATATGGCGCGTTGTTAAGATGGAATTTTTTGCTGCCTTATTTATGGGGTTCATAGTAGGGTTTGTGGCGTTATTGAGAGCATTCTTTTTACAACATGACCTTTTACTTGCTTTAGTTGTAGGTCTTACGATGGGTTTAATTGTTCTTTTAGCTATAGCCACAGGCATATTTTTACCGGTAATATCAAAAAGAGTTGGTTTAGACCCCGCGGTACTTGCTGGTCCGATAACCACGAGCATAGTAGATGTTATAGGTTTAATTATATATTTTAAAGTGGCGCAGTTTATTCTGCCTATGCTGAAAGGGCATATCTAATCCTTATGCAACTTAACCTTATCCCTATTTTTATAATACTCTTAATTTTACTTTCGGTTATCTCTGCCTTTTTATCCAGTGCTGAGAGCGCGCTTATAGCCATCTCAAAGATTCGCTTAAGACATCTTGTTGAAAAAAAGGTTAGATTTGCTAAGCTTGCGTTTGATTTAATTGCGAATCTTGATAGGCTTATCGCAACAATCCTTGTGAGCAATAATTTTGTAAATATAGCAATCTCTGCGATTGGCACATCTATATTTGTTTTTCTATTTGGCAACCATTTTATAATAATTGGCTTATCAACGCTTATAATTACCATTTTTATACTCATATTTTGCGAGATAACACCCAAGATATTTGCCTTACAGAGGGCAGAAAAGGTGAGTTTATTTTCTGCAGGACCTATGTATTTTTTAATAAGTATCCTTAGCCCGATAGTAAAATTTTTTACAATATTTAGTAATTTCCTAATAAGTCTATTTGGTATAGAAAAGACAAAACGCTCTCCTCTTATAACGGAGGAGGAATTAAAACTTATGATAGAAATTGGAAAGGAAGAGGGTGTTATTTTAGATGAGGAAAGGAAGATGCTACATCGTATATTTGAGTTTGGTGATACAATTGCTTCTGAGGTAATGGTGCCAAGAAAAGACATAGTTGCTGTAAGCGTGGATGCAACTGCGGATGAGCTCTTAAATTTGTTTGTTGAAGAAGGTCATTCTCGGGTGCCCGTTTATAAGGAGAATATAGATAATATCATTGGTATAGTCTACGCGAGAGACCTTTTACATATATGGTTGAATAAGCAGCTTATAATAATACCAGACCTTATACATCCTGCCTTTTTTGTAAATCAGTCTAAAAAGGTAAATGACCTGCTTAGGGATTTTAAGCAAAAACGGATACACATGGCAATAGTAGTTGACAATACCAACCATACGCTGGGACTTGTTACACTGGAGGACCTAACAGAAGAGATAATCGGCGAGATAGAGGATGAACAAAGTTTAAAGATGCAGAATAATCTCCTTTAGAGGGATATGTTCTATAATGATTTATACCTGATTCTCTTCTAAACCCTTGACAAGGGAGCTCAATGTGTTAAAATTTAAATGAAGACACAACTTATGGAATATCTACCTGACAGTAGTTAGGTTTACCTTGCCGTCAGATAGGTAATGACATAAGTTGAATGTCTGAATTTACCCCCACTGATTCGTTTTGCATTCGCAAAAGCGAATCAAAACGGTGGGGATAACTCATCCCCATGTTTTCTTGCGAAAGTAAGAAGAGGGACTCATAGGAGGTATAATAAATGGATGCATATTGCGTGAAGTGTAAATCTAAGAAAGAGATGAAAGAGGCAGTGAAAGTTACCATGAAGAATGGAAGAACTGCTATGAAAGGAAAGTGCCCTGATTGTGGCACAGGATTATATAGAATACTTAATAAATCTTAGGAAGTGATGCCTTATAGAGGGCACAGAATAAGAAAAGATATCACTCCTGAGAAAAAAGAGAATGTTCTTTTAATTGCTAAACTTGCCCAGAGTAAAAAGGCACAAGATTTAGTTATTCTGGATATGAGGGGGCTTGTAGGTTATACAGATTACTTCGTAATCTGTTCTGCAAGTTCAACAAGGACTGCCAAGACAATAGCAGATACAATCCTTGATTTTATAGCTAAATCCAAACTGAAACAATGGCATATTGAGGGCTATAAAGAAGGGGATTGGATATTAATAGACCTTGGAGGTATTATAGTGCATATCTTTCAGGTTAAAAAAAGAG
>Ga0194125_10010473_pt1 | contig 12651 bp, 7 predicted proteins | sample TA2KigC250mmetaG_FD_148626 | JGI IMG/M metagenome (GOLD analysis project Ga0194125, IMG submission 148626) | Freshwater microbial communities from Lake Tanganyika, Tanzania - TA2015034 Kigoma Deep Cast 250m | ecosystem: Environmental > Aquatic > Freshwater > Lake | place: Tanzania: Lake... | reverse complement strand
GCTTACGAAGACGCCCTTCAACATCCCGAGCGAACAAGCCGGCAAAACCGTCGGCGCCATCTTTCGCAAAGAATCGCCGCGTCCTGCGGTAAAGCTGCCCGAGAAGACAGAGCCTGGACTCATGGCCGAGTATCTCGAAGCCCCGTGGCCCACGTTGTTCTCCCACGCCGGAGTGCGCGGGGTGATCGAGCCCAAGAGCCGCGGCCCCGTGACCGCGCTGCTCGATCCGCGCGAGGTCGCGTCCATGCGCAAGACCGACCAAGCCTACGCCATCCGCTACAGCGGCTACGTCACGCTGCCGCAAGCCGGCGTGTATGCCTTCCACGCGCCCGTGCATCTCTACACGCCCACGATGGACGCCGGCTACGACCTGCGCGTGTGGATTGACGGCGAGGAATGGTTCCCATCCCCCACGCTGCACTCGGAAAACATCTGGCACATCCCGCTCGAAGCCGGGCCGCATCGCATTGAAGTCTCGTATGCCGACTACCGCTGGAAGAAGTTCAAGAACGACTACTGGATGGACTGGCAGGAAGGCCAGATGTGGCACGGAACGCCCTCGCTGGAGGTCAGTGGTCCCGGCATCAACAAACAGCCGACACCATCGGCGTGGTTGAAACAGGAATCCGAATGAACATGAAACGCAGCGTCAGACTCCTCGCCGTCCTGCCGCTCGTGCGGGCGGTCATGGCGGCATTGGTCCTGACACCTTCTGTCAGGGCCGATGTCACACTGCCGGCCGTCTTCACGGATCACATGGTGTTGCAGGCCGGTGCGCCGGCGCCGGTGTGGGGTTGGGGTGAACCGGGCGAACAAGTCACCGTGGAATTTGCCGGGCAGAAGAAGACGGCGAAAGCGGGCGCGGACGGCAAGTGGATGGTGAAGCTCGACCCGATGCCCGCTAGCGCCGAGCCGCGCGACCTTCACGTTTCACGACGTCCTCGTCGGCGACGTGTGGCTTTGTTCCGGGCAGTCGAACATGGGGATGTGGGTGCGCGATGCGGCGGATGGTGAGCGGGAGATCGCCACGGCGCAGTTTCCAGCCATCCGGTTGTTCCAGGTCCCGCAGAGCCCGTCGCTCGCTCCTGCCGCCGATGTGAGTGGGCAGTGGAAAGGATGCTCGACGGAAACGATCCACCACTTTTCCGCCGTGGCCTATTTCTTCGGACGTGAACTCCACCGCGAGCTGAAGATTCCCATCGGCCTGCTGCAAAGTTCCCTGGGCGGCACGCCCGCGGAGGCCTGGACGCGGTTGAATGCGTTGCGCAAGCCGCCGGCTTTGGCACAGCGCGCGGAAGAGGAAATCGCGCAGATCAAATCCCAGGAGGCGGAAAACAAAAAGTCCCTCGCGGAGCGCGCCGCGTGGGAGGAGCAGCATGGCGTGAAGCCGCCGCCCGTTTCCGCGGCCGCGCGCGGCTGGGCCGATCCCGCGCTCGAAACTTCTGATTGGAAAACCGTCACGCTCCCGGCGCGATGGTCGCAGTTTGGCGCGAAATCTGGCGGTGTGTTTTGGCTGCGCAAGGAAGTCACGCTGCCAGAGAGCGCGGCTGGCAAGTTGTTCCATCTGTCGCTCAACTGGGTCAGCGAACAATACGACACGGCGTATTTCAACGGCGTCGAGATCGGTCGCGCCAGCGACAAAGCGCCCGGGTTTTACAGCGTGCAGCGCCGCTACAAAGTGCCGGGCAACTTGGTGAAAGCGGGCCGCAACGTCATCGCCGTCCGCATCGTCTCCGCCACGCAGCACGCGGGTATGTGGCAGTGGGGCAACGCGCAGGGCGTGCCCGTCGCAGATCGCGGCTCCATTGACGACCAGTGGCTGATGAGAACGGAGAGCACGTTTGCGCCATTATCCGCCGATGCGCTCAAGTCGCGCCCCAAGCCGAACAACCTTCCGTTCATCAACGTTTCCTCCGCGCTCTACAACGGCATGATCGCTCCGCTCATCCCGTTCGGTATCAAGGGCGCGATCTGGTATCAGGGCGAAAACAACATCCCCAGGCACCAGGAATACCGCGGACTGCTCTCGCTGATGATCCGCGACTGGCGCGCGCAGTGGGGCCAGCCGCCTTCGCCTGGCTCTGGCGCGCCACGGGGCGATCCTTCGACAAGCTCAGGACAGGTTTTCCCGTTCCTCATCCAGCAACTCGTCAACAACGGTGCCCCCGCGAAAGACCCCAATCAGCCGGGAGGCTGGCCCTTCCTGCGCGAGGCGCAGATGCAGGTCGCCACTACGCTGCCGAACTGCGGCCTCGCCATCGGCATCGAACTCGGCGACCCGCTGACGATTCATCCGAAGAACAAACAGGACGTTGGCAAACGCCTCGCGCTCGTGGCGCTGGAGGAAGTTTATGCGAAGAAAATCGAATCGAGCGGCCCGCGCTTCGATTCGACGAAAGTCGAAGGCGCGTCCATCCGCGTGAAGTTCACCCATGCCGCCGGACTCGCCGCCAAAGACGGCCCGCCAAGAAACTTCGCCATCGCCGGGGCGGACAAGAGATTCGTCTGGGCCGACGCAAAGATCGAAGGCGACACCATCATCGTGAACAGCCCGCAAGTGCAACAGCCGGTGGCGGTGCGTTACGCGTGGGCCGACAACCCGGCTGGCTGTAATCTCTACAACCACGCCGGCCTGCCCGCCTCACCATTCCGCACCGATGATTGGAAGTAAATAGAGCAACAACCATGAAAACCACCCTCACACTCCTCACCGTCCTGCTGCTCGCATCAACGACTACGCTGCCGGCTGCCCAGTCGACATTCCGTGCAGTTGAGTTGATGCATCCACGTGATGGCTGGGAGTTGACGGATTTCGCCGTGGCATTTCGTTGGAAGCGGCAGGGCGACGAAAAATCGGGCTGGAAGACGGTGAAGTATCAGATCCAGGTCGCCGACGAGTCAACCTTCGCCACGCCCCACCTGGATCGTGTCGTCGAGGCGGCGCACAGGATGACGGAGAAGCATTACTGGTATTGGCAGCAGATGTCGTGGCAACCCGACGAACTACTGCCAGCGGGGCAATGGTTTTGGCGCGTGCGCGTGGCCGATGAACCGGGCGGGCCATGGTCGGAGCCGGCGAGTTTTCGCGTCAATGCCGAGCACACCGTCAGCGCGCCGCGCCGGGAAATTTCGGCGAGCCGGCCGTTGTTCGTGTTCGACATGTACAATCTCGAAAGAGGTGACACGCCGTGGGCGACTTACTGGAGTTTCATTCCCGACGACTTGAAACCGTTTGTGGCGTTTCAAGTCAACCGCTTCGGTGTGGGCGCGCCGGGCAACGATGTGGATTACACCACATGCATTCAGCAAGCCGCCGCGACGGGTGCGCTGGTCTGCATCGGCAGCGGCGGTCCGGGCAAGCCGGTGGGGCATTACGCTGATCTCGCCGAAATCGAGTGGCTATTTCAGCATTGCCCGAACGTCGTCGGCGTTACCATTGCCGAGACTTTTTGGGCTTACGGCGAACGCGAACGGCAAGAAACGCCCTATTATCAGCGGTTGCCGCCGCTCTGCGCGAAGTATGGCCGCTACTGCATCGAAGGCGACGGCAACTGGGGTCGGTTCAACTGGGACCGGCTGTTCGCGGGCGCCGGGCGGCTCGACTCCGGCTTGCTCCGCCGGTGTGCGCCGTATTTCATCCCGTGCGCGAAGACCAACATCCGCGAGTCGTATTTCGAGGCGGCCAGCGCTGTCATGGGCGGCTGGCTTACCGGGTTAGCTGGCAACATGGGACTGTGGTGCGAGGCGTGGTATTGGAGCGCTGTTGGATTCGTGGAGCCGTTCGCGCCGCCGCAGCGTGAAGGCAATCTGCGCAAGATGCCGGCGATTTTTTGGAACCAGAAATTCCTCACCGGCATCGCTGCCGGGGCGAGCGTGCTCAAATTCGGTGGCGAGACTTCCGTCACCGAGCGTGGCGCCTATGACGCGGTGACTGACCGCTTCGAACATCGTTCCATCGGCGCCGATTACACGGCCCCGTGGGACGCGCGCGGCCACAGGACACCGATTCTTGACCGTTACCTCGTTCCGTTCCTACGCGGCGTGGTGAAACAAGACCTCATCCCAGCCAAAAACGAGGTCCTGCAAGAAGTGCGATTGGCCGTGCGCCCCGACGCTCCCAAAGCCGATCATGGCAAGCCAACCGATTACGGCCGCTACGCGCCGCTCTACCGCGCCACCTACGGCATCCGCGATTACGTCAGACTTGATCCCGCCAGCAACGTGCCGGCGTTGTCGCTTACGCTCGCCGGCGCGACGGGGCGTTTCCTGCGCATCGAGAAGACTGATTACGGCGCGTTGTCGTTGGCGGAAGTGAAGTTGTTTTGCGGCGGACGCAACATCGCCACCAATGGCACCGCGACCCAATCGAGCGTCGAGATGGGTGCCGAGGCGCGGCGGGCAATCGACGGCAATACCGATGGCCAATGGAAGTCCGGCTCCGTCACTCACACGAAAGAGGAAGTCAACGCCTGGTGGGAACTTGATCTCGGAACGGCGCGCGCGGTGGATCGAATCGCAATTTTCTGTCGCAACGATCAGGGGAATTATGGTCATCACGAATCCGTGCCGTTGAAAGTCTCGCTTCTCGACGACCAGCGCCGCATTACCTGGAAAGCAAAACCGACTGACGCAGTCGGCACGCGCCCACTGTTGGGCGCGCAATACGAAGTGCTGCCCAACAGCAGCCGCTACTATTTCATCCCGGTGCTGCCGCACGGCGCGCTCGCGCTGCCCGGCATCGGGACTGTCAACTTGCGCGACCTCGGCAGCGAACCGGCCGTGAAAGCGCGATTCGACGCCGCCTATCCCGACCGCTCCGCCGGCAGCGCGTGGGTTTGTGAGGTGGGCGAGCGCGTGTTCGTGATGAACAACCACGAGAACCTCAACGAGCCGCAAGATTACACGCTCGGTTTCGCCGAGGGCCGGTTCCTGCGCCGGCTGACGGGCACCGCATTGCCGCACTGGTATCTTATGGGCCGCTGGACAAACAACGGCCGGCAGTTCTGGTTCCAAGCCAATGCCAATCACAAAGGCGCTTACACCGATGGTCGTCAAACGCGCGTCATATTCGAGTGCTCCAATGAACCGTCCGTGGTGATCAGTCCGCCCCAAGCTTTGGTCTCACGAATATGGAGCTGGCAACGCAACGAGCTAACCCTCGTGCTTTCTCACAACACCGGGAGCGTGGAAGTCACCTTAGAATCTCATTAGCGGTGAGAGATCCTCTTTATGAAACACACACTCACACTCCTCACCGTCCTGCCGCTGGGCTTCGGCCTCTCAAGTCTTCCCGAGAACTTCGTGCGGGTGAAGGCGGGGACGACGGCGGCGAACAACGGCGGCATCACGTTGCCGTACGACGTTCTGGTCGGGAAATACGAAGTCACCTGCGCGGAGTACGCCGCGTTTTGCGCGGCCACGCACCGGCGCAAGGAGAAGGATTCACAAGACTGGGGACGCGGCAATCTGCCGGTGACGAGCGTTAGTTGGATTGACGCGGTGGAGTACGCGAACTGGCTCAGTCAAAAGGAGGGACTGCCGGCAGCCTGCGGCAAGAACGAAACTGCGCCGGGTGGTTACAGTTTGACCGATTTGCCGGAGAAGTTGGCCGGGTATCGGTTGTTGACCGGCTACGAATGGGAATACGCGGCCCGTGGCGGCGCGGCGGGCAAGGGGACGATGTTTGCAGGGAGCGATTCGCTGGCGGAAGTCGGTTGGTTCAACGGAAATTCCGGCGGCAAGCCGCACCCGGTCGGCAGCCTGGCGCCGAATGAACTCGGCCTGCATGACATGAGCGGCAACGTGAGCGAGTGGGTCAACACGCGCAACAATTTCCTCGCGACCACCGAAGCCTACCGGGGTTATCGCGGCGGCAGTTGGTATCAAAGCGACAAGGCGTGCCGGGTTCATTTCGCGGCGTGCAATGAGCCGCGAGTCAAGACGGGCGCCATCGGGTTTCGTGTCGCGAGGACACTGCTGGACAAGCCGGCGCCTGAAAAGAAACAGTACGCGCGCCGGGAGGTTGGCGATTCCAAGAACACGGTGGTGGCGCTGGCGTTGGCGACGCGGAGCGAGACGCCGGAGCGGGCCGAGATTGCGAAGGAGGCGTTGAGCTTGCTCAAGCCCGAAGGCACCATTGATCTGACGAAGGAGTGTTCGCTCTTCGAGTTTGTCAACGATCCCGGCCCGGCCGCTTACAAGGGCGGCCGGATGCCGGCGGACAAACATCTGGTGGTGGAGTCGCTGCGCGGCGCGATCACCGCGAAGGAGTTGGACGGCCTGAAACAGAATTATCTGGAGTACGAGACGCCGACGAGCAACTGGGTCAATTACCATTTCCGCCGGTGGTACGTGCCGTTCATGGGTGAGTGGATTTGCGAGCGGGTCGGCCCGGCGGACAAGCCGAAGGTGCTCAACAAGATGATCGAGATGGGCCACAGTGTGTTGGCGCACCGCAACGACCGGTTTGGGAAGTTTCTCACGCAGTTTGGCGATGCCAGCCCGGCGTGGCCGCATTTCCGTCATGCCCGCATCACCAGCGAGTATTACTTTGAACAGCCGGTGGGCATCTCGGATTTCGGTTACACGAGTTGGGCGAGCATGCCCGCCAAGATCATTGTGTCCAATCCGCAACTTTGGAACGAGCAGTTCCAGGGCAAAACCTACCGGGCAATCGCCGATGAATTCATCGCCGACTCACTGGTCACGCTCGATTACTGCCTCGACAAATTCCTCAATAAGGACCAGATGCTCTACATGCCGTCGCCCAAGGTCCAGCCGTTGGAACGGCCCGATCTGATTCCCGGCTGGAACCGCGCCTTCAAGATGATGGTCAGCACCGTGCCGTTGATCGAGGCGCTGGAGAAGTTGAAGATTCATCCCGAGAAGAAGGAGTTGATGGACCGGGCCAACGCCTCGATGATTGACGAGTTCTGGAAATACGGCCGCACCCGCGTGGTCAACGGCAAGACCGTCTATGATTACCCGGCGCGGCTGGACGTTGGTTATCACTCCACCGACACCGGCCACGCCTCCTACGACTCCTGTTGCCTGCAAGTCTTTTACCGCTCCGGCCGCTACAACATCAAACGCGAGCGACTCGAACAATACGCCAACACCTTGGCCGAGGTGGTCTGCCTCGGCGACGGCAAGTTCAAGCACCGCTTCGACGGCGCAGACAAAGGCGACTTCAATCCCGGCCTCCAAGGGCTGGAAGGGTTGATGTTCTACGTCGAGTTCCGTCCCGAACTCCACGGTCTGCTTATCGAGCACGTTTGGAACACCGTCTGCAAGAAAGGCGAGGCGCCCGATTCAATGGCCGTCTGGGAAATCCTGAAGCTCAAAGAAAAATCAAAATGAAACGCTTTCTCCTACTCACCGCCCTGCTGCTGGCGCTGCCGGCCGCGCTTCAGGCCGGTGAGGTGAAACTGCCGGCCATGTTCTCCGATCACATGGTTCTCCAGCGCGACCTGCCCGTTCCGGTCTGGGGCTGGGCCGATGACGGGACGGAAGTCACCGTCGAATTCGCCGGGCAGAAGAAGACGGCCACCGCGGACAAGGCCGGCAAATGGCTGGCGAAACTCGACCCAATGCCCGCAAATGCCGAGCCGCGCGACCTTCACGTTTCACGTTTCACGCTTCACGACGTCCTCGTCGGTGACGTCTGGCTTTGTTCCGGGCAATCAAACATGGCGATGTCCATGGACGGGAAGACCGGCTGGCTCTACATCGGCGGCGTCGCCAACGCCAAGGAAGAGGTGCGCAACTCGACCAACCCGTTGCTCCGTCAGTTTTACGTGGATTGGAAAACCGACACGAAACCGCAGGCGCACTGCACGGGCAACTGGACCGTCGCCGGGCCGGACACGACGGCGAACTTCACGGCCACCGGCTGCTTTTTCGCCCGCGAGCTGCAGCGGCGATTGCAGATTCCCATCGGCATCATCAACGCGTCGTTTGGCGGCTCATCGGTCGAAGGCTGGACGAGCCGGGAGGCACTCGCGAAGGAAGCGGACGCGGAGTTTGTCGCGCAGATGAACAAACTCATGGACGACTACGACAGTCATGACCGGCTCGTGACGAATTACGTCGCGGCACTCGCGCAGTGGGAGACCAAATACGACCGCGCCGATCCCGGCAGCGCGCCGGCAGATAACGCAGCGGATTGGAAGAAGGTCACGTTGCCGGCATCGCTCGCGAAGTTGGGGTGCGCCGATGGCGGCGTGGTGTGGTTGCGCCGGGAGATTGACGTGCCGGTGGAGTTCGGTAACGCGTGGCGGCTCGATTTCCCTGCCTGCCGGGCGTTTTACTCGCTGTATCTGAACGGCGTGAAGTTTTTCGAGGCCACCCCGGCCCACGCGCTCGGCGCCCGGCCGTCGCGGCCTGCGCCCGGCAAAGGCGTGGCCCGACCGGGCAAGAGCACGCTGGCGATCAAACTGCACGCGCACTCCGGCGCCAGCGGCATCACCGGCGGCGCGTTATCCATCGTACCCTTCAACCCGAAGTTCCAAGCCGTGCCGCTGACCGGCGAGTGGCTGTGCCGCGTGGAGAAAGCGTTCGCGCCGTTGCCGCCGGATGCCGACCCGATGCCCGTTGCGCCTAAGAAAGGCACGCTGCACTGGATGCCGGTGCCGTCGCAGTACAACGGGATGCTGCATCCGTTGATCCCGTTCGCGATCAAAGGCGTGGCTTGGTACCAGGGCGAGAGCAACACCGGCAATCCGCGCTACGCAAAGCACCTGAAGATTCTCATCAACGACTGGCGCCGGCGTTGGGGTCTCGGCGACTTTCCGTTTTACCTCTGCCAGTTGCCCGGCTTCGGCCCGCGCAAGACCGAGCCGGCGGACAGCAAGTGGGCCGAGTGCCGCAAAGCGCAAACCGCCGCGCTCGAACTCCCGAATACCGGCCTCGCCAACCTGATTGACACCTGCGAGGACGGCGATCTGCACCCGTTGAACAAACAGGACGCCGGCTACCGGCTCGCGCTGGTTGCGCTGGCGAACACGTATGGCTTCAAAGACCTCGCGTGGAGCGGTCCGGTGTTTGACCCGATGAAGGTCGTGGATGGCAAAGCAATTCTCACGTTCAAGCACGCCGCCGACGGCCTCGTCGCCCGGCCCCTGCCCGCGACGTATCGCCCGAATCTCCGGAAGCCCGAACTGCCGCCGCAGCCGCTCGAACTGCCGAGTCCCGGCAGCGAACTGCAAGGGTTTACGATCTGCGATGCGACACAACGCTGGGTGAACGCGCAAGCCAGGATCGAAGGCGCAACCGTCGTTGTCTGGTCCGACGAGGTCAAGAACCCCGTCGCCGTGCGCTACGCCTGGGCCGATCACCCCGTCTGCAACCTCTACAACAAAACCGGCCTGCCGCTGGTGCCGTTCCGCACCGATGATTGGAAGTAGAGCTTCTCTTTGAGGACACTGATGAGCGAATGGAAAAACGATGCCGAGTTGTTCGCGCTGGCGCGGCGCGGGTTAGTCGCGTTGTTGCTGTGGACTGCCGGCGGTTTCACAGCGGCTGGCGAGTCGTTGGACGAACCGAGGATCAAACGCCACTACCGCGTGCGAGTGACGCCCCGATAAGAAGGGAAACGCCCATGACCAAAGGGAACGATTGTTTGGCTGCCGCGCTAATCTACATGGCTGCCTCTGGCGTTGAAGCCGCCAATGGAGCGAAGCTGACTCCCGTGCCGATTCAGCGCGTTGTGATCGAAGACCCATTTTGGTCGCCGAAGCTCAAGACTTGGCGCGAGGTCACAATTCCGGATTGCCTCGCGAAATTCGAGAAGGATGGGGCACTCGTAAACTTCGACCGGGTGCGCGACGGGCAGTTGACGGAGAAGCACAACGGGCCGCCATGGTATGACGGGCTGCTCTACGAGATGATTCGCGGTTGCGCCGATTATCTCGCCGCGCAACGTGACCCGGCGTTGGAGCAGCGGTTGGACGGCTACATCGAGCGCATCGTCGCCGCCCAAGCCAAAGACCCAAACGGTTACGTGAACACCTATACACAGATGAAAGAGCCGACGCATCGCTTCGGCCTCAATGGCGGCAACGACAAGTTTCAGCACGATGTCTATAACGCCGGCTGCATGATCGAGGCGGGGGTGCATTATTACCGGGCCACGGGCAAGACTTCGTTGTTGAAGGCGGCGGCGCGTTTCGCCAATCACATGTGCGACCTCATCGGCCCGCCGCCGAAGGACAATGTGATTCCGGGGCACGCGCTTCCCGAAGAAGCCCTCGCGCGGTTGTATGAGATGTTCCGCGAGCAACCGCGTCTGAAGAACGAGATGGGGTTGCCCATAGACGAGCAGCGGTATCTCAAGCTGGCGGAGTTTTTCATCGAGGCGCGCGGTCATCACGAAGGCCGCAAGAGTTTCGAGCCATACGGACAAGATCACGAGCCGGTCTTTCAGCAACAGACCATCGAAGGCCACGCGGTTCGCGCGACGTTGATGGCCACGGGCGTGGGGGTGCTGGCGGCGATCAACGGCCGCGAGGAATACCAGGTGGCGGCGCGGCGTCTTTGGGAGAACATGACCAGCCGCCGGATGCACGTGACCGGCGGTGTCGGGGCGAAGGCCAAGCACGAGGCGTTTGGCGGCGATTACGAGTTGCCCAACGACGGCTATTTGGAAACCTGCGCAGCCGTCGGCTCGGGATTCTTCAGCCGGAACATGAACTTGCTGTTTGGCGAGGCGCGCTACGCGGACGAACTGGAGCGCGCGCTCTACAACGCGGTGTTGGCGGGCGTCGCCGTGAAAGGCGACAGCTACTTCTACACGAACCCGCTCGAAGCCAACAAGGCTCGCGCGCGCTGGTCGTGGAGTGGCTGCCCCTGTTGTCCGCCGATGTTCCTCAAGATCACCGGCGCGATGCCGGGTTACGTCTATGCGCAGGACTCGACTGGCGTGTATGTGAACTTGTTCGTGGGCAGCCGCGCGGAGGCGCGACTGCCGAGCGGCAAAGTCGTGCTGCGGCAGACGACGCGCTATCCGTGGCAGGGCGAGGTGAAGATCGCCGTCGAGTCGGACAAGCCCGCGAAGTTCGATCTTCATGTTCGGATTCCCGCTTGGGTTCAGGGTGTCTCGACGCCGGACGATCTCTATCGAGTTGCCGGCCGGCCCGCCAGCGGCGCGGCGCGGCTGAAGGTCAACGGCCAACTCATCGAGCAGCCCGAAATGGTGCATGGCTATGCCCGGCTGCGACGCGAATGGAAACCCGGCGACGTGGTCGAACTCGCGTTGGATATGCCCGTGCGGCGCGTGAAGGCCCATCCGAAGGTCACGGCGGATGCAGACCGCATCGCCTTCCTGCGCGGGCCGATCGTCTATTGTGTCGAAAGCTGTGACAACGGCGGCAACATCCGAAACATCTTCGTTCCGCCGAACGCGGAGTTTTCCGCCGCGCACCGCGACGATCTGCTGGGCGGCGTCACCGTGCTGCGCGGCGGCGCCATCGCGTTGTATCGCGCGGCAAACGGCAACGCGGAACAGAAGCCTGTGCAACTGACTGCCGTGCCCTATGCCGTCAACGCCAATCGCGGGCCGGTGGAGATGGCCGTCTGGCTGCCGGAGACCGCCGCGTTGGCGCAACCGCATCTGCTGTCAACCATCGCCAGCCGCGCCCATCCGTCGGCCTCGTATTGCTGTCCCCGCGATTCCGCGAGCGCGATGAACGACCAGATCGAGCCTGCCGCCTCCGACGACACAAAGATCCCGCGGTTCACCTGGTGGAACCACCTGGGAACAAAGGAGTGGGTGCAATACGATTTCGACCAGCCGCAGAGGGTCTCGATCGTTGAGGTTTACTGGTGGGACGAGCGGCGAATCAAACACCATTGCCGCGTGCCCGAGTCGTGGCGGTTGATCTACAAGGAGGGCGCAGAATGGAAACCAGTCGCGGGAGCGTCGGAGTACGGCACGAAGATGGACCAGTCCAACCGCGTCACGTTCACGCCGGTGACAACGACCGCGCTGCGAGTCGAGGTTCAACTTCAGGCTGGATGGTCCGGCGGGATTCTGGAATGGAAGGTTGAATGATGAAACACACACTGACACTCCTCATCGCCCTGCTGCTGGCGCCACTGATCGAGCTTCACGCATCCGACACTGACCGCTTCGGCGGCAACACCGCGATCCGTCGCGAGGCGACCGGCTTCTTTCGGGTCGAGCAAGTCAATGGCCGGTGGATGTTCATCACGCCGGAGGAACACGGCTACTTGGCGCTGGGCGCGAATCACATCGGCAAGTTCATGCAGGGGCAGTCGGAGCAACTACTGAAACGCTTCGAAGGCGACCGCGAGAAAGCCGGCGCGGCGTTGACACAGGCCATCCGCGATCTCGGCCTCAACGCTGGCGAAGCTTATGCGCCGTTCTGGCCGGAACTGCAAACGAAGTTGCCGTGGGTGGCCAACATCAACTATCCGCAAGGCAGCGCGAATTTTCAGTTCGATGTGTTTGATCCGAAATGGCAGGCGAAGCTGCGCGCCCACGTCGTGCGTGAATGCAAAGCGATTGCCGGCAATCCGTTCGTCATCGGCGTCGCGTTCGTGGATCAACCGGAGTGGAGCAGGAAGCGGCTCGAATATTTCCGCAGCCTCCCAGAAGGCGCTCCGGGAAAGAAACGTCTGCGGGAGCACCAT
>Ga0194125_10010472_pt1 | contig 12654 bp, 6 predicted proteins | sample TA2KigC250mmetaG_FD_148626 | JGI IMG/M metagenome (GOLD analysis project Ga0194125, IMG submission 148626) | Freshwater microbial communities from Lake Tanganyika, Tanzania - TA2015034 Kigoma Deep Cast 250m | ecosystem: Environmental > Aquatic > Freshwater > Lake | place: Tanzania: Lake... | reverse complement strand
AAGATTTCAAAAGGACGCTGTTAGAATGGTGTGCGATTATTTTGGCGAAAACCCCTGATATAGATATCCATTCTTTTATTGCAATTCCTTATAATCCGTATGAACCTAAACCTTATGAGCGATGGACGTTGAAAGGAATGTTGGATTTAGAAGAAGAGCTAAAAGTTGCTGATGAATTCTGGGGTTTTTTAGGAGGAGAAGGTGCATACCAGGATTTATTAGATTGTTTTGAAAGGGTTGGTATTGAATTAAGACCTGAGATTGATAGATATTTTGAGAAATTTAGAAAAACGGCTTAAACTGGTAAAGTAAAGCGACTCATAAAATAAAAGATGACTTTAAGATTATAGATAAGGAAATCTGAAAATGAAATGGGAAGAAATTCGTAAATATTACCCGCACCAATGGCTTTTAGTGGAAGCTATCAAAGCTCACTCAGAGTCAGGTAAACGCATATTGGAACATATTTCAGTTGTTGATACTTTTCCCGATTCGGTAGCAGCAATGAAAGGCTATATCCAACTTCACCGTGAAGCTCCAGAACGTGAATTGTATGTTTTTCATACAGGTCGGGAACAACTTGACATCACAGAACGTAGATGGTTGAGTATCCGGGGGGTTCAATGAAGATAAAGATACAGGATGGTTTGCCTTATGTTTGGGCAGTTCAGAGATGTCTCAGATAAAGGAGGTATCGCAACTGATGAATGTTAATGGCTTCCTTGAAGCACTGAAGCAAGACCCGTCTTATGCGGGGCAAATTGTTCACGTTCATACCGAACCAGCCAGGACACCCCAATGGGGGTCGCTGCCTGCTGGACTCTATCCGGGGGTTCAGAATTTTCTGACTGCTCTCAATGTTTCCAGGCTCTACCGCCACCAGACCGAAGCCATAGAGGCCGCGCTGAACGGAAAGGATGTTCTCATCACGACAGGCGCCGCAAGCGGAAAGAGCCTTTGCTACCAACTCCCGATTCTCCAGCAATTTCTAGAACATCCCAAAGCCACAGCGTTGCTCGTTTTTCCGACCAAAGCTCTGGCGCGTGACCAGGTGGCCGCATGGAATCGCGGGGTGGATGCGCTACGCGGCGCAGTTGACCTATGCACGGTGGCTGCTGTTCCGTTCGATGCCGATTCTAACGCCGTTGACCGCCGTTCGGCTCGGGATTCGGCTCGTTTGCTTGTTACCAACCCGGAAATGCTTCATACGAACTTGCTTCCCGGTCATGTTCAGTGGAGCAGGTTCTTTGCGGGATTGAAATTGGTGGTGCTGGACGAAGTGCATACATACACCGGCTTCTTTGGCGCAAACATGGCCAATGTGATTCGCCGGCTGGAACGAATCTGCCTGCATTATGGCTCCCGTCCGCAGTACTTCTGTTCGTCGGCTACCGTGGGAAATCCGAAAGAAATGGCAGAGCGTATCACTGGCCGGAACCTTTTCCATGTCGCTGAAGATACCAGCGTGGCAGGCTCAAAGACCTACGTTTTCTGGAATCCGCCCCGCATCAAGGCTCGTACCTGGCGAGGGAGGCGTAGCGCCAATGTCGAAGCGCATGAGTTGATGGCGAAACTTATTCGCGAACGTGTTCCCACTATCTGCTTCAGTAAAGCGAGAAACACAGCGGAGATGATTTACCGCTACGTTCGCGAAACACTCCAGAAGCAAGAACCTTCGTTGGTCGAACGGGTAATCCCATATCGGGGAGGATACTCGCCCGAGGAGCGACGGGACATGGAACGGCGACTGCGCGAGGGAGAGTTGCTCGGCGTGAATGCAACCCGCGCTCTGGAACTGGGTATAGATGTGGGTTTGCTTGATGCTTGCATTGTTGTGGGGTATCCGGGGACGCTCAATGCTTTTTTCCAGCAGACCGGACGAGTCGGACGCGCAGGCCGTGATTCACTCGCCATACTGGTAGGAATTGATACGCCCATCAACCAGTACATTATGCAACACCCCGATTTCATCTTTGACCGTCCAATCGAACAGGCGGTGGTGGATTGCGATAATCCGTTTGTCGTGCTTGGACACCTGCATTGCGCCGCGGCAGAATTGCCTGTCACAGAACCGGACGTTGAACGGTTTGGTTACGCTGCTGATTTAGCTCTCGAAGTTCTTGAAGAGCAAAAGAAGACCTACCATACTGGCAACACCTGGTACCATACCTCGTCTGAACAACCCGCCCACGAGGTGCGGCTGCGGGGCTATGGTGACGAAAGCACCGTGATTATGGACACCGAAAGCGGACGTGTCATTGACAGGCTGGATAAGTTCCGGGCGTTGCGTATCTTTTATCCAGGTGCCATTTATTTCCACCTTGGCGATACCTACGCGATGGTGCATCACGACACTGAGCGCAACGCCGTCCAGGTCCGCCGGGTAGATGTGTCGTACTACACCGACCCGGTCACTGGCACTTCGGTAGACCATGTGGACGTGGTATTAGACCAACGCCCGCTGGGAATTGCCCAGGCCTGCTTGGGGGAGGTATTCGCGGTCTTGCGGACACCGCTATATGAGAAGGTGCGCTTCTATACTCTTGACCGTATCTCACAACATCAGATTGACCTTCCGCCCGTAGCCTACGATGCCATGTCTTTCTGGCTGACGACGCTACCCGAACTTGCGAACGAGGTGGCTAAATTAGGACTGAATCCAGAATCAGGGATGAAGGGCATTCTCTACTGTGTCAGCCGAATCCTCCCGTTGTTTCTCACCAGCGACGCCAACGATTTCGATTGGTCACTGGGGTGTAGGAATACACCCTGGCACACTATGTTCTGGTTTGAGTTCTATCTGCGCGGAATCGGCCATGCTGAACAATGCTACGAAAGGCTGGAGGAGATTTTACTTGTTGCTCTGGAACATCTTTTAACGTGCGACTGCGAGGACGGTTGTCCGAACTGTACATCCAGACTCATTACTCCCTATCATGTCCGGAACATTGAGTTAGGAGAAGGAACGGTTGAGAGCCGACGGGCAGCCGTGGTGGTGTTGAACTCGCTGCTGACGGGCCGTAGCGCGTCTGATTCCCTGGCATTGCTCAACGCGCCGCGGGAGAACCGTGGGCAGAAATTCCTGCCTACAGTTACAAGAGAGCACCGCCAGAGGGAACCACACAAGATTCCGCTTAACGAGCGTACCCGAAGACTCATGCTCCGAAAACTCGAACGGGCACGTTCACCCAAACTGCCCGTAGACCATCCGATTAACCTCACACCTCCGGTCGGCATTCCCCGGCTGGAAGGAGAGGAGACGGAGAAAGGCGGAAGGCGGAAGGTGAAAGGCGGAAGTAAAAACTTCTCCCCTCTTACTTTACTTCCACCTTCCGACCTACGACTTCCGACTTCCGAGACGTTGGCCGCCGCTGATGCGGAGAAGTGTTCCGGCCACCCAGCCATCCGCCGCGCCAGTGACCCGCTTGCCCGTAGACTTCGCCAGAAACTGGAATTGCGTTCTGTAGAGCCGAAGGAAGCTGAAGTGATTAAGGATGAATTAGTTTCTTCGGAAAACCTGTCTCCTTCTCTACCTGACGCGAGGGCCTTCGGCAACACGGTGATTTATGCAGGTGACCAACTCGCCAGCCGTGCCCGAAAACTAAAACGCAAAAAGGAAGTCGAAAAGAAATGAGCATGATATAATAGAAGTATTAACTACCGACCACCACTTTGAACAGGCCGGTTTTGTACGCCTGCTCAAATCTTGATTGAAGAAAGGGAAAGAAGATGTTGCCAGAAAAACAGAAGAAGGCTTATACAGATTTTTATAACTCCGCACGTTATAATGAAATTTTAAACCCCAAAACAACTTTGATGATTCATATAGCCGCAGCAATGGCTTTTGGCTGCTACCCTTGAATGGAGCATTACCTTGGCGTGGCCAGGGAACAAAACATTACCGAGGATGAAATTGGTGCAGTGCAATCAATCGTAATGGCTGTTTCTGCGGGCAGAATCAACGCTCAATTTCGTGAAGTCCGAACCAAGAGTAAGCCCCCAGAAAACAAGGAAAAACAGTAAAGTACTGAGTTATTCAGCCACTAATCTTTAGGAATGACTATTAATAATATGAAAATCATTATTGAAAAAAATGGGCAGGTACGTTTGCCCCAGAAATATATTGACCGATATGAAATAGAATCTGGAATAGAGATTTATCTTGAACCGACTGAAGAAGGGATTATCTTATGTCGTCCAATGCCCGATGTCAGAAAAGTTTACATTGAGCCTACTTCGCGTTGCAACCTTAACTGTATCACCTGTGTGCGCAATGTTTGGAACGAAGAAACAGGTGACATGGATATGAGTGTATTCAATCTGATTCTTCAACAATTGAAAGATTTCAAATATTTACAAATTATAACTTTCGCTGGCTTCGGCGAACCGCTTTACCATTCTCATATTCTGGAGATGGTACGTCGCATCAAAGATTTGGGTGTAGAAGTGGTTATGAGCACTAACGGAATGTTACTGGCACCTATCGCCGAAGAGCTGGTGGAATCGGGCCTGGATAAAATTATTGTCTCTATCGATAGCGTCAACTCACAGGATTTTGCTTCGATTAGGAATGGCGCATCTTTGAATGGGGTGTTGGATAATGTCAGGTTTCTTAATGCGGTAAAAAGACGGATGGGAAGTGCAAAACCAATTGTCGGCATAGAATTTGTTGCAATGCGTCGTAATATAAATGACATTACTGATTTGCCAAAGCTTGCCAGTTCACTTGGTGTTGCTTTTGTGTTGATTACCAACTTGCTGCCGCATTCAGAGGAAATGTCCCAGGAAATACTCTACTATGGAACGACTGAACTCTCCTGTGGATTTAGTTGGCCGGTTGCTCATAGAACGTGGTTAGAATGGGCGACAGTACATCGTCCCAAAATGCGTTGGGGGGCGGCAAAGCGCTGCCGTTTTATTGAGGATAAAGGATTGGTCATCGGTTGGGATGGGAAAGTAAGCCCCTGTTATGCTCTGATGCACTCTTATCCGTATTACATTTTTAATAGGCAGAAACAGGTCAAAAGATATGTCCTGGGCGATATTCATCAAGAACAACTGATGTCAGTATGGATGGGCGAAGAATATATCAGGTTCAGAACCAAAGTCCGAGCTTTTGATTTTCCATCTTGTGTTGATTGTGGTTTAGCCTGTGACATCGCCGAAAATAATGAAGATTGTTACACTAACTCCCCTTCCTGCGCTGACTGTCTGTGGGCTCAAGACATTATTAGATGTCCGTAACGCGTGAAACGTAAAATGTGAATAATGGATTTTCAGAGAGGGATATAATAGTCGAGAACGTGAAAGCAGATATGTTCGCTTCGTTCAGCAGTTTACTTCGTAAACCACCGGAAAGCGAAAGAACAAGGCAAACAGATTGGACGCCCAAGAGCAGTTGTCGATGTTTTAACCATCATCTTCTTACGACGGCGAGGATTAAGCTTGAAAGCTATCGCAGACCGCGTAAAGTATAGGGATGGTAAAGGTCGGTGGCAAAATGTTAGCAAAGGGAAATTTCATCGGGTTATCAAAATGCATAGGGTAAAGTTGTAAGAGGACAAAGGCGGCTTTGGGTACAACGACTATCTCGTTATGGAAAGCTGCTTCACTCCGAGCCGCCTGGTAAGTGTATCAAAAAGTTCGCCTTTTGGAACGCTGCCTGCAATAATAGAAAAGCCCCGATAACAGCGGGGCTCTGGAACTGAAATTTAACCTTTTGTGACTTTTTAATGCTTAACTCACTTCACAATGACCATCTTGCGCATAGCCTTAAAGTCACCGACGTTAAGCTGATAAAAATAGATGCCAGAGGCGACCTTCTCGCCGGCGGAGTTTAGTCCATCCCAGTAAGCAGCTCTATTACGACCCAGGTAGAAGCCTGCTGTGCGTTCTCCCAAATCAAGCGTGCGCACCAGTCGTCCTTGAGCATCGTAAAGGCGAATCGAAACCTCCGCCGATCTACTCAGTTGATAGGGAATCCACGTTTCCGGATTGAACGGGTTTGGGTAGTTCGGCAATAACTTCGTCTCTTTTGGAATCTCATAAGCGATGAGATTGGGTAGTTGAATCTGACAGTTGTTTACATCATCCGTTGAGACAATGTGACGCAACGGTTGAATGCCAATGAAAGAACTCGGCGTTTCAACCGTAATCTCCAGGATATCACCCACCCGTGTAGCATAGCTTTTGGCGAGCTCCACAAAGGTCACGCTGTAGCCACCTGCGGGGTTATCGCTACCAGAAAGGGTGCTGAAGGAAACCCCAGTCGACAGGTTCTTGACGGTGATACGAAACCCCTCTTTCGCCACACCTGTGACTTCATCAACCACACCACCATGAACGGCTAAAACAGGCGTTTCCTCATCAACTTTGTGACTGACCACCGTCATTGGCGGAGCAGCAAGGGGCCCGCCTGAGACATTATCCCATGCCACGCCAGTGATTCCGGCGACACCAGCAGCACGAGCAGAGATAATAAAGGCTTGACCACCTGTTAAGGGAATGTCACCGGCATAACCTGCTCGCGCAACCGCCTTGAACTTGCCGCCATCATAAATAATAATCGCTGTTGCGTTATCCTTAATGCCTTCCAGGCTCAACAAGTCGCTGACACGTTTCAGGCTATTGTTCCGGAGTGGTACACCGATGAGGTTGATTCCAGGATTGAGCTTAATCTGGCTCACCCCGTCAGTGCCTAAAGCATCACCCTTCAGACGGAGCGTCACAGGAGTCTTTATCAGAGTGATAATTCCCAGCTCATCCGTAATTTTCTGGTCAGCCGCTGTTCCTCTGCTCCCTTTACCGAGGTAGCTCTGCCATGCACCGGGAGTGTTCCCTTGCGGTGGCTGGTAGGTGACAATGAGGTTCACATTGTCTACCCCGCCGAGGGCATCATAGAAATCGCCGATGGTTTTCAGCCCCATTGATTTACCGTCAACTTCGGTCACTTTCAGCGGAACGTGAATCAAGCCGATGCCTTTTGGAACAGCCAGATGGAACGTTGCGAGCGGTTTCTCTGGAACCTTCCCTGGGAATGCCGACGAAGTATCATTCAGGAATGCGTGCAGGCAGGCATTGAGAACTATCGTCTCATATGTCCCAAACTCATTTACCGGAATCAGCGACCAGCCTTCACAGTAGCGCCGCTGATGTGGTAATTCCTTCCAGGCCGGATAGACTTTACTCCAAACGACAAATTGATACCCAACTGAGCTGAGTTCGACCATCGGACCGTAAACGACGATTCCGGGAACATTCCCTATTCCTCTTTGCCAGGTAAAGTAGGAATCCAAATGACAGGGGTTATTGGGTGGAGTCGCGCCAATCCCGGTCACATAAACCTTGCCAATTGGATTCAAGCCGATGGCGTAGTCCGCAAGCTGGCTGGCGGCATCAAGATAGTTCTGCTCTCCTGTGAGGCGATACATCAGCATCACCGGCTCCGCATAGCGGCCCTGATTCGTTGCCGTTCCCCATCCCAACCCGGGTGCTGGCCCCATTGGATAAGGCTTGTGGTTCAAGTCGTTGATTATTTCATCGGCCTTGGCACGTAGCAGTGCAATGAACTGGTCGCGCACCGAGGTATCAACCGCTTTATCGGTGAGGAGATAAGCGAAAAAGTAAGGCGCAAAAATCATCCCATCTTGAATTGTACCCAGGTTAAAGTAAAACGGGTGATATGTTTCTGGCCAATGGCCCTCCATATTAGATAAGAGTTGATTTGCGTTGGCACGGAACGCATCGTGGTAGGCGGCATCACCTGTTGCCAAATATAACTGAAGCGCGGCATACATTTTTTGTGCGGCGTGTGCAGTCGGCAGGTTGTGGTTTTGAACATAGTTCCACGCCTTGATAGCCCTCGCCAGCAATTCTGTAGCCCGGCTCGAATCGAAAGGAGCGACCAGGCGTGCGGCATGCGCGAACAACCCCGCCGCACTCGCGGTGGCGTGGCCATCTTTCCTATACGTTCGATAAACAAGAGCATCCGTCTCGGCGTTTACCTCCCCGTAAATTACATCACGGTCGGTTTCGGTGCCTGCCCGAACGCCACCGTCCTCATCCTGAAGGTATTCCCATACTAGAATGCCCCAAAGTGCCTCGTCAAGCCAATCGGGAATTTCATTTCCAGATTCCGGGAGATTAAACTGGTTATCGAAGAAACGCTCCGGAAATGCCTCGTATAGGTTCAGCATCCATGCGGGAATCAACGTGTGGCTCAGGCGGCGGTCAAAATCGCCAGCATCGTGATAGCCGCCGCGAATCTTCATCACGGGACCACGTTCGGTAATAAAACCAGGCGGCTCGGCATCGGTGACTTCCACAGTTGTATGGCATTCGCCTCTCGTGAAAATGGTGTATGGTTCTTCGAGAGCAATGCCACAACGCTGATGATACAGCCCACGCGTGTGAACGTACGCAAGCTGCTTGCTGTATTCTGCCCCGACTCCGAACGAATTCGAGCGGCCAAATCCGAGCACGGAGATATAATATGGCCCCCCATCCGGTAACGCGGCGAGGTCGAGCCGATAGACATGCTCGCCGCTAGCACTTTCGATGGCTGTATCATCTCCCCAGTAAACCGCTTGGCCGGATAATACGACCTTGCCTGAGTTTTCATCTACCACCTCGTAATGCGGAAGAGGTTCAAGCAAACGCGGCCCCAAATCTCCTAAGTACACGCCAAGATTCGCATAACGTATAGTAGACCGGCCGTAATAACCTACCTGATTGACCTTAATCGACTCACAGCGTGTTATATGGTCGTGAAAAGCTAACGTCTCCATCCCGAAAGGTGTGGTAATGCTGTAAATCTGATTATTAACCAACGGCGCATTCCCTTGAATGTAGAAGTGGTGACGCATGGTGATTGGATAGATTGCATTCCACCAGTCCTCGCAAAGACCTTCATACCAGGGATATGACCATCGCCCGACGGTGATGGCCGGAACGCTATCCACTCTCCATGCTTCTGGTTCTTGGGTAGGCGTTTCTTCGCCAGGGCCGGTTTCAACCACAACCACAATGACATCCGGAGCTGCCGTGCCAATGTGGACGACCTGAGCAGCAGTCGCTGTCTCAATGAGGGTATTCGGCAACAACAAAAAAGCACCGATAAGTAATCCCATCAACGCTATATATGCCAATTTCTGTTTGAATAGCATGACGAAACTCCTTTCTGAGTTATTACTCTACTTTTACATTTTTTTACCACTCACCCCCCACCTATTTGAGAATAAGCATCCAGAACTTCACCCACACCGCATCTTTCTTATTCCTCTTTTTTATTCGTTTGCTAAACTTCAGCGCTTTGGTGGGCACTTCCCACCTTATAGGCTCCTATACATCTACCGATGGCGCAGGTCCCACCTCACGGTCCGACCGTTGAGCACTTCCACAACGCCCGTCAGGAGTCCCCGCCCGTTCCCGAAGGGCGAAGAGAGAAACAGTTCCGGTATTCCATCGCCCGTCACGTCCGCGGACAGGGGCATGAGCCACCCAAAGAAGTGGCTCCCGTCGTAACGTTCGTCGTAGGACCTGTCAAGCGCCAGGTCAATCGTGCCCGACGCGAGTTTCCACCGGCTCTTCAGAGCGTATACGCTCCCCGCTCGAGGAATCTCGCCGATATCCCGCCAAACCCCGATTAACAGGTCTTTTCGACCATCGCCATCTGCGTCCTGCACCCGGACACAGCCACGAGAGAAGAGGAGCGTTTCAGCCGAATTGACGTACCGCGTCTGCCACGTCGACGGAGCCGTGAGCGAATAGTTCCCAGGTACCAGCGATTCCGAACCCCTCACAATATACACGGCCGAATGTGCGATTCTCTTCTCACCTTCATCACAGCTTCCGTCTTTGCACACTTCGTCACTCGCGATGACGAGCTCATCGCGCCCGTCCCCGGTCAGGTCTCCCATTGCCAATGCGAGGCCCCATCTTGGATATGCGTCGGACACTTGATTGAAGGAATAGTCGACGTTGGTCCCCATGTATGCGAACCGGTAGGTATATGCTCCCGGACGCACCTCGTATGAGCCGGCGGTCACATCCTCGACGTCCAGTACCATGAACACACTCACGACCGAGTCGCCATTGATTGCCGGCTCATAGCCGGTGAACGCCAAATCTGTCTTTTCGTTGGCGTTGAAGTCCCCGGCGGCGAGAAAACCACCTACCGCCTGGCCGGGTACCGCGGGGGTGTACCGCACCGTATAGTTGCTGGGCTCCACAAGGTTGTATATACCAGGTTCCCGCATTGTGCTCCCCGGGACGACATAGACTCCTGCAACGTCGCCTATACCTGCCATCACGATGTCCTGAATTGCGTCGCCCGTAAGCTCCGCCACCGTGACGTGTCCGACGAACCCGTTCTCAGGACCGTCGAAACGCCATTGAGCAACTCCAGGGTCATCCAGACTATAGGTCCCATCTTTCCAGTTTGGAGCTCCCGGCACGACGTAAACGGTTCCCGAGTTACTACCGTTCGGGGTATCCGCTGAAAGCCCTCCGATGACCAGGTCCGCAAGTTCGTCGCCGGTGACATCACCCATGTCCACACTGTTGTAAAAGCTGACATGCACCGAAGCGCCTAGCTCCACCGCCGGCATCATGAAACGCAGGTTGTAATGCTCCACCAGATCCAGGTTGCGGTTCAAGATGTCATCGAACCGGTCGCCCCCATACACCACAAATACGCTCGCGCTGCCTGATGAGGTAAAGGCGATGTCCACAATACCGTCGCCGTTGAAGTCGCCAGCGGCCGAAGCCATTAGCGTCGTCCCGACGCGTGGGCCGTTGAAGCGGACATCGTAGTTGACTGGAACGGCAAGGTCAACATCAACCCCACTAACCGCCGCGAAGGGTCCGTTGACGACATACACAGAACCAGTGCCGTACACAGCTCCAATGTCGTCGGGCGTCCGCGCTGACGCAATAACCAAATCGGCAAAGCCATCTCCATTGAAGTCACCCGCGCCGCCGCGGCTCTCCATGAGCACGCCGTCAGATTCGCCTATGAAGCGCAAGTTGTAATTTGCGGGATTCCTCAAGTCAATCTCGTTGCCCGTGCCGCTAGGAAGCGTCCCGCCAAATCGGACATAGGTGGCGCCGGCATCAAGGCGACCATTGAAATCGGCTTGCTCCGCTACCATGAGAACGCTTCCGGTCGGGCCGAGGAGGTCTGGGAGGTATATGATGTCGACATCAATACCAAGGTGGTCAATAACCGTGTTGGTTGTGAACATCACATTGAAGGTGTCAGGGGAGCCTATATCCAATGTACCGGAACGAAAATCCGGCCCATAGATGACGAAGACCGCACCCGGGTCCATATTGAAAGCGAAGTAGTCGCCGATGACGATGTCACCGACGCCGTCGCCGGTCACATCGCCCACGGCAATTGATGCCAGGGCGCCGCCATCAGCTTCCGTGCCAATCCACCGGGTGAACCAGGAATCATCCAGAACCAGGTCGTGGTCTCTGCCAACTTCGTTGAGAACCAGGAATGAATTGGGGATGAGGTATACTGCTCCCGGGTGACTCCGCCCGAGCGCGTCCACGCCGCTCGCGGCCAGAATGAGGTCCGGTGCGGCGTCGCCTGTCACATCGCCTGCCGCGACTCCACGAAAGCCTCCAGCAGGGTCATCTGGACCATAAATAGCTCCTCCACCGAGGTAGTCGTCCACAGCGGCTCCCCCGATTCGCAGGTTGTAGTTCAGCGGGTCGCCCATGTCCGGCCCAGTGGGCAATTGGGTGAACACATACACTGCTCCAGCATCCTGCCGGTCAAGAAAGTTATGGAACGGAGCACTCACAAGTAGGTCATCCTCTCCGTCCCTGTTGAGGTCTTTCACCGTTACACAGCTTCCAAAGTGGTCATACGCGGCCGCGCCATATAGATGCACATCGGCGGTGTTGGTATACCATAATCGATGCTCTGTTCCCGGAGCGAGCGAAGGGCTGTTTCCAAAGAAGATATAAACACTTCCGGCGTCCTGGCGTCCGGCCTGGTCATCCCGCGGGTAGCCCACCACGAGGTCACCTACTCCGTCGCCATTGACGTCCCCAATAGTTAGCACTGGCCCATCAATGTGGGGTAATGGAAATGTTGCATTCGGTGATGGTCCATCAATGCGCACATCAGAGGACGTGAATAGCGACAGGTCGAAGGTTCCAGCAATGCCGGGTCGTCCATATTTCACATATACGCTCCCATTTTCGCTCACGCTTGGAAAGTAGGCGACGAAAGGGCTGTATAGAGGAGCGCCCATCGCGAGGTCAATGATACCGTCCCCGTTTAGGTCCCCGACAGCCATGTTCTTGCCGAGGAGTGCTGGTTGGAGGCGGGATGGGAACGTTGGTCCCTCAATTACGAGCGGCCACGTATGCTGCCCTATACCATCGTCCGCCGCTCCCTCCACCACAAAAAGTAGTACGCCCGATAAGAGCACCGCGGCGAACCATCCAAAAACAGGTTTCATTTGGTGTACCTCCTTAGGTAGTTTTCAATATTAAAGTTTACCTTTTATATTAACCACGGAGACACGGAGAACACGGCGGAAGACTTAAACAACTCTTTTTTCTCCGCGTCTCCGTATCTCGGTGGTAATCTTCATCGGGGTGAAAAGCGCAAGTTTATTCTTGAAAATTACCTAA
>Ga0194125_10010467_pt1 | contig 12657 bp, 15 predicted proteins | sample TA2KigC250mmetaG_FD_148626 | JGI IMG/M metagenome (GOLD analysis project Ga0194125, IMG submission 148626) | Freshwater microbial communities from Lake Tanganyika, Tanzania - TA2015034 Kigoma Deep Cast 250m | ecosystem: Environmental > Aquatic > Freshwater > Lake | place: Tanzania: Lake... | reverse complement strand
CCCTCCATGGAGGACATATTCGCCAAGCTCCGATCCATAGGGGAGGAGTTCGAGACGCCCGCACCGGCGCCGGCCCCCCAGCCCAGACCGCCGGCCGCGCCCCATTTGGCCGCCCCGGCCGCCCCAAGGCCGGCGGCCCCGGCACCCGCGCCGCCGGCGCCGGCCTACGCGCCCACCCGGCTCCCCGTCAAGCCCGCGGTCAAGAAGAAGCTCATGCGCTGCCCCAAGTGCCAGGTGATCTTCGAGGTCCTCGACACCGGCCAGAGGCCCCTGCCGATAAAGTGCACGGCCTGCGGCGCGACGGGAGCGATAAAGAAATAAGGCGCGGGGCGCAAGGCGCGGGGCGCAAGGGGCGAAGAGCCAAGGCACGGAGCGGAAGGTCCAAGGGCTGCCTCGTGCCATGCGCCCTGGCTCCCTGCGCCCCGCGCCTTGCGCCCTCCAAAGACCGGGCTATCTCTTCCCGCCCTCGGGGGCTATGCCGTAGAGCAGGTAGCCGACCAGGCCGAAGCTGACCATCAGAACAACGATGGAGTAGAGCCCGATGTCCAGCCAGGCGTCGTACACTATCGCCCAGAGGAAGTAGAGGGCGACGCCGCTCGCCAGAAGCAGCACGTAGAATGCCCGGGCCGGATTGAACCTCCTGGTCGCGCCCTCTGAACCGGTCATTGCGGGGCCACCATAATTGGTGGCGGCTATTTAACTTTTCTATAGGAAAAAAGGCAGCGGGCAGTGGCAGGGACGGGGAGCGGGGAGAGGGGAGCGGTGAACGAACGGCGCTACCCGCTCCCCGCTGCCCCACCGCTGCCCGCCCCCTGCTCCCCTTCCCTCCCGCAAAACACTTAAAGCGTTGAATCCGATTGCCGCCCGGGGGGCGTTGATGGCTATGATACCGGACAAGGTCATAGAGGACACGGTGGTGGAGATTCTCCGGCTCGCGGTGACCAAGCTGCCAGCGGACGTGGAGGCGGCGCTCCGGCGCATATACGAGGAGGAGAAGGAGCCGGCCTCCAAGATGCAGATGCAGGCCATACTCGAGAACCTCAAGCTCGCCGAGGAGACCGGCACTCCGCTCTGCCAGGACACCGGCATCCACGTGTTCTTCGTCAGGCTGGGCGCCGGGTGCGGGGACATCGAGGGGCTCATCAGGAAGGGCGTCGAGCGAGCCACGAAGGAGGTGCCCCTGCGGCCCAACGCCGTCCACCCGGTCACGCGCCGAAACCCGGGCCAGAACCTCGGCGTCCACATGCCCTACATCTACTACGAGCCCGGCTCCGGCGGCTGCCTGGAGATTACAGTCATGCCCAAGGGGGCCGGCTCGGAGAACATGAGCCAGCTTGCGATGCTCACACCCAGCGCCGGCGTCAAGGGCATAAAGGAGTTCGCGCTCAACACGCTCCTTCGGGCGGGCTCCAACCCCTGCCCGCCCATCCTCATCGGCATGGGCATAGGCGGCTCGGCGGACATCTGCATGGGGCTTGCGAAGAAGGCCCTCCTGCGCCCCGTCGGGAGCTCCAATCCCGACCCGGACCTGGCCCGCCTCGAGCGGGAGCTCTTCGAGGCGCTCAACGGCATCGGCATCGGCCCGATGGGCCTGGGGGGCAAAAACACCCTCCTCGGGTTCCACATCGAGCACGCCTTCTGCCACACGGCCTCCCACCCCGTGGCCGTCAACATCCAGTGCTGGGCGGCGCGAAAGGCTACCGCACGGATATTCCCCGACGGGAGGGTGGAGTACCTGACGCATGATGTGAAGGCAGGAAGGCAGCAGGGCAGCAGGGCAGCGGGGAAAAAGGGGGGGAGATAGATGGCGGAGGTCCACCTGAGGCTGCCGGCATCGGAGGAGCAGGCAAGAGGGCTCCGGGCGGGCGACATCGTCTTCCTCACCGGGCTCCTGTTCACCGCGCGCGACGAGGCGCACCTGCGCGCCCTTGAGTACCGCCGGGAGGGCAAGGAGCTGCCGGTGAGGTTCACCGACGGGGCGCTCTACCATTGCGGCCCGATAATGAAGAAGGAGGGCGAGCGCTGGGCGATAGTGGCCGCCGGGCCCACCACGAGCGGCCGGATGAACTCCCTGGAGCCGGAGTTTTTGGAAAAGATAGGGGCGCGGCTCATCATCGGCAAGGGCGGGATGAACAAGGGCGTGGGCGAGGCCATGAAGAAGCACGGGGCGGCCTACCTGGCCTTCACCGGGGGTGCGGCGGTGCTCGCCGCCCGGCGCGTCCGGGAGGTCCGGGGGGTCCACTGGCTGGACCTGGGCATGCCCGAGGCCGTCTGGGTGCTGGACGCGGAGGAGTTCGGCCCCCTGACCGTGGGCATGGACGCCTCCGGCGCAAGCCTCTTCGAGGACGTGTCCAGGCAGGTGGAGAGGAACACTGCCGAGGTGCGGAAGAAATTGGGGCTATGATTGAAAGGGCAGCGGGCAGCGGGCGGCAGTGGGGGAAAGGGCAGCAGGCAGCAGGAACGACGGACGATTCCTGCTGCCCGATGCCTATTGCCCCACTGCTGCCCGCTGCCTGCTGCCCGCTGCCCTTCCCCTGCACCTATTGACCAATTTCAAAATCATTAAGTATAGGTAATCCATATGTCTGACCCCTACGGGAATGGGGAGCCAGCCCTAGACCAATCAATCACCGGGGGAATGGAATGGCCGAAGTCCGGGAAGTGATAAAGAAGATATGCCTGCTGGGGGACCCCGCGGTCGGAAAGACCTCCCTCATCCGCAGGTATGTCTTTGACATGTTCGACGACAAGTACATCACCACCATCGGGACCAAGGTCACGAAGAAGACGGTGATGGTGGCCCCGACCGGTGCATCCGGTGGCGTCAAGATCACGCTGCTCATCTGGGACATCCTGGGGCAGAGGGAGTACCAGCGCCTGCACCCGGTCTACTACCAGGGCGCCGAGGGGGCCCTCATCGTGTGCGACTCGACGCGCAAGGAGACCATCGGGAGCCTGGCGACCTGGGTGACCTCCTTCAAGAACGTGGTCGGCCAGGTGCCGGTGGTCTTCCTGATGAACAAGTCCGACCTCGTGGACCAGGCCAGGCTGGACCGCACCGAGATAGAGAACCTCAGCCGGCAGCACAGCGCGCCCTACCTGCCAACCTCCGCGAAGACCGGCCTCAATGTCGAGAGGGCTTTCGTGACCGTGAGCGAGGCGCTGGCGAGGTTGCTGGCGGGCAGCTGAGGTGAGCGACCATGGCCGACCCCAACCCCGATGAGAAGTCCAAGCCGGTCCTCCAGACCGCGTTCTTCATAATGCCGGGGAACGCCCTCCGGAGCCTGCGCGACGAGCTGCAGATATCCGCCGGGGAGAAGATGACCGAGGGGATACTCTACCGCTACGGCTTCCGGTGCGGCGAGGGGCAGATACAGAACATGGACATAGTCTGCGAGGACATGATAAGCATCTCCGAGGTGCTTCCCGGCCTCTGGGGCTCCGTGGGGCTGGGCCGCATCCAGCTCAAGGACATCAGCGACGGCGGCATGACCGTCATCTTCAAAGAATCCATCGAGGCGATGACAGTCGGGCAGACCCAGAAGCCCTCCTGCGACTTCACGCGCGGGTACCTCGCCGGCATGGCCTCCACGCTCTCAAACAAGGCCTTCTCGGCCATCGAGACGGAGTGCATGGCCAAGGGGGACCAGATCTGCTCCCACAAGCTCACGCAGGCCAAGGGGGAGGTCATCCCGGGCCAGGAGGCCGCGGTCAAGACCGAGTCCAAGTACAAGCTGGAGCGCGGCACGAGCTACCTCGTGGAGGAGGACAGCCCCGACCGCAGCTACGACATCTTCGTGGACATAGTCACCCACGGCGGGCAGGGCCTGTGCATCACCCGCGACTACCCCGAGAAGATCCGCCGGATGTACAACCTGAAGAAGACGCCCATCCTGTGGCTCTCCAACGCCGAGAGCGAGTTCGCCATCGAGCCGGTCCAGCTGGGCAAGCTCTACCACCAGATAGAGGACTTCCTCAAAAAGAGCAAGGACAGCGCCGTTTTGCTTTGCGGCATCGAGTACATCATCACCCAGAACAACTACACCTCGGCGCTCAAGTTCCTGCAGCTCGTACGGGACCAGATATCCATCTACGACTCGCTGCTCATCTCCCCCATAAGCCCCTCGACGCTCAACGAGCGCGACCTCAAGATGATAGAGCGGGAGATGAAGGTGCTGAACACGAAGTGATGGAAGATGGCGGTCAAGGTCACCGAGGTTATCAAAAAGATCTGCATGCTGGGCGACCCGGCGGTGGGGAAGACCTCCCTGGTGCACCGCTTCGTCTTCGACCTCTTCGACGACAAGTACCTCGCGACCATCGGGACCAAGATAATGAAAAAGACCATGGTCCTCCAGTACCCCGAGAACGCCCTCGAGGTCCGCCTGACGATGCTGATTTGGGACATCACCGGGCACAAGCGGCACATGTCCATCCACCCGGCCTACTACGAGGGCGCCGAGGGTGCGTTCGTCGTGGCGGACGCCACGCGGGGCGAGACGGTCGGGAACATGCGCAACTGGGTGGAGGGCTTCAAGCCCGTGGTGGGGAAGGTGCCCATGGTCTTTTTGGTGAACAAGGCGGACCTGGTGCCGGCGTCCGGCTTCGACACCAGGACCATCGAGGGCATCGCCAAGGAATACGGTTCGATCTACCGGCTCACGAGCGCCAAGACGGGCGACAATGTCGAGCGGGCCTTCACGGTGCTGGGAGAGTACCTGGTCAGGGACATCGTCGACAGCCGCGGCCGGCCCGGCAGCTGAGGGAAGCTTTATGGACGACGCGAACAGGTCATCGAACGGGAAGGCCCCCAGGGATTCGCGCATGGCGTTCTTCATCATGCCGACGACGCTCCTGCGGACGCTGCGCGACACCGCCTCCAGGCACCTTGGGGACGAGGAGAAGGTCCGGTCGTTGCTCTTCGAGTGCGGGGCCGACTGCGGCCGCGTGATGGTCAGGAAGATGGAGATATCCTCGGAGGACAAGGTGGACATAGGCGACACCATAACCGCCCTCTGGATAGAGATCGGGCTGGGCAGGCTCTCGGTCAAGTCCGCCGAGGAGCACGAGCTCGTGGTGATCTGCGACGACTCGACCGAGGCCCTGGCCAACGGGGACACGGGCAAGATGATCTGCGACCTCACGCGCGGGTACCTCGTCGGCATCGCCTCCACGCTCACGGGCTTCGAATGGACCTGCACCGAGAAATCCTGCCTTTCGCACGGCGACCCGGAGTGCGTCTACGTATTGAAGGCGAAGTGATCCTCCCATGAAGAAGGGGGGCAGGCAGAGCCTCCTTTGCGGCGACCCGCCCGGCATCGTGCTGAGGGACTCCGCCGACAGGCCCTCCTACTCCGTCGACGATGTCCGGGACCGGGTGGTCCTCGGCGACACGTTCGAGGTGCTGCGCAAGCTCCCCCCCGAGTCGGTCGACCTCGTCTTCATCGACCCGCCCTACTTCCTGCAGCTTCCCAAAAAGAGGCTTTTGCGCTGGAAGGTGAGGACGGCCGTGGAGGCCGTCTCCGACGAGTGGGACCGGTTCCCCTCGTTCGAGGAGTACGACGCCTTCTGCGGCCGGCTGCTTTCGGAGGCCCGGCGCCTGATGAAGCCGGCGGCGACCATCTGGGTCATCGCCACGTACCACAGCATCTTCCGCCTGGGAAAGATAATGCAGGACCAGGGCTTCTGGATACTCAACGACGTCATCTGGGTCAAAAACAACCCCATGCCCAACTGGCTCGGGGTCCGGTTCACGAACGCGACCGAGACGCTCATCTGGGCCTCGAGGGACAAGGACGCGAAGAGGCACACCTTCGACAAGCGGCTCGCAAAGCAGTTCGGCGTCGGCAAGGTCGGTGCCAACGTCTGGAACATACCGATATGCACCGGCGAGGAGAGGCTCAAGCGGGCCGGCGGCGGGAAGCTCCACTCCACCCAGAAGCCCGAAGAGCTCCTGCGGCGCGTGATATTGACGACGACGAGGGAGGGCGACCTCGTCTTGGACCCGGTGGCGGGGACCGGGACGACGGGCTACGTGGCATGGTCGCTTCGGCGCCACTTCGTCATGGTGGAGATAAACCCGAAGTACGTGGCCGGGATCGAGGAGCGGTTCGCCCGGGGGCGTCAGGCGCGCCCGGGGCCTGCCTCCCCCATCGCCTAGCTTTAATACGGACGACGGCGATTCACAACCGGCTCCCATGGCGCGAAAGTACGACCTCGTCATAGTCGGCGCCGGCCCCGCCGGTCTCTTCGCCGCCCGCGAGGCCTCCGGCCGGCTCGGGGTGGCGGTGGTCGACAGCGGCCGGAGCACCGCCGAGCGCTCCTGTCCCATGGAGGAGGTCATCACCTGCCAGCACTGCAGCCCCTGCTCGATGCTGTGCGGCGTGGGGGGCGCCGGAACCTTCTCCGACGGGATACTGAACCTCCGGCCGGACGTCGGCGGGGACCTCGCCGCGCTCGCCGGCGGTCCGGAGCCCGCCTGGAGGCTGGTGGAGGAGGTGGACCGCCTCTTCGTGCGGCACGGGGCGCCGGAAAAGATCAACGAGCCGCCCCGGTTCGAGGTGGAGGCCCTGGAGCGCAAGGCCGCCTCGGTCGGGGCGCGCTTCATCGAGATCCGGCAGCGGCACATGGGCACGGACAACGCGCCGGCGGTCATCGGGGCCTTCGAGAAGGACCTGCGCGACCGGGGGGTGGACTTCCTGCTCCGGACCGCGGTTTCGGACCTTCTGGTCAGGAACGGGAGGTGCGCCGGCGTCCGCACCGGCAAGGGCGAGCTCGGGGCCCGGGCGGTGCTCGTCGCCCCCGGAAGGGCGGGGGCGGGGTGGCTCCGGACGATGGTCCGCCGGCACCGGCTCGGGGCGAAACACGCGCCGCTGGACCTGGGCGTCCGGGTGGAGGTGCCGGCGGTGAGCATGGACCAGGTCACGAAGATCAACCGGGACCCGAAGTTCCACATCCGCTCCCGGACCTATGACGATTTCGTCCGGACCTTCTGCTGCAACGAGCGCGGCTTCGTCGTCAAGGAGGACCACGGGGACTTCGTGGCCACCAACGGCCACTCGCGCACCGACCGCGCCTCGGACAACACCAACTTCGCCCTCCTGGTCCAGACGGGCCTGACCGAGCCCGTGGAGGACACGACGGAGTACGGCCGCTCCATCGCGAGGCTCGCCACCAACATCGGCGGGGGAAAGCCCATACTCCAGAGGCTGGGCGACCTCCGGAAGGGGCGGCGCTCCACCGCCGAGCGCATCGCCCGCTCCCGTGTCCTGCCGACCCTGAAGGACGTGACCCCCGGGGACATCTCCATGGCGCTCCCGCACCGGGTGGTGGTGGACGTGCTCGAGGGCCTGGAAACGCTCGACCGCATCATACCGGGCGTGGCGGCCGACTCCACGCTGCTCTACGCCCCCGAGGTGAAGCTCTACGGCATGAGGCTGGAGGTGGGGCCGGACCTCCAGACCAGCCTGCCCGGACTGTTCGCGGCCGGCGACGGCGCCGGGCTGTCCCGGGACATCGTCAAGGCCGCGGCCACCGGGCTTCTGGCCGCCCGGGGAATCATTCGCAGGTCGAAGGCCGGGGGAGCCCTGTAGACTGTTCGTTTTCTTTCTTCACGTATATAATATTCCGAAACCAATTAAATATATATACCAAGACTCCCCACGCGAGCCCTGGCGGCCCGCTTCGCATCGAAACTACCTATTAGTATCATTTGTACCGGAGGCACCGTGCGCCCCTTGTTCGGGCACCGGCCGCCCCGTCAGCCCGGGGGGCCCGAACGATATCGAAAAGCTTCAATACTTGTAATATATTGAGCCCTCAAAACAGGGAGTTGGACGACTTATGTCGAGGATAGGAAGGAGATTGATTCTGGGCTCGGTATTCGTGATGATGGCACTGGCCCTGGCGGGCTTTTCAGCCTCGGCCGAGAACGGGTGGGTCAAGGGGAAGATCGGGGACAACAGCTTGTTCCCGTTCATGGGCAATCCCATCGCCGGCGCGACGGTCAAGGACGCCAACGGGGCGGCCTCCGCGACGACCGCGGCCGACGGGTCCTTCAACCTGACCCTTCCGGAGGGCAACTACACGCTCAAAATATCCGCCCCCGGCTACAAGGACAAGCTCACAGACACGATAACGGTCACTGCCAACAACACCACCACCCACAACGACTACCTGACGAAGCCCTCGGGCAACATCACCGGCAAGGTCACCGAGGACGACGGCAGCGCCATGGTGGCGGCCAGCGTGGTGTGCCAGGGCGTTTCGACCTCCACCGGTCTTGACGGCAAGTACACCCTTGCGAATGTCCCGGTCGGGACCTGGAACCTGACGGTGACCCCGTTCATGGGAACGCCGATCAACTTCAGCGTCACCGTGACCGACGGCCAGGTCACGACCAAGGACTTGACGATAACGGTGCCCTCCCCGGTCATCGTGACCGTCATCGACCAGAAGACCGGGCCGATAGCTAACGCCACCGTGACCTTCGGGACCCTCACCGGGAAGACGGACGCGCTCGGGATGGTCACCCTCAACGGCGGCACGCCGGGCACATACAAGCTGACCGTCACCGCCAAGGGCTACAAGACCTACTCGAAGGACCATGCCCTCGAAAGGGGCGGGGTGATGTTCACGGTGCCGATGTCCAAGAGCAGCACGGACGGCGGCAAGGGCTTCATCCCGGGCTTCGAGGCGCTGCCGGTGCTCGCGGTGGCCGCCCTGGCGGCCCTGGTCATCCGGCGCAGGCTCGAGGACTGAGCGGGTCGTCGGAACGGACCGGAAGGCCCGCGGGAGCGGGCGGGCCCGCCCGAATCGGGGGGGAGAGCCAGGCGGGCTTCCCCTCGAGGAGGGCGGGCCCCGGCCATTTTTATACGTGAAGCGTCACGATGCAAACGCCATGAACCGGGCAGAAGCCCGTCAGAGGCCCGGAATCTCGACCCCCACCTCGTTGCGCCTCAGGAACCCGGGCGTGAACGGGGAGTTGTACCTCATCAGGAACGGCCCCCCGCGCGTCTTGATCTTGCTCCTGGCCAGGATGTCCAGAAGCTCCTTTATCCTTTCCTCGACCTTCTCGGTCTTCGTGCGCCCGCTGAACACCAGCACGGCAAAGTCCCTCGGGGGCTGGACGTGTATGCGCACGCGCTTGTCGGACGGGGCCGGAAGCGTATCCATGGATTGGAGACCGGTCGCACGAGATGGGAAATGCCAGGACCCGGAAGCCCTACGACCGCATCCGGGCGGCCACCGCGGCTGAGGAGGTCCGCTCCCTCCCGGACCGGTCCGTGATCGTGTCTAAAAAAAACGCAACGCCCTTGATCGAGCCGGGGTCCCTATCGGACAGGCGGGCCCGGGCGCCGCTCGAGAATGTCGAGGGTGTCCCGGATGACGGCATCGAATGCCGGCAGGTCGCCCCCCACCAGGTCCCGAAGGTCCGGTTCCCACATCCCTCTCTTCCGCTTCGCGGCCGAACTGAACCCGTCGATCGAGAAATGCCCATCATAGGCCCTCAGTTTCCTTTCGACGAGCCCCCTGTCCAGCATGACGCCGTTTTTCAGCAGGAACCATACATCGTACACATCCCGGGGCCGGTTCCTCGTCATCACGGCCCTGATCTTCTCGGCCAGGAGCTCGTCGACGCGCAAGACCCGGAGCTCGAAGCTGCCGAGCTCCTTGAACACGGGGTTGTACAGCCGCCATTCCGCATGGCGCGGCCTCTCGCGGAGGCTCACATTGAGGATGACCCGGGTGGCGCTCCCCTTGCTGCCGTCGTAGAGCGGCCCGCTGAAGAACAGCTGGAGGTTGACGGCGCGCTGGTGCTCGTCGGGCTCGCTCGCGCGGGCGGCGATGCCGAGGAGCCTGCCGGCCCGGATGATCTCGTCTTGCAGCCTCCAAAGATCCGCCTTGCCCCTTTCGACGGAGAAGTCCAGGTCCTCGCTGAACCGGTTCAGGCTGTGCAACTTGTACAGCGCGGTCCCGCCCTTGAACACCAGGCCGCGCCCGTGCCTCGACACCGTGTGCAGGCAGATGTCCAAAAGGTAGTCCCGCTCTGCGTTCTTCAGCGAAAGCCGCTTGAAACGGGCAATCTCCCCAAGCTCCGTCCTGGTTATCATCCTTCGGCCCCCGCCCCCACGTTGTCGATGACGCCCCAGCGCCTGTCGACCGGCCCCTCCGCCGGGAGGGAACGGTCCAGGGGAATGGGGGTTGTGCCAGGGGGGATGCGCGGCCGCCCGCGAGGGCGGCGGCCCGCCCGGTCGAGCATGTACCCGATCCTCCTCGCAGCGTCCCCATCGTTGCTCCTTCCGGCGAAATCGACCAGGCGATCGATGGCGAGCTCCCTCCCGTTGCACTGGATGATCTCGAAGACCTCGGAGGCGGATATCCTCCCGAGGTGGATGGCATCCACGATGGCCTTCTCCGGGTAGGCCATGAAGACCTCGTGGCCACCCACGGAGAGCCTGTCGTAGCCGAAGAGGTATCCTGGCGGCACCCTGATGAACGTTATGCGGGTCCCCAGGAAATCGAGCTCCCTGTGGAAGGTCGCCCGCGTCGTCACGACCGCCATCGCGCGGGGGACCTGTGGCGTCATGCCGTGGTGGCTGAGGGCGTACCAGAGGGATATGTAGGCCGGCCACACGATGTGCGATGCCACGATTAGCGGGTCCCGGTGCACCGTGTACGAGTTGCGCTGAACCTCGATTATCCTGCCGGCCCTCTTCATCCTGAAAAGCCTCACCTTGGCGGAGTCCGGGCCGAGGCCGGCCGAGGCCGCGAACCGGGCGGCATCGAAGACCGGGTACCTTTTAAGCGATTCCAGCAGATCTATCGAGTTCACGGGTCGCATATGGCGGGCGGGACATATAAACCTTATTATGCAGGTAAACATTCTTGATAACCTGCATAATACTATGGAACCACCGTGGCCGCATCCGGGCGGCCACTGCAGCGGAGGAATGGCGTTCCCTCCCGGACCGGCCCGTGATCGTACCCCGAAAAAGCCATACCCCGGATTGGGCTCATCTTACTACCGGATAGGTGGGTCCGCCCGGATTTCCGGAAGACATCCATCCACGCTACCCATGTCTTCCTCTCGTCAATTTCTCGCTTCGCTCGAAATTGTCGATGAACCCAAGGGTTCAAATCCGGGCGTGGGTAATTTGCGCAATTGGGTAATTGGGTCCGCCCGGGTCTGTACCCATTTGGGTTCAGAACTTATCAATCTCTATCGGTAAATATTTTCCTTCTATTTATAGGTGTCGTATCGTTTTTCCATTTCACTTCCGTCGATGGTTCGGTTTATATCTACTTCATTTCTTCAATGCAATTATTAGCAGCACCTTTAATCATTGAACCACAACTATTGTGTCTTATTATAACCCCTTTGCGCCCTTTTTGCCTTCCGCATTGATCACCTGTTGTATGCAGAATTCGATCGCGTGGCTTCTGTTCGCAAAGCGCTTCTCCTTTATCCCGCGGTCCAGCCACGCGACGATTTCCCGGTCCAGTGAGATGCTCATCCTCTGTTTATTACTCACGCGCATTCCCGTCAAAGGAGTAGGATGGCGTAATACATAAATAGTATGCGCAGCTATATGCAATAGTAATACTACTGATGCAATGGTAATACCGGGGGAGATCCCATGCAACAGACTTGGATGAGGGTGCTTGCTTTTTGCATAGTACTCAGTGGACAAGCCATGAGTGGGGAGCGTCAGGAAAGGAAACGATGGAGATGGTCGAGGATTCCCCTAATAGTAGGAGGCGTAATCCTGATCTGTCTAGCCGCTGTAATAGGCCAATGGACGGCTTATGCTACTGCTCCTGCTTTCATACAATCCAATGGATACATTCTCGCATTCACATTGTTCCCTCTCGGGCTTTTTTTGATAGGGCTCGGATTGACTTTGAACAGATGAGTATAGACCCGCAAAGGTGGTATTATGAAAATGGAGGCGGTTGTCGCGGCCATGGTCATAGTTTCCCTGTGGACGCTGCACAGCGCGCAGGGAATAAACGCCAAAGAGGATGTGGAGTGGGGGAAGGCCTGCACTTCGGCTACGAATGTGGTACTCACATTTGGCACCGAACGGGGGGACAACCTGACAATCAATGTCTCATGCACTGAAGGGTGGGGCTTCTGGTTCCGGACCGATCTCCTGTTCCTCAATTCATCGAACGAGAGCTTGGCAATCAACGGGGGCGGGTACTTCACCTCCATGTCTCTCTGGATAGTCTCGGCGGGCGGCGGCGCATCGCATGTCTGGTTGAGCCTCGACCCCTCCACACCATCAATCAATTATACCCTCAACATCAGCCGTGTCAAGGACCAGGAGCAACGGACAATCGAGCATCTCCGGGAGACGATCTCAGACCTTACTGCCCAGCTGGAAAACCTGACCATCAATGTGACAAATGTCACGGTCCTGAATATAACAAATATCACGGTAGTGAACCAGACAGTGGCGGACCTGACTTACTTGGAAAATAATGTAACCTTGCTCTTCGACCAGATTCAGAACCTCCAAAATGCGCTCCTCAACATTTCCCCCGAGAATATTACAATATACAACAATACCACAATAACGCAATGGGAGGGCATTAATGCAACCCTGGACAATATCTCCTATATCCATGAGCGTCTATCCAGAATTGAGAATA
>Ga0194125_10010460_pt1 | contig 12662 bp, 11 predicted proteins | sample TA2KigC250mmetaG_FD_148626 | JGI IMG/M metagenome (GOLD analysis project Ga0194125, IMG submission 148626) | Freshwater microbial communities from Lake Tanganyika, Tanzania - TA2015034 Kigoma Deep Cast 250m | ecosystem: Environmental > Aquatic > Freshwater > Lake | place: Tanzania: Lake... | reverse complement strand
GACGCAGCACTGGGCGATCTGCTCCGCGGTCCTGGCCCCCTGCCGGTGTCCCTCATACCGGGGCAGATTCTGGCGTTGCGCCCAGCGCCCGTTGCCGTCCATGATGATGGCGATATGACGCGGCAATTGCGCCGGCTCCAGCCCCAGCCGCCCCGCCGTCTCGGCCAACTTCTGAGCCATATCGTTGGGAGTCATAGGTGCAAAACGCAAACAGGAGACAATTTCGAAATCCGAATTTCAAAAGCCGAAACAAGCACGAAAGACCAAGACCCAGATTCCCCAAACGGGCCTGCCGCCGGCGACAGCGTTTCCGTCATTGGGATTTGCTTCCTTCGAATTTGTTTCGGATTTCGAGCTTCGAATTTCGGATTTTCTTACTTCATGATGGTCTGACTTCGCTTGGGTCCAACGCCGATCATCTCGATGGGCTTGCCGATCAACTCCTCGATGCGCCGCACATAAGCCCGGGCGTTTTTCGGCAGGTCGCGGAACGTCTGGGCCTGACCGATGTCCTCCTCCCAGCCGTCCAGACGCTCGTAGAGGGGCCGGGCTTTGGCCAGCCGGTCGATGTTCGCCGGAAAGAACATCTTCTTCTCACCGTCGATCTCGTAGGCCGAGCAGACAAACAACTCCTTCAACCCCCCCAGCGTATCGAGATGCAGCAGGGCCAGCGCGTCAATCGAACCGATCCGGATGCTGTAGGTCGCGGCCACTGCATCGAACCACCCGCACCGCCGCGGCCGGCCCGTCGTCGTGCCGTACTCATGGCCTTTTTCCCGAATGTACTGCCCGATCTCATTGTCCAACTCGGTCGGGAAGGGACCGGCCCCGACGCGGGTCGTGTACGCCTTGGCCACGCCGAGGTACTTGTCGATCCGGCGGGCGGGCACGCCACAGCCGGCCGGTACGCCCAGCGAGCTGGAGTTGGAGCTCGTAACGTAGGGAAACGTGCCGTGATCCAGATCGAGAAGCGAGCCCTGGGCCCCCTCGAAAAGAACCGACTTGCCCTGGCCAAGCGCCGTATGCAGCCATTCCGTGGTATCGGTGACGAACGGGGCCAGCCGGGCCGCGTACTGCCGGCAGCTTTCCATGACGGTCACCACACTCATCGGCTCGGCCCCGTAGAGGGCGGCGAAGAGCTTGTTCTTGTACGCCAGGATGTTCTGCAGCTTCGTGCTCAACTCCGGCAGGTTGCGCAGGTCGCTCATCCGCACCGCGTAGCTGCGCCCCACCTTGTCCGCGTAACAGGGGCCGATGCCGCGGTTCGTCGTGCCGATCTTGTGCTTGCCCAGCGACTCCTCGCGCAACTGGTCCTCGCGCTTGTGGTAATCCAGGACGACGTGCGCGTTCTCGCTGATGAACAGCCGGTTGGTCAGCGTGATCCCGCGCTGGGCCAGCCCGTCGATCTCGCCGATCAGGACCGCCGGGTCCACCACGACCGCGTTGGCGATGACACAAACGACGTTCTGCCGCACCGACCCGCTGGGGAGCAGGTGCAGGGCGAACCGCTCGTCGCCGATCACGACGGTATGGCCCGCGTTCGAGCCGCCGCCGTAGCGGACCACGATATCGCAGTTCTCCGCCAGGATATCGACGACTTTGCCCTTGCCTTCATCGCCCCACTGCAAACCGACTACACAGATATTCATGGAAAGACTCATGTTACCAAACCACACAACCGAAGCTTCCCGCAATCCAACCGCCGTAGCGTACCCGGGCCCCCCGCCCCGGTCAACCAAATTATTCCCGCCCCGCCCGGGAGGGTGTGACTCCCTTTCTTGGTAGGATCTTGACAAACCGCCCGCAGATGGCACAATAGAGGATACAGTTGAGACGGAGATGGACGGGCCGGCGTTGATGGTTGCACCTGGGCGGAAGGGAACCACCTGTCGGTTCGAATGTTGTTCGTCCGGCGGATGGGAGCCAGGCGATGGGGCGCGGAGAGAGCCGAATCGGACGTCCGAGGCCGGATGCGCGTCGGCCGCGAAGGTGCTTTTACCCAGTTTTCCCCCGGCCTCCCCAATGTTCGTACCTCCAGTCGCGAGGTCCGGTCGCAGCGCTGCCGGGAGGACACAGGTCCGACCCGTACGGCAAGAAACAGCGGGAAGCAGAGGCTTGGTTCAAGAAACGGCCTTTTCGGGTACCAAAGGATGGGTGGCAGCGGCAAGCGCAGTCTTCGGAGCTTGCCGATGGTCTTGCTCCTCCGCCATCGGCAAGGCCTGCGCAAAGCCTCCGGCCTTGGCGCTGCCACCCACCCAGACTGTTACCCGGGTCTGAACCAGGCCGAAGCAGAGAAAATCTTCACGAACCCAACCTCTTTTCCCAGAAGAGTTTATGCTCCGGCAGATCACGCCGCGGCCCCGAAAGCTCCGATTTTCCTGGCACGATTTCGCCCCGGCGGCACCTGTAACAGAGAGACCTGTCTTGACGGGTACGCCGATGGAGTGAAAGTGATGGTGGCCGGACGAACAAAGCCATTCGAGTCGCGGTCTTCAAGACGCCGAGGCGGGGCGCCGGAGGTCGGGCATACGGGCTTCACACTCATCGAACTGCTGGTGGTGATTGCCATCGTTGCCCTGCTGATGGCAGCCCTGCTGCCGGCGTTGGGAGCGGCCCGAAAGCGTGCCCGCGCCGTCGTCTGCCAATCGAACCTCCGCCTATGGGGAACGACGCTGGACCTGTATGCCCAAGAGCACGAGGGGCGCTTTCCGACCAACCTTAGCGGCGGGGCCGGCATCTGGTTTCTGCGCGGGGTGTTTCTCGGCAAAGACGACCCCAACGCAAATGCCAGCGCGCTGCACGGCTTTGAGACGAAGGGGATTGCCTTGTGCCCGATGGCTGTCAAGCCCGGTCGCGGCGGCTTTGGTGGCTCCGCCAGTTTCGGTTCCGCACAGGGGCACATCCAAGGAATTCCCGGATCGACGTTCGCGTCCTGGGAGATCACCAGTCCCGCGCCGGCCTTTCGTGGCAGCTATGGGTACAACAGTTGGCTGTTCCGCACCTTTTCCTGGCCTCCCCGGACCGTTCGCGGCCGTCGGCTCGAACCGGACGTCCTCTCTTTCCCGAACCGGGCCAATATCCCCGCCGTGCTGGATGCGGCATTCCTCTGGGGCGCGCCCCGCGATTCGGACCCGCCGCCACCACGAGAATACGGTGGAGGGGCTTTCACGATGCCGACGTTCTGCCTCAACCGTCACCGCGGATGCGTCAACGCCGTCTTCCTCGACTGGTCCGTGCGCAGGATCGGGCTGAAGGAGCTCTGGACCTTGAAGTGGTACGATCAGTTCGATCGTGCCGGCCCCTGGACCCGGGCCGGCGGGGTCAAGCCCGAGGACTGGCCCCAATGGATGCGGAAGTTCAAGGACTACTGACATGGGCAGGAAATCCGCCTTCACGCTGATCGAGCTGCTGGTGGTCATCGGCATTATCGCCCTGTTGATGGCCGTTCTGCTTCCCAGCCTTCAGCGGGTGCGAAAACAGGCGAAGGCGGCGGTCTGCCTGTCCCACCTGAGGCAGTGGGGGACAACGTTTACTCTCGTCCTGGAAGACAAGGACGGCCGTCTGCCGCGCTGGGCCCAGAGGACGGAGGATGATTGCGACCCTCGCTTTTCCCTTCTGAGAGGCATGTACCTCGGTGGGCGACCCGACGTCAACGTGCCCGGACGCTACAATCCCGTCCGCACGGACAAGATCGCGTGCTGCCCCATGGCGACGAAGGTGGGAGGACGCGGGACTTTCCGAGCCAGCCGCAATGGGCAGCTCTACGTGGAGGGCACCTGGGGCTCGACCTTCACCGCCTGGGAGATGACCACTCCACCGCCGGCCTTTCGCATGAGCTATGGATTGAATGATGACCTGTTCACGGTGTTCTTCGACGTGCGGCAAACGGGAAGGATGTCACCGTACACCTATGTCTTCGCCAGCCGGGGCCTGGAGAACGTACCGCTGCTTTTCGATTCGGCCCGGCCTGCCTGCGTGCTCAGCTCGGAGAAGGAGCCGGCGCCGGCGCAGGACCTTCCCGACCTCACTGTGCAGGTCTGCATCAACCGGCATAGTGGAACGATCAACGTTCTGTTCCTCGATTGCTCCGTGAAAAGAGTCGGGCTCAAAGGGCTTTGGACCCTGCAATGGCGCCGTGACTTCAATACGAAGGGGCCTTGGACCAAAGCCGGCGGCGTCAAGCCCGAGGACTGGCCCCCATGGATGCGGAAGTTCAAGGACTATTGATGCCCAATCAGATCATGCGATGGTTCGCTGCGCGAAGACGCCGAAGCTGGCGCCGAATACCAGCCGCAGATCGGAGTCGTCTCGTGCGAAAGTCGCCTCCTGCGAACTTTTTCATCAACATTCCGCCTGCGAGAATCGCCTTGTATTAGGCGAAAGGCCGGGGACAAGGGTTGGACGCGGCCGGCGGTTCGCCGGGAGGAACGGCAAATGGGTCAGAGGAAGAAGCGGCGGGAGATTGGGGCCGGTCGGGGGCGTCTGGACTCGGCGGCGTGGGCAAAGCTCTATCGGGAGCTCTATCCGCGGATACAGTCCCGCCTCGCCGCCGGCGGGACGGGCGAGCAGGATGTGGAGGACCTCGTGCAGGAAGTCTTTGCCGAACTGGGAAGGGGCGAGATACCGGACAATCCGCAAGGGTACATCAATGGTATCGCATCGAGAGTGTTCTTGCACTGTCGACGTCGAAGGGCGGCAGAGCGAGCGATTCTGCGGGAACTGCGGGTCGAAGCTATCCCGGGCCAGCAGGGGGCGACGGACGAACCTCCCGTGAAATGGGACGCCTTCCTGGCGGAGGCCCTCGCCGGGCTGGAGTCCGACCAAGCTGAATTGCTCAGACTGCGCTTCGTGGAGGGCTTGGGTGTGGCCGAGGTGGCCCGGCGGTTGGGCTGTTCCAGGGAGGCGGCCTATAAGAGACTCCAGCGGACCATTCAGCGGCTCCGCGAGCGTTACGCCAGCCAGAGAAATCGGACGGAAAACCCCCGAGGGTAAAAAATTCTCATCGTGACCATAACTCTTTGCCGCGAAAGATGTTGTGGAAACGAGAAATCTCACCCCCCCCCGTCCGCGGGCGATTTTTCTGTCCAATCCCCCCCTCCTGGAGGCACTATATATATAGACAGACAAGCGAATCCGTCAGGACGGACATGCAAGCGGAGTGAAAGTCATGATGGCAAGACGGACAAAGGTATTCCAGCGGCGGGATCCGGCCCCGCGGGCCAGACCGGCAGGGTTTGCCCTCATCGAGTTGCTCGCGTTCGTTGCGATCAGCACCCTGCGGATATCAACGGCAGCCGGCGCAGTGGAGTCCTCCGGAGGGCCAAGCGCGCTGGAAGGGACCCTTGCGGCGATCCGCGCGTCCATGGCCCAGTCGCCCGCTCCCTGGCCGCAGGCGTGGCAGGAGGAGTATGTTCACACGATTTGCCAGGCCGTCACGGGACATCAGGATGCTTCGCCGTACGCTGTGCGCCTGCAAATCCTTCGCGACGGCTTTGGACCCTATTGGGACGGGCTTCGCAAGAGCGGGCACAGGTCTCTGTTCGAGGTGCACCAGGCCGAAATCCGCTGGTACGTCGAGAGCCTGATGAGCGCAGAACTTCCCGGCGACGAGGAAAGACAGAAGCTGAGGGAGCAATACCGGAACTTACTGGAGCACGCCGCAGGCGCGCTGATTACCCAATTCCCCTTTCTCGACCCCAACAGGGTGCAGGCCGCCAAGGCGGAACATCTCGCTGAGTGCTATCGCCACATCGAAGCCCCCCTGCTGCCGGTCTTCCAGCATCTCTTCTCCGAACAGCAGGCCGATCAACTCAAGGAGCGGTGGCACAACCTGCGCTACGCCCGCGTCGACCTCTGGCGGCAGCTTGGAGGCGGCGCTACGAGCGCAGCCAAGGAGATGGAGGCCCCTTCCGGCGCTGCGCATTCGGATTACCTGCTCACGCAGCGCAGCCTGGACCAGTTGCGCGGCCAGATCTGGTCCCTGATCCTGGCCCCTCCCCATTACTACCGAGAAGCCGTTGCCAAACAGATGGCCGCGCAGAAGCAGCGCATGCAGTCGCAGGCCGAGGCCCGGGATCAAGAAATGCGCCTGGGAGTCGCGGTTTGGCAGACGGAGTATCTCAGTTTTCTGTTGACGGCCCTGTTGGAGACGGCGCAGGAGCAAGAGCCGTGAGGCGTGGGGGTAGCTACAGAACGGATCCGCGGCGCGGCACGTGTAAGCTTCAGGCGTGTTCCAACCCGATCATCCATCGCAAATCATGCTTTATCAATCGCGACGGCTTCACGCTGATCGAGTTGTTGGTGGTGATCGCCATCATTGCGCTACTTCTGGCGATCTTCCTCCCAGTCATGCGTGCCGCGCGGGAACGCGGCCAGCGGGCGGTGTGTCTGAGCAATCTCAGGCAACTGACGACGGCCTGGATCGCCTACGCCGACGACCACGAAGGCAAGCTCGCCAGCGGTTCCGCGTTCACCACACGGACAGGATTGGATAATAAGGGACGTATCCGGAAGCTGGAACCCTGGGTGGGAACGGCATTTCACTTCCCTGAGACCCGTTCTGCCCTGCTGGCAAATCCTGACAAAGGTGTTTTGTGGCCTTACCTGCGGACTGTTGATCTTTACCGCTGCCCTGGGGCTTGGCCCGGCCATGCGTTGAGCTACGAGGCTGTAAGTGCCGCCAACGGTGGCGTGCAAGTGCCCGGGACCTACCTGCCCGGCAGCGCGGGCTGGGAACTGGCAGAACTCGGCGTGCGCGTCCGGGATACTGTGCTGCGTCTGACCAGGCTGACCGACATCCGTAGTCCGGGCCCGTCGGCGCGCGCGGTGTTCGTGGATCGAGGGCATACGCCCGCGGACTCCGGGTTTTACGTCTACTATCTGGAGCCGAAATGGTACCGGAACTCCCCACCTCCGATCCATCATGGCAATGGCGCAACGCTCTCGGCGGCGGATGGTCACGCAGAGTACTGGAGTTGGAGCGGGCGCGAGACGACCGCCGGTTTGCCTCGTAACAGGGTCCCGGGTCTTCGGGGGCAACACATTGAGATTCTGCGTGGCGGGGACTTCAGCCCCAAGACCGACGATGGCTTGCACGACCTTCAGAGGCTCCAGCGTACGACCTGGGGGAGATTGGGGTATGCCGCGCCGATGTCGCAATAGTGTAAAGGAGGTGATGCCTATGCACTGAGTCTGTGTTGCTACGGCGCAGCAGCGAATAGCTCAGGAGATCGAGAAACACAAGAACGAAAGGAGTTGTAGTATGAAATGATCTGTGTGCTATACATGTGTGGCTGTCATCCTTCTTGTCTCTGCTACCGCCTTCGCCGATATCGAGTGGGACGGCGCTTACGAGGGCGACGCGGATGGCGGTCCTTCGTGGACGAGTGCAACCGCTCATGCAGACAGGTCCAACAGTAGCGATTCCTGCAGTGGCGAGGGATGGGAATGCCTGTACACCACGGAAGGGAAATACTGCACATGGGGCTACACCGTCTATGCATACGCGGACGTATGGTTGAGCCTGCACAGCGGTGAATCCTGTGGAGCCATGGCCGGTGGGTCCGCCAGCGCATATTGCTCGCGGGGTTACGGACACAGCAAGAGTGCGTATGTCTCTCTTTCGGATTCCGGCACGAATGGTAGATATGTCTCTGACTGGGATGCGGAAGACCCGCCGGGGGTGAGCTTGAACGGCGAGGGCTGGTTTGACCCCTTCGAAGGTGTCTCGGCGTCGCAATACGGTTTTGCCGCGGCAGGGGTATACCCCGGCGGGGGTGACACCGCGCACGCCCACGGGTGCATCCAGGCGTCGGTGAGTCTCAATTAGGATACCGGTTTTCTGTCACCCAGGGCCCTCGATGGTTGTAGGATGTTGATCCACCACGTTGTCTGCCCGGCGAGCGGTGTCCAGCGCAGTTCCGGGATGTTGTGATACCGAGAAGGACAGTGACCCATGCTTGCGGATAGCGTCTGCAGCGAATCGTTGGAGAACAGCACCCAAGGCCTGCTACCAAAACGCTTTACTGTACTTGCCACCGCAGGCGGGGTCACTGTCCTGGCGTTGCTCCTGGGGTGTGATGTTGTGCACGGGAATGCCATTGCTCGATGCGATCTGCGCATCTCTGAGTTCGCCTGCGAATTTCAACTTCCCGTCGGGGCGGGGCGTCTTGAAGGACGAATGGCTTCGGACGGTCTTCGGCACCGCGTCGCGATCTATTGGATCGAACCCGATGTCTTTCGTGAGGCTGCTTCATTTGTGCGCTACGCCGACTTGCTCTTTGCCTCGGGCATGGCGCACTATTGGATTCAGCCGGCCCAGCAGCGCGGGACTTTGGCACCCTCTCAGAAACAGACGGATCCCGTGCTGGGGCGCCAGGACTCAGTGGAAGCGATCATTCGCTTTGCCTTGACCACGGTAGGACGCAGAGGGATTCAGGATGAGGATGGAAGTATTCCGTGGGACCCTGCAAAGTTCTTTCAGAACAGTCGTGGCCTATCCGAATACAATTGCGAGTCCATGGCCAGTCGGGCGGACAGCAACGATTTGAGCGACGTTGGCGATTCACAAATGTCCACCTTGAATGTATCGTCCGCCGGAAGGAGGTATTCCAAACAGACGCGAAGTGACAACAGTCTGGTGTGGCGTGCCGATAGGGTCTTGTTTGCCCGGCCCATTGCTGTTGTGACCATAAGACACACGGGGCGCATTCGCGCGGCGGAGTGCCCAGGCGTTTTCGATGCCAATACTCTGGGGCAGTGGGCCCTGATACCAGAATGCTACAGGGCCTATTGGTCCTTCGATCAGGTGTACTCTGAGTTACCTGCTGCGCCGAACACGCGCATCTCCCGCGCGGCGCTCTATGACGAATTGGTATCCTACATGAATAACAACGCAGTGCCGGAGCGGATGTATCGCGCCTTGCATCGACTGCATTTCAAAATAGCTCTGCTGACAGATGATATGGATCGTGTTCACGCATCCGCTCAAGCTTCTGTTGCGGGACTGTGCCGGGACAACTCGATCACGACATACGAATGCCTCCGGGAGTTGGTGAGCATCGGCGGAACCCTCGCGGAATACTGCCCGCAGCAGGCCAGTGAATGGCTCCGCCCACTTGTCGAACAGACAGTGAGACACACCGGTCCGCGAACCTTGGGCGTCCTTGACAAGCTCATGCTGAACATCGAGGCAAACAACTGGTTCCTCTCCGCCAAGCTCCTCCTTGAGGAACTTGGCAGACAGGGCCTGATGCAACAAGGCGCCATAAGCGCCCGGTCTGCCAAACTCGAAGCAGTGCGTACTGCCCGAGACCGGGGTCTACCTGATCCTTGTGAATTGACTGCGACTGTTGGGCGGTATGTATCGCAACTCGATGCCTACCCTCGCAGGGGGCCCATTGACATGAACAACGTGCGTCATATTCTGGGAAAGGGGCTCAGGAAGTACTACGCGGATGACACTTCTCCCTCAATATCCCACCTTGTGGACAATGTGGTCCATTTGATTCGTCTCGTTGTTGGCGAAGGTCCTTTCTGTGGCGACCCCGCAGAACTCACCAGGTCTGTGGAGCGTTTCGCGGCGCTCTACCTTGCGGTCGCCAAGGCCACCGAGCCGATCGACACGGTGCTGGCGACGTTCTTGGCGCTGTCCTTTTGCGATATCTCTACCCCGGAAGATCGCGAGACCCTGTTCTCGCAGTTTCGAGAACACTGCGGCGCAGTCCAAGCCCAGGTGAACGCGATGCTGAAGGATCGGACGCTCGACTCGCTCGTCGCCTGCGAAGACGTCCAGGGAGTGTTCGATCGGTATGAGCGGATTTTCCGCAGGCATCTCGATGACCCCCTGTGGCCGGCGTTCAAGTTTCCTTTTACGACCAACGAGCGGGCGAGACTCGCCGGCAAGATGAAGCTGCGCCTCATGCAGTTGGTGCCATTCTTGGATGATCTCTCCTTGAAGCTCAAGTATGGGGGGCCGAGTCTGGAGTTGAAGGAAAAGACTGTGTATGAGGTTTCCCGTGCCGCCCAAGAGCTTCTGTGGCAGGCAGCATTCCTCCGCAATCCCCCGTATCCAGGCGTTGTGTGCCAGTACAGGGGTGGATACGGACTCACAGCCGTGATAAGGGGCCCCCTTTACGGAGAAGACGACGCGCCGAAGGACAAATTCAAGGCGATGAAGTACTTTCATCTTGGCCATCGACTTGAGGACGTCGTGTTGCGGGAACGGGAGTTGGCGAAATCCGCGATGGATAGGAGCACCGACGATGACACGAAGGCAACAGAAGAGAACTGACGGATGGCGTGCAGGAGAGAATGCCCGGATCTCGCGCCGGCTGGCTTTGGGCTCGTCGGGGTTGGCCGTGCTGGGGATGCTGTCGGGTCCCGCCTGGGGCAGGTCGGAGGACAAAGGCCCCGGGACCCAGCTTCCCAAGGAGATCCAAGAGCGGATCGAGAAATCCAAGGCATTCGGGGAGCGGATCCGCAGCGCCGAGAGCACGGAAGAACGGATGAAGATCATGGAGGAGCAGCGGGCGTGGCAGCGAACGCGGGCGGTGGACGACCTTAAGAGCCAGTTGGGGATCTCGGATGAGGAGTGGAGGGTTCTGAGGCCGAGACTCCAGGCCCTCTACAACCTGGTGCATCCGCTATCGCCGATGGGGCCGGGTGGCGGCCCGCCGAAGACCGAGGTGGAACAGAGAAGCCGGGAGCTGCGCGAGCTGCTGCAGGAGGAGAAGGCCCCAGCGGACCAGATCAAGACCAAGCTGACGGCCCTGCGCGCCGCCAAGGAGAAAGCCGCCCAGGAGTTGTCCCAGGCACGGCAGGGCCTGCGGCAACTGATGACGTTGCGGCAGGAGGCGGTGCTGGTCTTGAACGGCCTGTTGGATTGACGGCGCCGGATCGAGCGGGCCGCCGGCCTGACCGCGTCAGAACACGGGCGCCGCACCCATGAATAAGAGGATCGTGCCGGGCGTGGGTATCATGGAAGCAGGCCTCTCCCGCCTCTCCGTCGCTGGCGCGAAGGCCCACGGGCGGGACGCCCTTGATACTCATGGGCGGGACGCCCATGCTACGTGATTTGGGCTACCAGGTGGTCCAGGATCGGCCCGAGGTTGTCGTACTGGCGGTCGCTCAGCGTGCGCCGCGCCAGTTGGCCCTTCTGATTTTTGTACGTGACGACGAAGAAGCCCTTCTTCTCGAAATGGGTCTTGTCGATCGCCTCGATGGCGTCGTAGGGGATCTTCCGGCCGCCGGAGAAGACCAGCGCCTCGTCGGCGGCCACCAGCTTGCGGTTGCGGATCGCGTACCAGTACGCGCCGAAGAACAGCGCCCCGGCGATCAGGAAAGGCGGAGACTTCTGATTGATCACCAGCGTGCCGTCCGGCTTCCCCTCCTCGGTCGTGTATTTCTTGATGAATTCCTCGTTGAAGTATCCGTCGTAGCCGAACCAAAGGGCCAGCCCGACGCAGACCACGATGGCAATGATGAAATCGTTTCGCTTGGATTTGCTCAGCGGTGCTTCGATAGACATGGAGACCCGCTCCCGTTCCTCGCGCCTCTCAAGGCGACCGTCTTTGGGCAATCACCTCGGCCAGCGGTTGGACGAAGTGCTTCAGGATCCTCTCGTTCATCAGTTCTTCGGCCAACTGGCATTGCCGCTCGAAGCAGGCCACCGGATCGAACCGCTCGCTGCCCTTGGGATATTGGCGGACCGTCAGCGACAGCGTGATCGCCTCGTCGCGGTTCTGCTCCTTCTCGCCGGGCTCGAAAATGCTGGTCTTCGATTCAATGTTCACGCGGGCCTGGGTGTACTCGTCGGCCGAGAGCGTAATCACCATGGAAGGCGAGTACACGATCGGCTTGACGTGCGGCCAGTCCAGCAGCCACCCGAAGGCGCTGGTGGCGAACAAGGCCTCGGCGATGACCTCATCGTGGCTGCCGGCGCAATCGAAATCCATGGCCAGCGTTATATCGATGGAATCGACGTCGAGCGGGGTCACGCCCAGCATGTACGGCATCAGCTCCAGGACCACCTTATCCTGCTGGTACGCCTCCTCGACGCTCGCGGGATTCACCAGGCCCGAGCCGATCCGGTCCGTTTCCAGGCTCACCCACCGCGATTGCCCCGAGACCGGATCGTCCTCCAGGCAGTATTCCCCATTATCCCGCCGGGAAAACCGCCCCATCACGGGAAACTGCTTCTGGATGCGCTCGAAGAACGTCAGAATCGTATCGCGCGACGTCGGCAGATCCAATTCCGTGTTCACGTACATGTCGATGTAGAAATCGTCGCAGAAGGAGCTGTAACTGTTCGCCGGCATGAGGGAAAGAACCCTCCACAGAATTCTTTCGGTATCCACTGAGCCGTGAAGCACCCGGACTTCGGGCCTGTACCGGCTCATATCTTATCATTATACACTCGACCAGAGATTTCCCTATACTATTTTCCATCCGAGGCCGGATTCTAACCGGCTTCTCTTCGGATTTCAAACTGTATTCACTCCAAAATTTTCCGTGGATTCGCTATTTTTCCCACTCCCGCCCCCGCACCGGCCTCCAAAACACCCATTTTTTGAGACTGTAGCAGCGTTACAGAGTAGTTTTTCACCTTCGGGGCTGTGGTTGGACGATATCTCCAAGAAAAGGGTCTCTTGGAGATATGGTCA
>Ga0194125_10010459_pt1 | contig 12662 bp, 9 predicted proteins | sample TA2KigC250mmetaG_FD_148626 | JGI IMG/M metagenome (GOLD analysis project Ga0194125, IMG submission 148626) | Freshwater microbial communities from Lake Tanganyika, Tanzania - TA2015034 Kigoma Deep Cast 250m | ecosystem: Environmental > Aquatic > Freshwater > Lake | place: Tanzania: Lake... | reverse complement strand
TGCGAGCAGGGGCTCCCACCACAGGGCCAGTGTCGCGACGAGGTCGGTCGGTTCTCCCGCGCGCGACGCCTTGAGCTTCGTCAGCCACGGTGCCCAGTCGGCCTGGTAGCGGCGCAGGTAGGCGGCCTTGTCGGAAAAGATCGCCTCGATCTCGGCCCCGGGGAGGGGGTGTTCGACCGTCACCGCGCCGCCCACGACGGACAACACGGTGCCCGGGATCGTGGTGGCCACGTTGTGCCGGCCACGCGCCGCGAGCCGGCGCTGGAACTCTGTCTGGTCGGGGAAGATGCTCGCCTCGGTCCCCTCGATGCGGTTCAACCCGAACAACTCCTCGTCGAGGAAGCACGGTGGGCCGGCACTTGGCACCACCGTGGTGGCCTCCAGTGCCTCGACATACCGCATCGCGCGGGCGAACTGGCTCTCGATCTTGTCGTCACAGAGCCGCTTCTTCTCGGTGGCGTCCATTTCGTAGACCACCGGATACCAGATGGCACCCGAGTACTGCAGCCAGTGCAGATCAACCCTCGCGTGCGACCCGAGTGCGCCGAGATCTCCGGTGCGGCAGTCGTTCTGGTTGACCAGACAGGCGTCGTCGTTCCACACCACGAGCGCGGAGTCGCCACCGGGGCCGTCGGTGATCGAGGTCTCGACGTGGATCGCCACCCTGAGACCGGGAACGATCTCAGTGGCACGTTCGTTGATGGTGCGGTGGAAGTTCTTGAAGCCGAGCTTGTTGAACTCGCGTTCCATCTCCCGGGTGGGATAGTCGGGCAGCAGCACCGTCGTGCCCTTGTTCATGCGTTCGCGCAGGAACTCGGCGTCGAAATGGTCGCCGTGGAGGTGGGAGACATAGAGGAAGTCCGGGTTGCAGACCTCGTGCATCAACTCATCGGTGAGCTGGTCGTTGCGCGGGAAGACGAACCACGAGCCGTGGAAGGCCGGGACGAACCATGGATCGCAGGCGATCGTGACGCCATTCGCGCGGACGAGGATTCCGGCGTGCCCCAGTGAGACGGTCTGCACGGGTGGAGCTCAGGGACGCGGTGGATCGATCGACTGCACGCCGTTGGTGGCGACATGCTCGGTCCATGCCGAGCCGTTCCAGTAGCGCAACTCGAAGCGGCCGCTCGGGTCCTTGTACCAGTTGGCGGGAGGGTTCGGGACCCGTGCGGCCGAGGGACCAGCGCCCTGCGGCACCGGCCCACCGACATTGCCGGTGCCCATCGGTGCCGATGAGACCGGCGTGGCGGGTGGCGCGGAGGCTTGCTCTGTGGTCATTCCCGGGTGCGGCGCGATCGCGACACGACCGGCGTGACGGATGAAGGCGTGGATCCAGGACGCGCCGTCGTAGACGATCTCGACGACTTCCCAGCCCTCGCCCGAGCGCTTGGTGAGTTCGGCCGCGAGCATGTGGGGGTTGCGGACCGACTCGGACACGACATCGAAGGTGTACATGTCGGCGAGTCTAGTTCCGTTCACCGCCATCTCCCTCGGTGGGATCTCCGGTGCGCACGAGTCGGTCGACATCGAGACCCGCGGTGGGGCCATCGAAGACGATGCGCCCGTCCCGCAACGCCACGACGCGTTGTGTCGTGCCGACGAAGCCCAGTTCATGCGTGGCAACCACGAGGGTTGCGCCGTGGTCGTGGGCGCCGCCCAGCAGGGCGAGCAGTGCCTCCTTGCCCGAGGAGTCGAGCCCGACGAACGGTTCATCGACCACCATCACCTCGAACGGGCGAATGAACCCGAGCGCGAGAGCCGACTTCTGCTTGAGCCCGCGGCTGAAGCGGTTCGGCATCTCGTCAGCGCGCTCGTAGAGACCGAGCATGCCGAGAAGATCGGCGGCGTGCTGCTCCCACTCGGTCACTCCGTGCAGCCGCGCCACGTAGTCCAGGTGCTCCCACAAGGAGAGGTCGTCGTAGAAGGTCGGCTGGTCGGCGACGTAACTGACAGCGGCGCGCGCGGCGAGCGAACCGGCCGGGTGACCACAGATGGTGGCTGTTCCCGAGGAGGGCTCGAGCAGACCGACTGCCATGCGCAACAGTGTCGTCTTGCCGCTGCCGTTGTGACCGATGAGCGCGACGCGCTCGCCACGACCGATCGACAACGTCACGGGGTCCAGCGCGGGGGAATCGCCGTACGACTTGGCGAGATCGACGACATCGAGCGCGCCGGGCTCGCGCGGTGCTGCACCCGGGTGCGACGACGCGGTCGTGTCACCCGAGGATGCGGTGGTGATGCGCGGCGCGCGCGGGTTGCGGGCCATCAGGGGCCTCCGGTGGTGGATGACGGCGCGGAACCGGTGCGGCTCTCGCGTTGCGCGGCGGCGAACCACTTCTTGATTGCGTCGCGCTGGCGCACCCACCCACCCACGAGGCTGAGTAGGAGCGCGACCGCGATCACCGAACGCAGGAGATTCGTCCATGGCGTGGGCAGGCTCTCGCGCACCGCGATCACCGGCAGACACCCGACCACTGCGACCGCGGGCGGGAGGGCGTTGCGCAGCACCGTGCCCATGCCGTTCATCTCGGGCGGCAGATAGAGGCCCTGGTTCGCGTTGTCGACGGGGTCGGGTGCGCCAGCCATCGCATTGATCGTGGCGCCACCAAGGCCGGCTCCGGCCGCGGCGAGGCCGAGCACGAGTGCCACCGGCACGGTGACCCAACCCGGCTCGAGCGCGACGGCGACAACGGCGCCGAGCACCACGAAGGGCACGGCCCCGAGAGCCGGCGCGACGAGGTGGCGCGTGTAGAGGCGCGAACGCTCGATCGGGAGGGCATCGGTGCGGTCGGGTTGGTCGATCTCTTGGGAGAGTGGCTCGACGAGCTCGAGACCGAGCAGGAACATCGCAAGTCCCGCCACCACCACCAGCGGTGTGGTGCCACGATGGGCGCCGACAAGAGCGGCGGACGAGATGACGGCTGCGAGCGCCATGCGCACGATGCGGCGCAGTGGGAACCGGGCGAGGCTGCGCAGTCCGCGAGCGACCAGGATGTTGCGCTGCGCCAGCGAGGGAACCGGGAACCAGGGCGCGGTGCGCATGTGTTCGTGACCGAGGCTGCGGCGCAACAGGATCACGGTGCGCAGATCCTGCAGTGTGACGGCAAAGCGAAGTTGTGCCACGAGCGCACTGCGGCGCACGAGAGCCTCGAGCGACAGCCGGCCGACTCCCCACAGTGCGGCCGCGGCGACAGCGAGGAACCCTGCCACCCAGACAAGATCGATGGGGTGCACGCGGTGCCACCACAGCGACACCGAACCGATCGCATCGAAGGGTCCGCTCGCGTCGGAGCCTGACATGAGCACGGCCACCTGCCAGCCGATGAGGGCGTATCCGAGCGCAGTGGCAGCGAGACGCGGCAGGTGCGTCACGTGCACGACGAGTGCCGCGACCACCCATGCAGCACCGATCAGTGCACCCGCCAAGGCACCCCACAGTGCCCACCCGACGAGTGAGGGGTGGTCGGGCACGCGACGGCCGAGGAGTTGGTTCGCGGTGCCGCCAGCGAGCGCACCGGCGAAGGCCATCGCACGCAGGCGCTGCCACGCGGGCCGTCGCAGCACGGCCGCCCGCGGCACCGGGGCGAGCAGTGCATGCACGACCTCGGCCGACTCGATGGAGAGCGGTCCGCCCTGTGCCCCGCTGCGCAGACCCAGGAACACCACCCCGGCGGCCACGAGACCCACCACGTGGGGTGTGTGGCGGTACAGATTCTCGACCGAGGCGGCCGAGAGCGGATCGTCGCCGACCAAGCCCGAGGCCCACAGGATCGCACCGCCACCGAGGAACGCCGTCAGATAGACGCGGTAGAGCGCCTCGAACCAGTCCATGTCCTGCACGCGGTGGCGCCGGCGGTGCGTGCGCATCTCGCGCAGTGCATCGACACCAATGGTGGGACTTGTCACATGGTCAAGTGTGCCACCGGCGGACAAGAATGAAGACATGGGAGCCGACGCCGCGCAGGTGTTCAGTGCCCTGCTCGCACTGGCCGCGCTCGCCGGAGCAGCGGTGACTCTGGTTGCACTCGTCGTGTCGCGCACCGGCGCCGGCTGGGCCCTCGAGGTGGTGCGCATGGTGCGCGAGACCGGCCTGTGGTTGGTGGCCGTGGTGACGGCCGGTGCGATGGTGGGCAGCCTCTGGTTCAGCGAGTCGGCGGGGTACGTGCCGTGCACGCTGTGCTGGTACCAGAGAATCGCGATGTTCTCCCTCGCGGTGCTGTCGTGCGTGGCCGCGGTGCGGCACGATCGGAACTTCGCGGTGTACGCGATCGTGGGCGCGTCGGTCGGCCTCGTTGTGTCGACGTACCACTACCTGATCGAGTGGTTCCCGCGATTGGACCGGGGTGCGTGCTCGGTGGATGTGCCGTGCAACACGGTGTGGTTCCGCGAGTTCGGGTTCGTGACGCTCGCCTTCATGGCGGGGTGTGCGTTCATCGCAACGATCGTGTTCTCGGCCGTGGTGCGCGGCGGGAACCGCGAGCAGGGAGGTCCCGATGGGCGATCAATCGCGACGTCGTGAGGGTGAACCGCGCTCGGCCACCCGGGTGGTCATCGGAGCCGTGGCGGCAGTGGTGATCGCAGCGGCCGCGGTCGCGATCGGCTCCAGTGTCGTCTCTGACTCTGGCGCCGGTGCCCCGCCAGCGGACCAGAGTGGCACCACGGGTGAGTTCCAACCGGTGACAGTGGTGGGTGCCCCCCTCCAACCACGTGGCGATGGGGATGCAGACCCGGCGGCCGGTGTCGAGGCACCGACGCTCACCGGCAAGGACTTTCGCGGGCGCGAAGTGGTGATCGACCCGGGCAGCGACGCCAGACCCACGATGTTGGTGTTCCTGGCGCACTGGTGCCCGCATTGCAATCGCGAGGTGCCACAGTTGTTGGAGTGGCGCGAGGAGGGTCTGGTACCCGAGAACCTGCGCGTGGTGGGCATCCCCACGGCGTCGCGCAACGATCGGTCGAACTGGCCCCCGAGCGAGTGGTTGGAGGGGTTCGGGTGGCCATGGGAGGTGCTCGCCGACAGCGACACTCGGGAGGCCGCCGAGGCGTACGGCGTGGACGGGTTCCCGTTCGTCGCTTTGATCGATGCGCTGGGGAATGTGAAGACGCGCTGGTCGGGCGAGCGGGGCGTCGCTGGCATCACCCAGCAGGTGGACGAGGCACTCGGTCGCCTCTAGGCGCGACGAGGCAGTCGATAATCCCCCCGAGCGGGTGGCGCGTGCGCCCTAGCCTCTCTAGCCGTGACCACCGTGCGCCGTGTCGGCTTCTTCGGGCCCTTCGGGACCTTCACCGAGCAGGCCCTGCTGACCCAGCGCGACCTCGCATCGACCGACTTGGTGCCCTACCGCACCGTGCCCGATGTGCTGGATGCGATCGCAGCCGGTGACATCGATGCGGGCTTCGTGCCGATCGAGAACTCGATCGAGGGCACGGTCAACTTCACCCAGGACGCACTGATCTTCGATTACGACCTCCTCATTCAGCGCGAGGTGGTCCTCGACATCGAGCACTGTCTGCTGGTCGCCCGTGGTACCCCGCTCGCCGACATCACGACCGTGCTGTCGATCCCGGTGGCAACCGCCCAGTGCGCCGCATGGTTGCGCACCTCGTTGCCCGATGCCGATGTGCAGGCGGCGAACTCGACGGCGGATGCGGCGCGCCTCGCCGGGGAGAAGTCCGCGGCGGGTGAGCGCGGGATCGCGGCCCTCGCACCGGCGAATGCGGCTGCGCTGTACGGGCTCGAGGTGGTGGCGCGCGACATCGCCGACCATGCCGGCAACCAGACGCGGTTCGTGCTGATCGCACGGGAGGGGATCCCCGCACCCACCGGCCACGACAAGACCGGGCTCGTCGTGTTCCAGCGCGCCGATGAGCCCGGCAGCCTGATCTCGATCCTGCAGGAGTTCGCCGCACGACGGATCAACCTGTCGTTGTTGTCGTCGCGGCCGACGAAGGCCGGTGGTCTCGGCGACTACTGCTTCATCATGTACGCCGATGGCCACATCGCCGACGAGTTGATGGCCGACGTGCTGCGCGACTTGCACGCCAAGCAGGGGGGCGTCAAGTTCCTCGGGTCGTATCCCGCGGCCGGTGGTGCCGCGCACACCGCGCGTGAGCACGCCGATGAGCGGTGGCGTCAGGCCGACGACTGGGTCGAGGACCTGCGCCGGCAGATCCCGCGCTGATCGCGGCCAGGTGCACCACCGCTAGCGTTGTTCCCGGAACGGTGGCAGAGCGGACAAATGCACCCGCCTTGAAAGCGGGAGGCCCGAAAGGGTCCGGGGGTTCGAATCCCTCCCGTTCCGCTGTGTGAGACGCCTCGCGCGGCGCGTCGCTGGGCCCGTCGCGGTGCTGCGGAGCCGCGGAAAATTCCCGGCAGTACACTCCACTGCTCCCGGGAGAGGTGCCAGAGTGGCCGAATGGGGCGCCCTGCTAAGGCGTTGTCCGTCTTCAAGCGGACCGTGGGTTCAAATCCCACCCTCTCCGCCACATGAACAGATTCGTGTGCGGCCGGCGACGGCTGTCGACGGCGACCTTGGTGGTCGCAGGGGTGCTGGCAACAGCAGTCCCCGGAGGGGTCGGTGCGGCACCCTCTCCGCTGTGGACCCCGGGCACGAGTTCGTCGACCCCGGTCGATGTCCGCGCGGAGCGCGCTGCCAAGACGTGCACCAAGACCTACACCGCGGTCACGAACGACTCGTGGTGGCGCATCGCATCGAAGGTGAAGGTGACGCTGAAGGAACTGCTGGTTGCGAACGGTGCCCAGTCGTCACGGATGATCCTGATCGGGGACGTCCTGTGTCTTCCGAAGAGCGCGGTGACCAGAGAGCAGACACGTGGTTTGTCGCTCAAACCCCCGGAGAGGCGCCACACCAAGGCGGCATCGGAGAAGGTGATCCGCGAGATCTTCCCCGACCAACTCGAGAACCGGGCGGTGGCCATCGCCAGACGCGAGAGCAAACTGAACGCGGCGAATTGGAATTGGTGCTGCATCGGGCTGTTCCAGATCAATTGGTGGAGCCACAAGTCGTGGCTGAAGGCCGAGGGCATCACCGAGCCCGAGCAGTTGCTGAACGCTCGCACCAATGCCGAGGTCGCCTGGATGGTCTACAAGCGGGCGGGTGGCTGGGGCCCCTGGGAGTGAGTGCCCGCCGGGTGGTGCGCTCTGGTGGTGCATCGCGGAGCGCGGGATAGGATCACACTTCTACAACAGGCGCTCGTAGCTTAATGGATAGAGCATCTGACTACGGATCAGAAGGTTGGGGGTTCAAGTCCCTCCGAGCGCGCCATCATCGAGTGCACAGTCGAGTGCACCGCCCAGCACAGAGTCGCCGATCGACTCATTGACCCTCCGGCATGAACTATTTTCTGGCCGCGGGAACCTGTGGCGTCGCGTCGTCGTCAGACCCTCCCGTGGAACGTCGCAGATCGGGAGGAACGGCCGTGGCCAAGTGGACCGGAGCGGTGATCGCCGCCACCTTGTTGATGGCGGCATGTGGCGCCGAAGTCGTCGAGGATGATCGCAACGCGGCGCTACCGGCCGCACCCGTGGTCACACAGATCGCTCTGCGCGAGGAGGGCGCGTGCGCGGTCAAGTCGAACGGCGAGTTGTGGTGCTGGGGAACCGGGAACACCTACGGCAACGGCGATGGCACCACTCTTCCAATGCCCATTCCCAACCCGATTGTGATCGGGAACTATCTCCAGGTCGCCTCCCCGGCGAGTGGACGCGGGTTGCACAACTGTGCGGTGGTCTCCAACGGCGACGTCTTCTGTTGGGGGTACAACTTCGGGGGGCAAACCGGTCAGCAACTGGAGAACCTCACGCAATCACCCACCAAGGTCCCCAACATGGGCGGCCCCGCCCGTCAGGTCGTGGTGGGGATACATTCGACATGCGCGCTGATGGTGGACGCCACGGTGAAGTGCTGGGGAAGGTACAGCGACGGCTTCATCGGGTCGGCGCCGCCCGTGAACACCACGCGCACCGGACCGCGACTCGTTCCGAACCTGCAGGGCGTCACCAAGTTGAGCGCTGATCGTGCGCACGTCTGTGCACTCCTCAGCAACGGCACGGTGAAGTGCTGGGGTGAGAACGGCGACGGGCAGTTGGGCAATCGATCCACGGTCGATTCTGTGACTCCCGTGGATGTGTTCAACCTCGGGCAGGCCACCGACATCGCAGCAGGGAGGATGACGACGTGCGCCGTGTTGACCAATGGGCAGGTGAAGTGCTGGGGTTCCAACCGCTCGTACGGGATGGGATTCACGATGTTGGCGAACTCGGTCTTCAACGCACCCGATCAACCAGTGGCACTTGCTCGGGCCGCCGTGGCGGTCTCGGTGGGTGGCGACGTGCACTGTGCGCTGCTCGACGACGCATCAGTGTCGTGCTGGGGGCATTATCCCGCGACGAACAACCTGTGGTACGTGCCCTTTGCCATGGGTGGCATGACGAACATCGCCGCGATCTCGACGGGATCGTGGAATGAACTGTGCGGCGTCACCTACGCGGGGGGCGTCAAGTGCATGGGGACGAACTCCGGGTTGTTGCAGGGAGTCGACATTCCTCGCGATCAGACCCAGTCCCAACCGGGGTTCGTGCAGGGTCTCGGTGAACCCGGCGCAGTCGTCGATGCGACGACCACGACAGTGCAGCAGTCGACCTCGACCGCACCCGGCGCACAGGTGACCACCTCCACCGCGGCGCCACAGACCACGACGACTCAAGTGGCAGGGGCGAACGGACAACCCACGACCGCCTCCGACGAGATCGCGCGGACCGAAGAAGTGGTGGCGGGCCCCCTGCCCGGGACCCCGGAGATGCCGCCGACGAGTTCGCCAGCGGCAGCCGAGCCGGTGAGTCCGGCGCCAGCAGGAGCAAAGACCGTGCTCACGTTGAAGGTGAAGAAGTCGTTGTCTGCGGCGTTGCTCGCGCGCCACGGTCGTCTGGCCGTGCCGAAGGGCGCGAAGGTGACAGTCACCGTGCCGACGACGAAGAAGATGTGTTCGGTGACGTCGAACAAGCTCACCGGCACCAAGGCCGGGGCATGTCGCGTCCGGGTGACCGTGACGCCCAAGTCCGGCAAGTCACGCAGCGCGACAGTGGCGATCACCATCGTCAAGTGATGGGTGGCTGATTAACCTCGAACAGTCGGGAAATCGTGGCGCCTCCGGTGCGTCAGAGACCCGGAACGTTCGATCCCGAGGGAGGACACGATGGGTATCCGTCGATTCACAGCAGTACTGGTGCTCGCAGGTCTCGTGGCCGCCTGTGGCGGTGGGGGCGACTCGACGGAGCGCACCAGGAACGTGGCGCTCGAGGTGGACTCTGCCGCTCTTCCGTTCGCGGCCTCGAACGTGTGGCCATGGGACATCAAGTGGTCGCCCGAGGCCCAGCGCGCCGTCGCGTACTCGGGCGATGCCTCTTATGAGGGTCTGTTCGTCGGTCAAGCCTCGGTGGTCAAGACATCGGATCCGAACGACGAATCCGTGCCCGCTTCGTTCCCGGTGAGCCAGCTCGGCGCCAAGACCGGCGCCCCCGACGGCAAGGGTGGCTGGTACCTGGGCGGGTCGTATCTGTACATGGACGGTCAGTCGCGCGGGAAGCTGGTGCACGTCCTCCCCGACGGCACCGTTGACAATGCGTTCTTCCTCGACATCACACCGGATCAGACCCGGGGCTACGACTGGAGCGCGGTGAACTGGGTCGCGATGCACCCGAATGGCACCGATGTCCTGGTGGCGATCAGTGGAGCAACCTCGGTGGGGGGCGTGGAGGTCGAGAACCTCTGCAACAGGATCTACGTGATCGACGGCGCGACCGGTGCCCGGAAGGTCGACGCTGACCCGACCGCCGAGCTCGGATGCACGAACATCCACGAGGTCGTCGGGAACCGCTTGTTCACCTCGGGTGGCTACGGCGAGGAGTCGCCACTGGTGGCGAGCGTCGATCTCACGACCGAGCGCACCGACAACTACCTCGACGCTCTGAACGCGCGGTATCCGTACTTCAAGGATTCGGATTGGGATTACCGGATCGTGTCCGAGATCGAGGTGCGCGGTGACACCTTGTGGGTGTTCGGCAACCTCGACCGCAAGGATCACCGTGTGGCCAAGTTCAGTCTCGCCACCGGTGCGCCGGTCGACTTCGCGGCCCCGCCGGTGGTGTCGAGTGCGTGGGAGCCGTGGCACTGGGACTTCGCCGCCACCGATTCGCACGTGATGATGCACGTGCGTGAGCGCGACGAGAATGGCGGACATGTGAGCGTCTACCACCTGTTCGACGCCACCACCGGCGCCAAGACCGCGTTCGACCCGCGCATTTCGGCTGTCTCGTGGAACTGGCAGGTCAGGGACGTCACCGTGTGGAATGGCAACTTCCTCTTGACGGGCCAGTTCCACTCGGCCGCGGGCCGACGTGTGCGGGGTCATGTGACCCTTGATCCGCAGGGTCGGGTGGCGGCATCGCAGCTGCCGTATGCGGTCAGTTCGATGAACTACGAGTACATCGACGTGCGCGAGTTCGCCGCGGTCGACCGCACCTTCGTCAACTTCGTCGGCACCAACGCGCTCTATGACCCCGTGCTGACGGGCATGGTGCTCGTGACCGACAAGAACGGTGTTCCCCAGGAGTTCCGCCTCGACGAGGACACCGAGTCACGTGAACTTGGCGGCGTCGGCGTGGTCGGCACATGGCTCTACGTCTCCTCGTCGTCTCCCTTCGTGGAGGGAGAACCGGCGTGGACCGACACCCGGGTGGACCGGTTCGACCTCGTCACCGGGAAGCGCGACAAGAGTTTCCGTGTCGACACGAGCGGGAATTTCGTCTACGACATCTACGGCGACGACAGAAATCTCGCGTTCGTGCAGATGAGATCAGACACATGGACGAACAACGTGAGTCTGCGTTCGGCCGCGGATGGGACCGAGACCACGACAGTGGAGTTGATCGCCAGTGAAGAGGTGATGCAACCAGGTGAGGCGATGGTCGACGCGGGCAGGCTCTTCATCAGGGTCGTGCCCCAACAGGGAGTCACTGCAGAGATCCTCGCGAGGATCGATCTCGCCACGGGTCAGATCACGTACGTGACGGGTGCATCGAGCTCCGACTACATGTGGACGAGGCCGGTGAAGACCTCGAGGGGTCTGATGATCCCGATGATGGACCGCGTGCAGGTGATCGATCCAGAGACCATGACGGTGACCGGCTCGATCAAGATCGCAGACGCCACCGAGGTCGCAGAGATCGGCGGACGGCTGATCGTGAATGCCCCGAGCATGAGGGAGGTCGACCCCGAGACGCTCGAGGTGATCGGACCATGGGGTCCGCAGGACTTCACCGTGACCCGCCTCGTGTCCACCGGTGACAGCGCTGTGAGCGGCAGTCCGCAGCCCTGGCGCAGGTCGTCGACCGAGGTGGTCTCGGGCATCTTCGGTGTCACGAGCGACGGCACGATCGCCACCGTGAGCGGCTACAAGAGACTGGGTGAACGCGCCGCTGCCGATTCTTCCGACGTGATTCAGGTGGGCGGCCCGCCGGTGCAGGCACTGCCGATGCCGGTCGGGACACCGCAGGTGGTGCCGAACGCACCGACGCCGAACGTGACCACCCAGCGCGAATCTGTCCGCGTCGCGATCATGAACGTGGCGCCGGGAGACCGCTCGGCCACCGTGACCTTCACGCCGGCACCCGGGGTGGACAAGCACACGGTGCGGGTCGTGGGTGGCACGCAGTCGTGCACGACATCGACGGGTTCGTGCACGGTCAAGGGGCTCACCGCGGGCACCCAGTACCGGTTCGTCGTGATCCCCGACGGTGACAGTGCCATTGTCTCTGGTGAGTCTGTTCCCGTGGCACCGTGGGCCGCGATGAAGAAGGGATCGACGAAGAAGGCGTCCTCGCTGCTGAAGGTGCCCGCCAAGGGCACCGCGAAGTGGAAGGTGACGGGCGCATCGTGCACCTTGAAGGGCAAGAATGTCGTCGCACAGAAGAAGCGGGGCATGTGCACGCTGACCGTGTCGGTGAAGACGAAGTCGGGAACCGTGCGGGCCTCGACCAACGTGTTCGTGTCCTGATCACCTGTCACCCGGTCGGTTCCCGATGCATGGTCGGGGTGCTGTGGGAGACTGAACACCGATGATGAGACGTCGAGAGGCCCTCGTTGCCGTGTCCGGTGTGGTGGCCGCGGTCGTGCTCGCGGGGTGCGGGTCTCCCGCGGCCGACACCGCCACGGTGGTGCCCGAGCCCAAGACCGCGGTGCAGGTGTCGGCCCAGCGCCGCCACACCTGCGTGCTGACGGCCAACGGCGAAGTCGAGTGCTTCGGGTTGAACGAGGCCGGTCGGCTGGGAGATGGCACCGACCAGAACCGTGGCACCCCCTCGAGAGTCGTCTTTCCCGAGGGTGTGCGGATCACCGCGCTCTCGACTGGGCTCGCAGATCACACCTGCGCGGTCGATGCCGAGGCGCACGTGTGGTGCTGGGGTCTGAATGCCTTCGGCCAGCTGGGCACGCTCGATCTCGGGAACCGCACCGACGCCACCCGGGTGCGCGCGCTCGATGTCCCAATCACGGCTGTGGTGACGGCCGAGCAACTCACATGTGCGCTCGACGCGTCCGGAGTGGTGTGGTGCTGGGGGAACAACAACAACTACACGCTCGGCC
>Ga0194125_10010451_pt1 | contig 12665 bp, 10 predicted proteins | sample TA2KigC250mmetaG_FD_148626 | JGI IMG/M metagenome (GOLD analysis project Ga0194125, IMG submission 148626) | Freshwater microbial communities from Lake Tanganyika, Tanzania - TA2015034 Kigoma Deep Cast 250m | ecosystem: Environmental > Aquatic > Freshwater > Lake | place: Tanzania: Lake... | reverse complement strand
CTCGCCATCGGCCCGTCGTAGGCGGCCGTGGTCACCGGTGCCTCGCTATCCACGAAGAACCACAGCGTCCCGTTCTCGCCCCTGTTCCCGGCCTTGTCCACGCCCCAGAAGGTCAGGTTGTGGTGGCCCGGCGAGCTCACCCTGAACTGGGTGACGTACTTCACGTCCGGCTCCCCGTCGATGGCATAGAAGGTCCCGTTCATCCCCGAGAAGCCGTCCTCGGATTTCAGCGTTATCGGCGTCTGGGGGGTGATCATCACCGGCCCGCTCCCGAAGTTCGGGTCCCCCACGCTCGCCTCAACCCGCGGCGCCGTGAGGTCGACCTTCACCCTCACTATGTCGTCTCCGGCCGGCCCCGGCTGCACGTTCCCCGCTTTGTCGGTGGCGATGCAGTAGAACGCGTAGGCGTGTCCGTCCTCCCCCGAGAACTCCGCGAAGGTGGCGGCGGTGCCGGATTGCCATTTCTCGAAGCCGCCGTCGTCCACGGAGGAATAGACGTCGAAGCCCTTGATCCCCGAGGTGGCGTCCGAGCCCGACCAGCTCACCCTGAACTCCGGCTGGCGCTGGAAGGCCGCCATCGCGGCGACCTTCGACGCCGGCGGGGTGGCGTCCACCGTGGTGTTCGCCTCGGCGACCGACTTTCCCGCCTCGTAGTTGCCGCCCCTGTCTATGGCTATCGAGTAGAACGAGTAGGAGCGGCCGTCCCTGCCCGGATAGGAGGCCGAGGCATTCGGGGTGTCGGACAGCCACTTTCCGAACGCGCCCCCCTGCTCGGCGACGTAGATGTCGTACCCGCCTATGCCCGAGGCGTCGTCGGTACCGTTCCAGGAGACCGTGAAGTTGACGGACAAGGAGTACTCCAGGAGCGGGTTCACGGTGGAAGTTGGGGCCGTCAGATCGGAGAGGAACTTCCAGGTCTCGGACCACGACCCGTTGACCCAGCCGTCGCTGGCGCGCACCCTCCAGTAGAACGGCCCGCCCTTGAGGTCACTGTCGGCGTCGTACTGGGCGGAAGATATGCCGAAGTGCTCCACCTCCAGCGCTCCGAAATCCGGAGCCTTGGAGACCTGGAGCCGGTAGACCACGGGGTTGCCGTCCGGGTCCGCGGCGGCCTTCCACTTGAACTGGGGCCTCAACGGGGCCACCGAGTTGTTCTGGGGCTCCAGAAGCTCCGGCACACCCGGCGGGCCGTTCTGGTATCTCCTTCCGGCCTGGATCGTCCCGGTGACCGACTGGCCGAGCTCGTAGAATATCTTGACGGTCCCGCCGTTCGTCGTGCTGAGGGTGTCCTTTGTCCGGCCCCGGGCGTCGATGGAGCCCGGAACCGTCACCTTCTGCCCCCAGAGCAGCACGCCGCCGCCGGCGCCCCCCCCGCCCGTGCCGCCGGACCCGCTGACGTCCGCGCCGCCTGAGCCCCCTCCGCCGCCGGTGGTGGTCACCGAGCCGGCTATCGTGATGTCACCCCCGGAGACGAGCGCCACCGAGCCCCCTCCGGCCCCCCCGCCTCCACCTCCGCCCCATCCGGACTTGATCGCCATGCCGATGTTGGATGTGCCCCCGCCCCCGCCGCTGCCCATGACTATGCTCGTGTCGGTGCTCGAGTCCCCGTTGGAGCCGGCCACCTTGTAGCCACCGTTGTTCCCGTCGGCGGCGTTCTGCCCCTGGGCCTGGCCGCCCTTCCCCTTGGCGGGCCCGGCCCCGTCGCCCCCGGTGGCGTGCCCGTTGCCTGTCGTGCCCCCGCTGCCTCCCCCGCCTCCACCGCCGCCGTCTCCTCCCGCGGCAACGCCGGCCGGGTCGAAGAACCCCGCCCCTCCGCCGCCGCCTCCGCCGAACCCGCTGCCGCCGTTGCCTCCCGTATATGACTGGGAATCCCCGCCCTTTCCGCCCCCGGCCGCTGTGCCGTCCGCCCCGGCCGTTCCCTGCGTCCCGGCCGCCCCCCCGGGGCCGCCGTTGCTTCCCCCGCCGCCCCCGCCGTCCTTCTTGCTGAAGTCCCCCGCGCCGCCGGTTCCGCCGCTCCCCCCGCTGCCGCCGGCGCCGGCCCTCTCAGAGGCCCCGCCGCCCCCGCCGTATCCCCGGCCGTCGGCCACGATCGACCCGCCGGAGCCGACGGTTATCCGCTTTGCCTGGAGCCACAGGCTCCCGGTGGCCGCGTTGGAGCCGTCGTAGGGCCTGACCTTCAGCGTGCCGTTTATCCGGACCGAGCTCGAATAGGTGTGACACCCGAAGAGCTCGTGGGTCTCTCCCGCAGGGACGATGAGGTCGCTCGAGTCGTCGGTGACCGTCCTCGGGCCGGCGCCGCCGATGTCGGCGTCCCGGGCGCCGGCAGGCGCCGCGGGCAGGGCCAGGAGGAGAATCAACCCGAGGGCGAGCAGATACCTTGGCGTGGCAGCGCCTTTTTCGAACATATGGTCAAATGCACGGGGTTGGGATGTTAAATAATTTGTGCATATATAAAGGGAAAAAGCGAGGGCTCAAGGCGCAGGGCGCAAGGGAAGGCACGAGGCAGAAGGGGCGAGGATGGGACCCCCCTCGTCAACTCCCTGCGCCTTGCGCCGTTATTGGAAAACATTCCCACCGGGAACAACAAACATCATTAAATCATCATATCCAAATCGGCCGGTGGTCGTTCATCGCACTCCATCGCTCCCGCGCCACTTGCAGCCGAACCGCGTCCGCGCGGCCGACCCCCGGGAGGACCGCCGGTAGCGGTCCCGTCCAAAACTATAAAAAACCACAGGATGTTGATATTTCGTTCCCTGCCCGGGGGAGGTTGCCGGAATGCCGGATTGGGGTTGTCCATACTGCGGAAAGTGGTTGCGCCTGATCGGTGCTAGACCCAAGGCGGACAGGTCATTCCTCTGCTTTCATTGCCTGAAATCGGTCAAGCCCGTGGAGCTCACCTCGGTCAACAGGGTGACCGGCCACGGGATTCCGGTTTTTGACCGGGGGGTGTTCATCGGATAAAAGTATCAGCCAAACGCGAACACCTCCCCTTCCAAGGGCCGACCCTCCAACCGTCCGGCGACCGCGGCTGCGAACACGAATGCGGCGGACCGGACCGGTGCCCTCCACTGCGAGATTGTCTGCAACAACTGCAACAATGTCATAACGAGCCAGCCGCAGGGCGGCTTCGTGACCTGCGAGCACTGCGGGGCCGTAGGCCGCACCGTATGATACCCAGCGTCCCCGTACCGGCCGTTCATCCAGCATCCGCCAGGTACAGCGCGTAAGTTCCAATTATCTTCCCAAACAGCGCCTCCGACTCGGTGTTGATGTGCGAGATGTCGTCGAGGTAGGTGTGGTACTCCAGGCACCCCGAGCCCGCCGCGAAGCAGACCTTCTTGCCCATCTCGGCGAAGGGCGCCTGGTCCGACCCGATGCGCATGGCGCTGTAGCTGAAGGTCAGCTCGTACTTGGCCAGCCGGGCGTCGCCCTTCTGGACCTGGCTTGCTATGGCCTTGTAGTGCGCGAGGCTGGCGTTGTCGTTGGTCCCTATCCAGCCCCCAAGCCCCCGGGGCGGATCTATGTTGGGCATGTCCAGGTTCTCCATGAACACCAGGTTCTTCTTGATGTCCTCGGCGTGGGCCTCCGCGTAGAGCTCGGACCCGTGGAGGCCCACCTCCTCCCCGCCGAACCAGGCGAAGCGTATCGTCTTTTTCGGCCGTTCCTTGGCGAGGTTGCGGGCCGTCTCCAGCACCGTGACCGTCCCGGAGGTGTTGTCCACCGCCCCCGGGCCGTTGTAGACGGTGTCCATGTGGGCGCCGATCAGGACGTACCTGGACGACCTCTCGGTGCCGGGGACCTCGCCGACGGCCACCCGGACCTGCACCGTCGTCTTGGGGATGTCGAAGTCGAACCGGATCTTCGCGCCATTGCCGGCCGCGGCCAGCACCTCGTCTCCCATCCGCTTGGACATCTCGATGAAGGGTATCTCGGGGTAGACCTCCCCCTTGCTGAAATAGGTCCCCTTGAATATCGGAGCGTAGTCGGTCTCGGGAGGGCCCACCCTGTTCTGGATTGCGAGCGCCGCGAGGTCGTTCTCCTTGGCCTTGCGGAAGAGCTGGTTGTTGCCCGCCGTCCACTGGTCGTTCCACATCACCCCGCACCTCCCGGCGGCCGCCGCCCAGGAGGCGTTGTCCGTGCCGTTGCCCAGGTCGTGGACCGAAAGATCGTCGCGGAAGTCCGACCAGGCGAGCGAGCCGGAGAAGCCCTGGACGACATAGTCCACGGTGTGGGTGAACGCCTGCGGCGCTCCCATCGGCCTCGGGAAGTACCCGGCGGGCCCGTACTGGACCAGCGAGACCTCCGCCCGCTCCACCGCGAAGAGGTCCAGGTCGTATTCCTCTATATGCGTGTTCTTGAGACCGGCGGCCCGGAGCTGGGCGACTATGTACTCGGCTCCCTGTAGCTCGGCGTCCGTGCCGGTCATCCGGGGCCCGAGCTCCTGGAACCAGACGTGGTCGGCGTGGGCCCTGTCGATGTCGAACCCGATGATGCGGTACCCGGGCTTGGAGGGGAAGAGGCCCGGGACGCCCAGCGAGGCCGCCACCACCAGCCCCACCACGGCCAGCACCAGGGCGCCCTTCCAGGTCTTCGGGAGCCTGGCCCACCTAGCGCGGACCCCCCGGACGGGGCCCGATTCCTGGGCCGGAGTCGGAATCTCCTCGGACATCTACAGGACGTGTAGCGCTTGCTTCCCTAATATTTTTTGGTGGGGGTCCTATCCCGGGTTGGGCCCGGCCGCCACCACTTCCGCCGGGGCGTCCTTGAACTTCCTGAAGTTATCGACGAACATCCGGGCGAGGCGGAGCGCCGCGGCGTCGTAGGCCGCCTTGTCCTCCCAGTTTCCCCAGGGAGTGAAAAGCTCCGCGGGCGCGGCGCAGCACTCCAGGGGCACATCGATGTTGAACAGTGGGTCGCGTCGGTAATCGGCGCGCTCCAGCCCCCCGTTCAGCACCTCCGACACGATGCGCCGGGTGATGCCTATCGGGATGCGGCTGCCGACGCCGTAGGGCCCGCCCATCCAGCCGGTGTTGACCAGGAAGACCCGGGCCCCGTGGCGGTCCAGGCGCTCGGCCAGGAGCCCGGCGTAGACCGTCGGGGGCCGCGGCATGAACGGCGCCCCGAAGCAGGCGGAGAATGTCGCCACCGGCTCGATTATGCCCCGCTCCGTCCCGGCCAGCTTGCTTGTGAAGCCCGACAGGAAGTGGTACATGGCTCCCTCGCGGGTCAGCCGGGCGACGGGCGGCATCACGCCGAACGCGTCGGCGGTCAGGAACACGACCGTTTTCGGATGGGGGCCGATGCCGGGCATGACCGCCCCGGGTATGCGGTCCACCGGGAACCCGGCGCGGGTGTTCTCCGTGACGGAGTCGTCCTCGAAGTCGGGGCGGCGGGTGGCGCTGTCCACGACCACGTTCTCCATCACCGCGCCGAACCGGAGCGAGTTCCATATCTGCGGCTCGCTCTCCCGGTCGAGGTTGATGCACTTGGCGTAGAGGCCGCCCTCGAAGTTGAATATCCCGTCGTCGGACCAGCCGTGCTCGTCGTCGCCTATCATCCGGCGTCCCGGGTCGGCGGAGAGCGTGGTCTTGCCCGTCCCGGAAAGACCGAAGAAGATGGCCGTGTCGCCCCCGGCGCCGAGGTTGGCGGAGCAGTGCATCGGGAACACGCCCCGCGCCGGCAGGAGGTAGTTCATGACGGTGAAGAGCGACTTCTTCATCTCACCGGCATAGGCGGTGGCGATGTCGAGGACCAGGCGCTTTTCGAAGTCGATAGCCACCGCCGCCTCCGAACGGGTCCCGTCCTCGGCCGGCGAGAGGCTCACGCCGGGCGTGGCGACCACGGTGAAGCCGGGGCGGTGGGTCTGGAGCTCCTCCTCGGAGGGCCTGATGAAGAGCTGGGTGCAGAAGAGCGCGTGCCAGGCCTTCTCGGTTATCATCCTGACCGGCAGGCAGCGGGCCGGGTCCGCCCCGAGGAAGGCGTCCACCACGAAGAGCTCCCTGCCCCGCAGGTGGCAGGATTGCTTCTCCCGGAGGGCCTCGAACGTCTGCGGCGACATGGGGATGTTGACCGGCCCCCAGTCGATTTCGTCGTGCACGCCGGGGGTGTCCACGATATAGCGGTCGCCGGGCGACCGGCCGGTGTACTTCCCGGTCAGGACGCACAAGGCCCCGTCGGCCGAGAGCTTCCCCTCGTTGCGCCGGAGGGCCAGCTCGACCAGGCGGGCGGGCGGGAGCATGTAGTGGATGCCCTCGAACCCGGTGATGCCCAGCTGCTCCATCTCGCCCGCGACCCGGGACAGCGCGGCGACCGGTGAGACCTCCCCGACCATGTTCCCCAACACTATGGACGGGGGGAACACGGAACAGGTAAAAGAAGGTTGGCAGGGAAGCGGCGTGATCCATGGAAGGTTTTTAATACGGCCCCCCGATGGCCCGCACGATGGCGGTGCCCCGCATCCGGAGGGAGCGCAAGACGGTGGCGGCGATGATCCAGCTCTTCTGCCGCAAGAAGCACGGCTCCAGGGGGGCGCTCTGCGCCGGATGCCAGGCCATCCACGACTACGCGATGGGCAAGCTCGAGCGCTGTCCCTTCCAGGAGCGCAAACCGACCTGCGCGAAATGCCGCATCCACTGCTACAAAGAACCGCAGCGCTCGCAGATACGCGAGATAATGCGCTTTGCCGGCCCGAGGATGCTCCTGCGCCACCCCCTCCTCGCCATCGGGCACCTGCGAGACGGAATAAGGCCGGCGCCGTGATGGTTTATCGGCACTCGCAAGATGCGATCGGTTTATTAAAAAACCGCATGATTCCTAGCACAATGTCCATTATCTACGTCCCCATAGAGACCATATTATGACGGCAGATCGGCCCCGGAACTGGTGATGTCAATGCTGCCCAGGGTCCTGAGGAAATCGTTCTCGAACCGGAAATCCAGGATCGCCATCGCCATCGTCGCCGTCATGATGGGGGCCTCGATAGCCAGCGCCCTGCTCACCATGTCGATGGGCGTGACGGAGAAGATCGGCACAGAGTTCAGGAAGTTCGGCTCGAACATAATGTTGATACCCGAATCCAACACCATCGAGATCGGGTTGCCCGGTGTGAGCTTCGGCTCGGTGACGGAGCAGTCCTATATAAACGAAACGGACCTGTACAAGATAAAGAGGATTGCGAAATGGAGCTCCAACGTGCTCGGATACGCGCCGTTCCTCTACCAGGTGGTGACGGTAACGACCCCATCGCAGCCCCTGGAGGTCGTCCTGGCCGGCACATATTTCGACCGCCCCGTCCCTGAGATAAGGGATTTCACCGGCAACCCGTGGACGACCGGCATACGGAAGATCGCACCCTACTGGGAGGTCCAGGGAGCCTGGGTCGAGGACATGAACGACCGGAAGGGCTGCATCGTCGGGGTTGCGGCCGCCGCAAAGCTTGGCCTCGAGGTCGGCTCCCTGTTCGGCGCAAGCTACCTGAACCCCGAGACAAGGAACGAGACGACGCTGGACCTTGAGGTGAGCGGGCTCGTCGCGACCGGCGGCGTCGAGGACTCGCAGGTGTTCGTCAACATGGAGGTGGCCCAGGAGCTCACCGCGCGCGACAACAAGGTGCATTCGGTCCAGGTGAGCGCGCACTGCGTCGACTGCCCGGCCGAGGACATCGCAATCGAGATAGAGAAGGTCCTCCCGGATATCGAAGCCAAGAGCGTCAGGCAGCTGGTCAAGGCCGAGGAGCAGATGATGATGAGCCTCCAGCAGATGATGATGCTCATCGCGGCGGTCGGGCTCGGGGCATCGGTGCTCGGCGTGATGACCACGATGACCACAACGGTCATCGAGCGAAGGAGGGAGATCGGCCTCATGAAATCCATCGGGGCGGAGAACTCCCGCATCGCGTCCCTGTTCCTGGGGGAGGCCGCCCTCACGGGGCTTGCGGGGGGCCTTGTCGGGTACGTGGTGGGCTTCATATTGGCCCAGTCCATCGGCGTGTCCGTGTTCAACACCACGATGGAGTTCATCCCCGTCGTCCTCCCGTTCACGGTGGGCGTTTCCATGGGCGTGGCGGTGCTGGCCAGCCTAATCCCGATACGCCGTGCCCTCGGGATAGAGCCGGCGGCCGTCCTGAGGGGGGATTGAACGGGCGCGGGCGGAATTAAGGCTGTCATAAGCCTGAGGAACGTGTCGAAGATGTACGGGGGGAGGACGCTCGCCCTCGACGGCATATCGCTCGACATCATGGAGGGCGAGTGCGTGTCGATCGTCGGCCCGTCTGGCTCCGGGAAGACCACGCTTCTGAACATCATCGGGTGTCTGGACGCCCCCACCGGGGGCAAGGTCAGGGTAAACGGGGAGCTTGTGTCGTCGATGGGCCAGAGGGACCTGACGCGGTTCCGAAGGGAGAACATCGGGCTGATATTCCAGCAGTACCACATGGTGCCCTACCTCACTGTGCTCGAGAACGTGATGCTGGCGCAGTACTTCCACAGCACCGTCGACGAGGAGGACGCGATAAGGGCTCTCGAGAGCGTCGGCCTCGGGAGGAGGCTTGACCACGTTCCGGCGCACCTCTCCGGGGGCGAGCAGCAGCGCGCCTGCATAGCCCGGGCCCTGATAAACGAGCCGAAGATACTGCTCGCGGACGAGCCGACAGGCAACCTCGATCAGAAGAACGGCGACATCGTGCTCGACATGATCGACGGGCTGCACGAGGAGGGGCACACGGTAGTCATGGTGACCCACAACCCGAGCATTTGGAAACGGACCGGCCGCGTCATAGAGATCGTCGACGGGCGGGTCCATGGCGACAAGTCCTCCCCCCTCCGGACGGCCCCCGCCGCGGAATCGGCCGACGGAACCGTCGCCGGAAAAACGGAGGTGGTTGCATGAGCGAAAAACCGGGCAGGGTCGACTGCCGCGTATGCGGCGCCCTCGTGAACTCGAGGAACTATGAAAGGCACCTCAGGAAGGTCCACGGCCGGGGCCCCGGCGCGGACGAGAAGGGAGGGATAGGGGCGCCGAGGCGAGGCCGCGGAAGCGGGTACGTCGGCAGGTCGGCGGGTCGCCTGGCCGAAGCCCGGAGGAGGCGCAGGGCGGCCAGGATCGCCGGGGTTTCGGTCACGGCGGTGTTGCTTGCGGCATTGGGCCTGTATTATGCGCTCGTCATGGCCGGGGACCAGGAAGACGGCGAAGGATACCAGCCGGCGACCCCGACCAGCTCCCCGCCGAGCTCGCAGGAGATAAGGATCCCGGTCAGGGACCTCTCGACCACCGCGCAGTTTTACACCTACGATTCCGGGGGTGCGGCCGTGCGGTACTTCCTGCTCGAGGGCACCGACGGCAATATCCACCTGGCGGCGGATGCCTCCGACCTGTGCTACAAGGCAAAAAAAGGTTTCTGGCAGAAGGGCTGCTGCATGAAATGCAGCAATTGCGGCCAGGAGTTCCATCTCAACCTCATAGGCACGCCGAACACGGAGGGGGGCTGCTGGCCGAGCTACCTTCCGATGTCGCTTCAGGACGGCCAGGTGGTCATCCAGAAGGCGAGCCTAGATTCAAAGAGCTTCATGTTCAGGTGACGGCCCGCCGGCCGGCCGGGTTTGGTCAAAACTAGCCGGTCAGACCAGATTGTACCCTGGCAACAAGTATTAAGAAACCTCACGGGCATCCGAGAACCGGCGTCGACATGGTCGTCATCAGCGTCTCCCTCCCGTCCAAGGAACTTCGGGATTTCGACGAGGTGTGGCGGAGGCTCGGGTTCACGAGCCGTTCCGATTCCGTGAGGGACGCGCTTCACAAGTATGTGGTCCAGAACAAATGGACCTCCCGGTGCGGCAGCGAGGGGCATTTCCTCATATCCGTGGTTTATGACGGACGGAAGACGCAGCACGTGGCCGAGGTCATGCATTCTTTTGGGGATATCATCCACAGCTCCATGCACACCCATTTCCAGGACACCTGCGTCGAACAGATGGTGTTGATCGGGGACATGTCGAGAATCCAGGGAATGTTCACGGGGCTGGCGTCCCTGACCGGGGTCAGAATCTGCAATTGCATTGTGTGATCGATTTATTAAAGAACGGAGGGATTCTTAGCACAATGCCCATCACCTATGTCAGCCTAGGACCTTGCGATGACGGAGCGGGGACGCGGTGGTGGGGCGGGATGCTGCGCCGGCGACATCCGCCCGGAGGAGAGGGGGCCAGAAGGCCGTCTGTCCGACATCCTTCTGATAGCCCTCGGGCTTGGCATGACAATCCCCATCCTGGCAATCGAGTCATGCAACCTGTTCGGGGCCGGACATCTCCCGGTCCTGGTTCTCGCAACCCCGGTGCAGTTCCTGGTCGGATGGAAATTCTACTTCGGGACATACAGGTCGATCAGTGCGGGAAGGCTGGACATGAACGTGCTGGTCGTCACGAGCACGACCCTGGCCTATTCCTACAGCGTATATGGCACCTTCCGTGGGGGGACCACCTTCTTCGAGGCGTCGGCCACCGTCCTGACGCTGATGTCGATTGGCGAGTACCTGGAGCATCTGGCCCAGGGGAAGGTCTCCTACGCCGTGAGAAAGCTCATGCAGCTCCAGCCCCGGACCGCCAGAACAATTCAAAACGGCAAACCGGTCGATGTCGATATCTGCCGGATAGCCGCCGGGGACACCGTCCTTGTCAAGGCCGGGGAGAGGATACCGGTCGACGGAACCGTCCTTGAGGGAACGTCCTCGGTGGACGAATCCATGATCACCGGCGAATCCATCCCTGTGGACAAGGGGGCCGGGGACTGCGTGATCGGCGGAACGGTCAACAGGAACGGCATCCTGCAGGTCGAGGCCACCGGGGTGGGCGAGAGATCCGCCCTTTCCCAGATAACCAGGCTCGTCAGGGAGGCGCAGGAATCCAAGGCGCCGGTCCAGCGGATGGCTGACAGGGCCGTGTCGTATTTCGTGCCGCTGGTGCTCATGATATCCCTCTTTGCTTTCCTGGCATGGTTCCTTTTCGCGGGCCAGACGCTCGCCTTCTCCCTGACCGTCGCGGTCACTATACTGGTCATCGCCTGCCCGTGCGCCCTGGGCATTGCCGTCCCGACGGTGATAATGGTGGGCCTCGGCAGGGGGGCGGAAATGGGCATCCTGTTCAAGAACGCCGGAGCGCTGGAGAGGACGGGCCGCATCTCGACGGTGGCGCTTGACAAGACCGGCACCCTGACATTGGGAGAGCCCGAATTGACGGACGTGGTTTCCGGCGGAGGCTGGTCGAGGGAGGACATCCTTGGGATGGCCGGGAATGCGGAATGTCATTCCGACCATCCCCTCGCCAGGGCCATGGTCCGGGCGGCCGGGAAAAGCCACTCCCACAATTGCGATTGCACCTCCTTTGCCGCCATACCGGGCTACGGGGTGGAGGGAACCTGCGGCAACCGGACGGTGCTCGTCGGCAGCCGGAAGCTGCTGATGCTGAAAGGCCTCGAGCCCCAGGATTCCCTGCTGGACGCCGCAAGCCGCCTGGAATCCCGCGGAAAGACGACGGTTTTCGTGGCCGTCGATGGCGAGGTTGCGGGGGTCCTGGCGCTCTCCGACACCCTCAAGCCGTCCTCGAAGGAGGCGGTGGAAAGGCTCCAGGCGATGAATATCCGGACAATCATCGTGACCGGAGACAACGAACGCACCAGCAAATCGATCGGCCTCGAGGCGGGGATAGGCCGGGTGATGCACGGCCTGTCGCCGATGCAGAAGGCCGAGACCGTCCAGGAACTGAAAAAAGAGGGAGGGGTCGTCGCAATGGTGGGCGACGGAATCAACGACGCCCCCGCCCTCGCCCGGGCGGATGTCGGGATGGCCATCGGCTCCGGGACGGATATCGCAATTGACGCCGGCGACATCGTCATCGTGAAGAGCGATCTGAGAAACGTTTCGCAGGCGATCGGGCTTAGCAGGCGGGCGATGTCGAAAATCAACCAGAATCTCGCATTCTCCCTTTTGTACAACTCGGTCGGCATCGCCGTCGCGGCGGGGCTCCTGTTTCCATTGACGCACCAGCTGGTGCTGAGCCCGCTGGTCGCGGCGATCGCCGAGGTGCTCAGCGATTTCATCGTCATCGGGAATGCCCTGCTCCTCCGGTGGTACAACCCCTAGGTGTTGAACGCCCGCACGGATGCGTCCCGGCCGGGAATACATCGCTCAAGGCATCCGTTCGGGCTCAACCACCCGGTCGGACATTTTATCGATAACGGTTGCGCAGGGGGGAATATATATCCATTCCCCTGACTGGCAAATTGCAGTTGAGGGATGACGGGCCGGTGCGACTGGTGGAAGAGGTCTCAGGGGGATTTGTCGTTCCGCCCTGACGGCGGGTCTATGGGACTGCCTGCGGGCTCGCGTCCTTCATCCCATAGCCAATCCTCAACATATAGGGTGTCAGGAAGGTCGTCACGAGCACGGCCACGCCGATGGCCGGATACAGCCTCGCATCGACGGCCCCGGCGCCCAGGCCGACCTGCATCACTATGAATGCGAACTCGCCTATCTGGGCCATCCCGGGCCCGACCCTAAGCGACATCACGCGGCCGTGGCCGAAGAGCCGCATGCCGAGCCGGACACCACCGAGTTTCCCGCAAAACATGCCGATAGTTATCAGGACGGCCGGGACCAGGAACCCGGCGAACTC
>Ga0194125_10010445_pt1 | contig 12670 bp, 7 predicted proteins | sample TA2KigC250mmetaG_FD_148626 | JGI IMG/M metagenome (GOLD analysis project Ga0194125, IMG submission 148626) | Freshwater microbial communities from Lake Tanganyika, Tanzania - TA2015034 Kigoma Deep Cast 250m | ecosystem: Environmental > Aquatic > Freshwater > Lake | place: Tanzania: Lake... | reverse complement strand
TGGACCTGCTCCGCGAGCTCCACCGCCAGGGCGCCACCATCTGCATGGTGACCCACGACCCGCGCTACGCGGCTTATGCGGACCGCAGCATCCACCTCTTCGACGGCCGCGTGGCCGAGGAGAACGCTGCCCCTGTGGGCTGACAGTCCAACGCCCGGCAGTTAACGTTGCTCACAACTAACGGCCGAGCACGCGGAGCGCAACGATATCGGCGCGGGTGGCCGACTGCTCCCGCACCTCGGCTCGGAGAATGAACTGGAAGTACCACGGTCCCGAGTGCCCGGGGGCACCCCCTCTCAGGCGGTTGACTACCTGCTCCAGCCTGGCCGGCTGCGAGAGGAACTCAGACGCCATCTGGCTGGCCTGACCGTCCAAACCGGTGATCAGAAGCAGCAGATGCCGGTCGTCCAGGCCCGGCAGCATCGAAACCAGGCCGTATTCGATGACCGGATCGGCGGCCGCGGCCGCCGGCTCCTTGAAGTAGGTCGGCTTCTCTCCCGGCGCCGGCCTGGTGTTCTCGATGTAGCGGCGGATGCCCAAGCTGTCGCCCAGGCGGAACGGGTACTTGTGCAGCAGTTTGTCAACCCAGGGGTTGGCCTCATTGTGGCCGAGCAGGATGAAGTTGCCCTGGCGGAGATCTCCCCAATTCAGCAGACGGCTCTCCTTGGCACGCACGGCAACCCCGTAGCGGCCGAACATCTGGGCCAGATTGACGGCGGCGATAGACTCCGCCACTCCGGTCTTCATCTGACTGGGACGATAGAAGATGTATCCTCCCGCCGGGAACCGGAAGAACTCGCGCAAGCCTTGCTCCGCACGAGCCCCGGGCCGGAAATGCTCCGGGTGGGAGTCCTGCAATCTGGGGTCAGGGACGTTATGCACGACCGCGACTTTGGAGTTGGCGAGACAGATCGTGACACCGGCGGGGTCGCGCAACCAGGGTCCCCAGACTTCCTGGACGGGCTTCGGAGCGGGTGCCGGCGTGCCAGGCCCGCCCCCGGCGGCTGACGGCCGAGAGCTGAGCCAGCCTGCCACATAAGAGGCGCTGATGAGGACCACCGCACCCGCAACCAGGGCCAGCAGCTTCCAGGATTGCCGTTTCGGCGCCACGCCGCCCGGCTGGGGGGTGCAGCGATCCTCAGGTGTTTGAAGGTGGAAGACCGGGGCATACCGCCCGACGGGGATCTCTACACGAACTCGGTCACTGCGTCCCTCGTTGGCGTAATAAGCCTCCAGCTTCCGCCGCAGGATATGCGCCTGGCGCCGGACTACGCCGTCTTCAGCCGGGGAGTAGTCTAATGGCCTGTGGAAGACGTCCACGCCGATCGAGTACTCGTTGACCTGTCCAGCGTGACCCCGCAAGGCCAGGTCACACACATGGATGAGGAAGCGTTTGCATTGTTCCGATCGGCGGAATTCCTGGCTGGCGCAGACCCTCTCGATCTCAGCTCGCACTTCTGATTCGACCAGGGTTTCGTCCTTGCTTCCCGCCACTTCCGGAGTCTTCACGGGGCCACCTGCCGCGCCACAACCTCCGTTCGGGCGCTGCTTTGACTTCATTATCACACACGCCAGTTGGGGCGCACGCCCTGCCCGAAACCGCTTGACGGGAAAGGAGCTTTCCCAAGAGCGAACTGTCCATTGGACTGTCCAGTATCCGTTTCGATACTTGCGGGACGGGTGGAGAAGCGCGCATGATGGAGTGCAGCAACGTGAAACGCAGAACCTTTGTTACGGCCGTGGGCGGAGCGGCGGCAAACCCACTCCTCCAAAGACCTGGTGGGGAGGCTCGCAAGACCATCTCCATCCAATTCGGGGCGGTGTCGCTGATTGACGAAGGCATCGAGCCGGTGCTCGACAACTTCCAGCAGCGGGCCGGGGTGAACGCTTTGGTCCCGGCCGTGTTCTCTTTCTCCAGCGGGACGGCCGGCCGCCAGTCCAAAGGGCAGCCCCTGCCGGACCACGGCCGGCAGGAGTACGACACAAGCCTGCGGGGCGGCAACTTCGCGCGGGTGCATCCGCAATACTATAAAGACACGGCGGTTGATCCGAAGTTGACCCAGGCGCCCGACCACCCTCACTTCGACGTGCTGGGTGACCTGTTGCCGGCCGCCCGCAAGCGGGGCATGAAGGTCTTCGGTCTGATCCAGGACCACTTCCCCGAGAAGTTCCCGAATGTCGAGAAGTTCCAGGAGCGCGACTTCAACGGCGCGCACTGCGAGACGCTGTGCAAGAACAACCCGTATTACCGCAACTTCCTGGCCGGTCTGGTGGAGGATCTGACCCGCAGCTACGACATCGACGGTCTGATGTTCGTCTGCGAGCACACCGGCGCCTTCACCAACACGCTGGGCTCGCGGTTGCGCGGCAAGCGGAGAGGGTTGCCCGGCACGCGGGGCTGTTTTTGCGAATTCTGCCGGGAGAAAGCCCGCCGGCAGGGGATCCGCTTTGACCGCGTGTTGACGGCCTTCACGGAGCTGGAGAAGTTCGTGGCGGCGGGCCGCGCGCGCCGGCGTCCGGCGGATGGCCATTACGTGACGCTGTGGCGGCTCATGCTGAAGCACCCGGAGCTGCTGACGTGGGAGCACTTCTTCCACGAGGGCGTGCGCGAGACGTACCGGCTGATGCACCAGCGGGTCAAGTCCGTGCGGCGCCAGGCGCAGTTCGGCCTGCACATCTGGCACAACTTCACTTTGAGCCCGCAGTACCGCGCCGAGCAGGACCTGGCGGAACTCGCAACCTGCTGTGACTTCTTCAAGGTGGCGCTGTATCACAACTGCGGCGGGCCGCGCATGGCTACCTACATTGACAGCGTCAGCGAGACGATCTACGGCGACGTGCCGCCCGAGGAACTGCTCCAGTTCCACTACCGAGTGCTCGGCTACTCAGGCGTGCCCTATGACCGACTCCGGCAAGGGCCCATCAGCGAGGAATACGTTTACCGCGAGTCGAAGCGCTCGGTCGAGGGAAGCGGCGGCGCCCCCGTTTGGACGGGCATCGACGTGGACATCCCGATCCAATCGGATGATCTGGGGAAGCAGAAGTCGTCTACGGTAGGGAAGTCCACGCGCGCCACGGTGCGGGAATCCGCCCGCCAGGCGTTTCGTGCCGGCGTGCAGGGCATCGTCATATCCAGGAAATACTCGGAGATGCGTCTCGACAGCCTGAGTGGCGTCGGCGACGCTATACGGGAGTCAAAGGTCAAGACCTAAAGGAGTATCCCCGATGCAGCGTCAGTCTTTCTTGCTTGCGGTTTTTGTGTGTTTGGCGATGGCCCTGGTCCAGGGCCCGGCCCAAGCGCAGACCACCACTGGGACCATCTTCGGCACGGTCTTGGACTCGACCGGCGCAGTTGTTCCCCAGGTTCAAGTCACCGTAACCAACGCGGCGACGAACTTTTCCAGGACGGCAACCACCGATGCGTCGGGGCGTTACCAGATCCAGCATTTGCCCCTCGGCGCCTATCGCGTGGAGGTTACCGCCGCCGGCTTCAAGAAGTTCAGCCAGAGCGGGATCGTTCTGGAAGTGGACCGGAATGCTCGTGTGGATCCGAGGCTCGAACTCGGCTCCGTTACGGAGATAGTGGACGTGAAAGCGGACGCGCCACTGGTGGAGACCACCAACGCGGCCCTCGGCCACACGGTGAGCAACACGGACATCATCAATCTCCCCCTGGTGAACCGAAATGTCTACTCGCTGCTGGAGCTGACCCCGGGAGTGGACAACACCCGGTCGGAGAACGACTTCGGACCCCAGGGGCAGGAGACGTCCATTAATGGTTCGGCCAATGGCGGAATGGGCGGCGTCCAATACACCTTGGATGGTGGCAGCAACAACATGGGCCTGCGGAACGCGGGTAATCCGGCGCCTAACCCGGACGCCGTCCAGGAATTCCGCGTGACCACTCATAACTTCGATGCGGAATACGGACGGTTCGCCGGCGGGGTGGTGAACGTCGTGACCAAGTCGGGCACCAACGAGCTGCGCGGCTCGCTGTTTGAGTTCCTCCGCAACGACAAGCTCAATGCCATGGAATGGAGCGCCATCAGCAAGGCTCCCTTGCGCCGGAATCAGTTCGGCGCCGCGCTAGGCGGCCCGGTCAGGAAAAACAGCGTGTTTTTCTTCTCCAGCTACTCAGGTTTGCGGCAGCGGCAGTCGGAGTTCGAGCGGAGCGCCAAGGTCCCGACGGCTCTTCAGCGCCAGGGCGACTACTCCGCCACCACCATTTCGGTCAGGGACCCGCTGACCAGGCAGCCGTTCCCCGGCAACCGGATCCCTGCCGCCCGGCACGATACGGCCGCCAGGAACATCACCGAGAAGTGGGTCCCGCCGGCCAACCTTCCGGGGGACTTCGTCGAGGTGCAGGAGCCCACGCCCTACACCAACGATGAAGGGCTGGCCAAGATCGACTATTACATTTCCGGCGCCCATCAGTTGGCGGGCAGCTACTTCATCAACAAGGGGCAGATGGTTGAGGTCCTCGTCTCCAGCGGGAACCTCTCGTGGACCGAGCGCGTGCTTACCTGGCAGCAACAGAATCTCAACGCCCGCGAGACCTGGGCGATAAGCCCCACGGCCGTCAACCAGTTTCAGCTTTCCTTCGTGCGGCACATCGGCGGGCGGCTGAACACGCCCCAGATCTCTTTGGGCGATTTCGGCTCCACCTACCAGATCCAGGGACCCAAGGCGCTGCCCCGAGTCAATGTGCGCGGCTACTTCAACCTCTATACCGCTATCGCGGGGCCCCTCGCGGGAAGCAATTACTATCAGGTGAAGGACCTGTTCACCCTTACCAAGGGCCGCCACTCACTGAAAATCGGATTCGAGGAGTATCTCGAAAAGACCTATCAGATGACCGAACTGGATAACTACGGCCGGTTTGACTTCCGGGACGGCAACACCGGCGACAGCTATGCCGACTTTCTGCTCGGCTTGGCGAGAGAGATCCGGCAGGACGCCCCGGTCTACAAGACCGACAGCGGCTGGTACACCGGGATGTTCGTGCAGGACGAATTCCGGGTTCATCCGCGCCTCATGTTGAACCTCGGACTTCGCTATGAGATCCAGTTTCCCCTGACGGACCCGCAAGACCGGAAGAACACGTTTCAGGCGGGCGCCCAGTCGCGGGTAGTGCCGACGGCGCCGGTGGGGATGCTGTTCCCGGGCGACCCCGGCATCAGCCGCGCGATCATCCGCACGGACAAGAACAACTTCTCGCCACGCCTCGGTTTGGCGTGGGACCCTTCCGGCGACGGGAAGACCTCCGTCCGCGCTGGGTTTGGCGTGTACTACGGCAGCATGGGCGGCAACATGGCAAACGGCACCGCCGACCGCCCGCCCTTCACGCTGCGGTACGTCTTCGCCAGGCCGGGGACGCTCTCCAACCCGTATCTCTACGAACCCGGCGGGCGCAGCCCCTTCCCGTACTATTACAACCCGTCCAATCCCGTGTTCTACCCCACTCCGATTAGCATGAAAGGGCGCGACCCGAGTTTCCGCTGGCCCTACACGTATCAGTTGAACTTCTCGATTCAGCGGCAGGTGCTCTCCGATCTCAGCGTCACGGCGGCCTACGTGAGTTCTCTGAGCCACAAACTGCCCACCGACCTCGATCTAAACTACCCCGTATTCGGGCCGGGCGCCACCGCCAGCAACTACAACGCCAGGCGGCCCTATAAGGACTACACGGATATCACGGTGCTCCAGTCCCGCGCCAAGGCCGCCTATCACGGGTTGCAGCTCAGCGCCGACAAGCGAATGTCGCGCAACTTCTCCTTCAAAGGCTACTACACCTTCGGCAAGGGGCTCGAGGATCTGGACCTGCAATCAAGCAGTCGCGACTACCCGCAGAATTCAGCGAATTACAAGCTTGACCGGGGCCGCACCAGCAATGACCGCCGCCACAGGTTTCTCATGTCCGGGATCTGGCAGCTCGATTACCTGCGCGGCGCGAGCCGCCTGGTGCGAGGCGTCCTGAATGGCTGGACGGCCTCGGCCATCGTCTCGTTCCTGAGCGGCGATCCCTTCAGCGTGGGCGCCGGCAACGACATCAACCTGGACGGCCAGACCAACGACCGCGCCAACCTGATCGGAAACCCGCGGCTCGAGCCGAACCGCCCTCGGAGCGCCGTGACCGCGATGTGGTTCAACACGGCGGCCTTTGTGGCCGGCCAGCCCGGGCAGGAGGGCACCTCGGGCAGAAACATCCTCGATAGCCCGGGCATTCGCGACGTGGACCTGGGCCTCTTCCGCGACTTCCCCGTTCGCGAGGGCTGGAACCTACAGTTCCGGGCGGAGTTGACCAACGCTTTCAATCTGGTCAACCTCGGCAATCCGCAGAGCGCCATAGGCAGCGCGGCGTTCGGCTCGATCCGATCCGCCGGCGATATGCGCAGGGTTCAGCTTGGACTGAGACTGACCTTCTGATGGGCGGTCGCATCATCGCCATCCAGCTCGATGCCGCCGGCTTCATCGACGAGGGCATCGAGCGCGTGTTGGATACCGTCCAGGAGCGGGCCGCGGTCAACACCTTGCTGCTGGACGTGTTCTGGTTCTCGCGCGGGACCTCGGAACGCGAGCTGGCCGGGGAGCGCTATCGCGGGCACGGGTTTCGGCTTCAGGCGAAGAAGCTGCTGGGGGGCCATTTCGGGGCGGCCCGATCGCTGGGGCTTCCGGCGCCCGCCGGCGCCGACGTGCTGCGGGCCGTCGCAGCGGCCGCCAAGCAGCGCGGTTTGCGCGTCTTCGCCACCGTCAAGGACGATGTGCCTGACAGCTTGCCTGGTCGGGCCGGCCTTCTGGAACGCGACTTCAACGGCCAGGAGGCCAAGACCACTTGCAAGAGGAATCCGCGCTACCACAGCCTGCTGGCCGGCGTCCTGGACGATCTCATCCGGGATTACAGCGTGGACGGGATCATGTACATGGCCGAGCGCCAGGGCGCATTGACCGATACGCTCGGCCTGCGGTTCCGGGGCATCGAGCGCGGCCTGCCCGGCTCCCGCACCTGCTTCTGCGACGTTTGCCGGACCACAGCGGAGAAACAAGGCATCCGCTTCGACCGCGTGCTGGCCGGGTTTCGGGAATTGGAGCGGTTTGTCGCCGCCGGCCGCGCCCGCCGTCGTCCCCCCGACGGATACTACGTTGCGTTCTGGCGGCTGCTGTTCCGCCACCCGGAATTGCTGCAATGGGAGCACTTCTGGTACGAAGGGCTGCGGGAACTGACTCGCTCGCTGTACTCCAAGGTGAAATCCGCCAACCCCGCGGTGCTGTTCGGTTCGCATATCTGGCCGAACATGAACATGAGCCCGGTGATTCGCGCCGAGCAGGATATCTCCGCGTTGACGCCTTACCACGACTTCCTCAAGGTCGCGGTGTACCACAACTGCGGCGGACCGCGCATGGCCAGCTACATCGAGAGCGTCAGCCAGACCGCCTGGGGCGATGTGCCGCCGGACGAACTGCTCCAGTTCCACTACCGCGTGATGGGCTACGAGGAAGAACCTTATCCGCAGGTCCGGCGCACCGGGCTCAAGCGCGATTTCGTCGGCCGCGAAACCAGGCGCGTCGTCGAAGGCGCCCGCGGAAGCCGGACGCAGATGCTCGCCGGCATTGACGTGGACATCCCGGTCTTGAAGGCGGACCTCGGAGCCGCGCAACCGTCTGAGGCCTCGCGCAGCACGCGCCAGGACGTGCGCACCGCTGTGCGGCAGGCGTTCCAAGCGGGCGCCCACGGCATTGTCGTGTCGCGGGAGTACACCGAAATGCAGCTCGAGAACCTGAGCGGCGTCGGCGACGCCGTTCGCGAGTTGGGCCTGAAGACGTAGCCGGCCCGGGAGGTGTCCATGCCGCATGCGTCCGCGAGGCCGCCGGGGGCGGCTCGACCTCACGATTGTGAGTTACGACGCCGACTTCGACCGGACGCCCCGGGGCAGACGGGTTCCCGCCAGCATTCCTCCTTACTGAGATCAGACGCGCCGCCGCCAGCCTCCCGCGCCGGTTTCTGGTAGTCTAGCTGGGGTATGCGAACCCTCCGTTTCGCTGCCCTGGGCGCGGGCTTCTGGGCCCGCTTTCAGTTGGCCGGCTGGCGGGAAGCCGGCCCCTGCGAGTGCGTCGCCATCTACAACCGGACGCGCGCGAAAGCCGAAGCCGTCGCCAGCGAGTTCAACATCCCTAAGGTATACGACACCCCGGAGGAGCTGCTCGGCAACGAGCAAGTCGATTTCGTCGATGTCATCACCGCGGTCGAGACCCACGCGCCCCTGGTCGAGCTGGCGGCGCGGCACAGGCGGCCGGTGGTGTGCCAGAAACCCATGGCCACTTCACTGGAGGAAGCCGAGCGGATGGTACGCGTGTGCCGGGAAGCGGGCGTGCCCCTGTACATCAATGAGAACTGGCGCTGGCAGACGCCCATCCGCGAGCTCGCTGGCGTGCTTCAATCCGGCGTAATCGGAACCCCCTTCCGCGCGCGCATCGACATGATCTCCGGCTTCCCCGTGTTTGCCAACCAGCCGTTCCTTAAGACCGTGGAAGAGTTCATCCTCACCGACCTGGGCAGTCATACCCTGGACGTGGCCCGCTTCCTGTTCGGCGAAGCGGAGAGCCTGTGCTGCCAGATCCAGCGGGTACACCCGGACATCCGGGGCGAAGACGTCTCGACCACCATGCTCAGGATGCGCAACGGGATGACGATCCTGGTCGAAATGGCGTACGCGGAGAACTGCCTGGAGCGCGACCGTTTCCCCGAGACGGCCATCTTCGTCGAGGCGGACCGCGGTTCGGCCGAGCTTACCCTGGATTACGGGATCCGCGTCACCACCAGTGCGGGGACTCACCTGCGGCGCGTGCCGCCGCCGCGCTACGCTTGGGCCGATCCCGCCTACGACGTGGTGCACTCCAGCATCGTCCCCTGCCAGGCCAATCTGCTGAAGGCGCTGCGCGGGGAAGAGCCCGCCGAGACCACCGGAGAGGACAACCTCAAGACGGTGCGGCTGGTCTTCGGCTGCTACCAATCTGCGCGCATGGACCAAGTAGTGCGGCTTCCTGGCTGACGGCGTATGCTCCCGCGCAACGTCCTGCTCTACGGCCGTGAAGAGCCGCTGCCGGCGGTGACCCCGCTCCGCGCCGGGCCGCTCTCGCTGTGGTTCACCCAGGGCGACCTGCGCTACATCCGCTGCGCCGGGCGCGAGGTGATCCGCCGCGTCTATGCCGCCGTGCGCGACGCCAACTGGGGCACCGTCGCCGGCGTCATCTCCGGCCTCAAGGTGGAGTCCTCCGAGGACAGCTTCCGCATCGCATACCAATGCGACCACCGCGAAGGGGATATCCACTTCCGCTGGACCGCCGGCATCGTAGGTACGCCGGACGGCGCCATCACCTTCAGCCTCGCCGGCCAGGCGCTCACTACCTTCCGGCGCAACCGCATCGGCCTGTGCGTGCATCATCCGCTGGAAGGCTGCGCCGGCCGGCCGTGCGTCGTCGAGAAGGTGGGCGGCGGCATCGAGCGCGGCGTCTTCCCCAAGTCCGTTTCTCCGCACCAGCCCTTCCTGAATGTCCGCGCGGTTTCCCACGAGGTCCGTCCCGGTCTGACGGCGGAGGTGCGCTTCGAGGGCGATGTCTTCGAGATGGAAGACCACCGCAACTGGACCGATGCCGGTTTTAAGACCTACAGCACGCCGCTGGCCCTGCCGTTTCCGGTCGAGGTGAAGGCCGGCACGGAGATCCGGCAGTCGGTCCGGCTCACGCTCAAGGGCGAGCCGCCCGCGCCCGCAGCCGCCTGCCGGGACTGCGCCGTCTCGCTGGCTTTCTCGAAGGAGAGCAAGCGCCTTCCTGCCATCGGCCTTGGCCTGGCCAGCCACGATGAACCTCTCGGCGAGAAGGAAATCGCCCGGCTGAAGGCCCTGCGGCCAGCCCACCTGCGAGCGGACGCCGCATCGCTGGAGCGCGCCGCGCTGGATGCCGCGGCCATCGGCATCCCACTGGAGGTTGCGGTCACGCTGGGCGAGGACCCCGAGGCTGAGTTGAAGGCGCTGGCTGCCCGGATGCGCGAGCTGCGCCCGCGCATCGCCCGCTGGCTGATCTTCCACGCCAAGGAAAGGGCCTCGTCCTCGCGCTGGGCGGCGCTGGCGCGGCGGTATCTTCCGGCCGCGCCGTTCCTGGCGGGGACCGGCGCCAACTTCGCCGAGCTGAACCGCAACCGCCCGGAACCGAAGGATATCGACGGCGTGTGTTTTTCGCTGAATCCCCAGGTCCACGCCTTTGACAACTTCTCCGTGGTGGAGAACTGCGCCGCGCAGGCCGAAGCCGTGGAAAGCGCGCGGCAGTTCGCCGCGGGTTTGCCGGTCTGCGTCTCCCCGGTGACGCTAAAGCCGCGATTCAACGCCGTGGCCACGGCGGCCGAGGTCTCGCGGCCGTCCGGCGAGCTGCCTCCGCAGGTGGACCCCCGGCAGATGTCCCTGCTCGGGGCGGTCTGGACACTGGCCAGCATCAAGCACCTGGCTCTGGGGGGGGCCGCTGCGGTCACCTACTACGAGACCACTGGATGGCGGGGCGTGATGGACACTGCCCGAGGGTCGCCGCTGCCGCAGCGCTTTCACTCGATTCCCGGCGGGGTGTTCCCCCTCTGGCACATGCTTGCTGCCGTCGGAGAGTTCGCCGGGGGTGAGATGGTTCTTTCCAGCTCGGCCGAGCCGTTGGCCGTCGAGTGCATGTTGCTTCGCAAACCGGGCCGCGTTCGCGCACTGGTCGCCAACCTCACCGCGCACGAGCAGGTGGTGCGGATGCCCGTCGGCCTGTTCCGCCGAGGCGCCCGGCTGTGGAGCCTGGATGAAACCAGCGCCGAGGCGGCCATAGCTGCCCCCGAGGCTTTCCAGTCCTCGCCCGGTCGGCCGCTCAAGCCCGAAGGCCCCTGGCTGCGACTTACGCTGCTGCCCTACGCGGTGATCCGAATCGACAGCCCCGCGGCGGAAAGGAAACCCCGATGACTCCTGACCTTGTTACCGGCCTGGTCGGCGTGCTGATCGGCGGCCTGTTCAACGGCAGCTTCGTCGCCCCGATGAAGGCCCTCCGCAAGTGGCAGTGGGAGAACAGTTGGCTGGTCTACTCGCTGAGCGGGCTGGTCGTTATCCCGTGGCTGGCCGCGCTGCTCACGGTCCCGCGGCTGGGGGAGATCTATGCCTCGGCGTCAGCCTCCTCCTTGGTGAGCGTTCTGGGCTACGGCTTTGGCTGGGGGATCGGCAGCGTGCTATTCGGCATCGGCGTCAGCCGGATCGGACTGGCGGTCGGTTACGGCATCATCCTCGGCCTGATCGCGCCCATTGGCACTTTCTATCCTCTGTTGATGCTGTATCCCGAGCGCCTGTGGACGAGCCAGGGGCGGGCCCTGATGATCGGCACGGCGATCGTGCTGGTGGGGATCCTGCTGTGCGCGCGGGCCGGCCGCATCCGCGAGCAGGCCACGCTTCAATCCGGCGCGTCCCGGCGCTCCGGTTTCGGCGTGGCGCTGCTGATATGCATCCTGGCGGGCATCTTCTCGCCCATGCTGAACTTCACCTTCGTCTTCGGGAAGCCGCTTCAGGACCAAGCGTTGGCGTTCGGCGCCGCGCGGAGCATGGCCTCGAGCGCCATCTGGCCGCTGGCGCTGGGAGCCGGCGCCATCGTCAACGCCGGCTACTGTATCTGGCTGCTGTGCCGCAATCGTACCTGGGGACGGTTTCCCGGTTCCGGGGCCGGTCACTGGATGGGCGGCACGGCCATGGGACTGCTGTGCTTCCTCAGCTTCCTGGTCTACGGCCTGGGCGCCACCGCGCTGGGCTCTCTGGGCGGAATCGTCGGCTGGCCGCTGTTCATGTCCATGGCGCTGATCACCTCGAACCTGCTGGGCGCCATCACCGGCGAGTGGACAGGCGCTCCCCGGCGGGCGTGGCTCTATTCCGTGGCCGGAATGGCGCTGCTCATCGTGGCCATCACCGTCATTGCGCGCGGAGGCGGCGCATGAAGCTCGGCATAGGCAGCTACACCTACATGTGGTCGATAGGTTTCGAGCGCGCCCGGCCCGCCCAGCCGATGACCGCGTCGGATCTGCTGGAGCGCGCCCGCCAACGGGGCGTGCGGGTGGTGCAATTCGGCCCGAACCTGCCGCTCGAAGGTGTCGATCTGGAGCGTCTGGGAGCGGAAGCCGCCGACGCGGGCATCGAAGTCGAGCTTGGCGCGACGGGACTGACGCCGGCCCAACTTGAGGCGCCGCTGGCGGCCTGCCGCCGGCTGGGCGCGACGCTGCTGCGCAGCGTCGATCTGTACGAAGGCGCCCCCCCCTCAGCCCGGGAGTTCGAGCGAAGCTGCCGCGCCGTGTTGCCTCTGTTGGGAGACTACGGAATCCGGCTGGCGATCGAGAATGCCCGCATCCCGGCGGCCGTGATGGCGCAGGCGCTCGACGCCATCGGCTCCCCATGGCTGGGCGTCACCCTGGACACGGTGAATTCGCTGGCCATCCCCGAGGGCGCCGAGCACGTCGCTCGCACCCTGGCGGGGCACACTATCTGCCTGCACATCAAGGACTTCACAGTAAAGCGCATCTGGCACATGATGGGCTTCACAGTCGAAGGCGCAGCGGCCGGCAGGGGCCAGTTGAACGTTCCCTGGCTGCTCGAGACGCTGCGAGCGGCCGGCGCCGATC
>Ga0194125_10010440_pt1 | contig 12675 bp, 12 predicted proteins | sample TA2KigC250mmetaG_FD_148626 | JGI IMG/M metagenome (GOLD analysis project Ga0194125, IMG submission 148626) | Freshwater microbial communities from Lake Tanganyika, Tanzania - TA2015034 Kigoma Deep Cast 250m | ecosystem: Environmental > Aquatic > Freshwater > Lake | place: Tanzania: Lake... | reverse complement strand
CGCTAGTCTATTCGGAAGAGTTTCCTTCGTACAAGGAAGCATTGCGCCGTGAGAAACAAGTCAAACATTGGAGCCGTGCCAAAAAAGAAGCACTTATCGCCGGCGTCCTTGATCGACTGAAGGAACTCGCGAAGAACAAGAAGGCGCGAACGTCGAGCTAGACGACAACGCCAACTCCTGTGATCTTGACAGTCGTTCATTATACACCTCCAGCGAAGCCGCACACCCTGCTAGGCAAATCAAGAGAAGATGCAGATTTGGGAGTTGCAGGTTGTATTCAATTGTGATAGCTTCATATCATTCTTTGATACCTGCACTCCTCGCCGGAGGTCTTGAACGTGCCGGGAACAGAATGTGAAGGTGGATCGGAAGCCTCTGTTGGCGAAAGCTGGCAGGGGCTTTGTTGTTTTGCAGAGGCTTTGGCATACGTCTGGACCCGGGCTAGGCCGACTTGTTTCACACAGTGGAGGGAATATGGGTGCAAACACTCGGAACATATATGGTGTGTCACTCGCGCTGGCGATTATTTGTACCCTCTTTCTTCTTTACGCCATGGTAGCTATCCCCATATTCAGAGAGCAGGTCTTTCTGGAGCGTGGCACGATAAGCGCCGGCGGAGAAATGAGCATCCTCGTTGCATTCCTCTTCGCGCTCCTTTTCAATATCGTGTCTATCCTCTGGATGTGGTCGCGCGTCCGAACGTCTCAGCTCGCCAACAAGGGCGATCAGGGGATCATGGCTCTTGGCGTTCTCAGCCTGGTATTGTCCGTCGGGGAGAAGATGCTGGTTGACGAGATCAGCCGCGAGTACTCGCTGGCACCGGAGGCCCTGGGGGAATGGATCCTGTTGTATGTTTGCTTGGCGATTCAATTCTGTTATAACGTCGTTATCGTCCGCATTCTCTCTTCCGCGTACAGAGTTCGCTGAAAGGAACGCTGCCGTGCAGAAACTGAAGCTGTCGTTCGCCGTCATGGGTATGCTTGCGCAGCTTGGCTTCGGACAATCGCAACTTCGACCCACTGACGTTGCCGGCGTCTGGGAGGGTATTCTCCACTCTTTCGGCCAGGAGAGCCGACTCATCTACAAGATCTCCGTCAACGACGACGGCTCACTTTCAGTCTTCCACGACAGCCCGGACTACTGTCTCAACAACATTCCCGTTGCCGAGGCAAAGCTTGATGGGAGTCACCTTTTCCTCAGGATTGGTCTGTATGACGCCCGATTTGAAGGAACGGTTGAGAATAACATCCTCAGGGGGCGGTACGGAACGCCGGGCCTGTGGATCCCCCTTACCCTCAAGCGGAGAAGCAGAGATCCGATGTTCCTCCTGGACAACATGGTGCCACGCCTGGGCAGGGATGGTAGGAGACTGTTCGATTATCACTACCGCACGCCAGAAGTCGGCGATGACGGATGGGAAGTCGCCAACGCGGCTGCCGAAGGTGTTGATACGAGCAAGATCGGCGCCCTCATGCGCCGAGTCGTCGCGGGAGAGTTCCCCAATCTGCACAGCGTAGTAGTGGTGAAAGATGGAAAGCTCATTGTCGATGAGTATTTCCACGGATTCCACCGCGATAAACCCCACCGCATATCATCCATCGCCAAGATCGTGCCCGCCGCTTGCATTGGGCTCGCCATCGAGCGGGGACTGATCAAGGATATTCAGACGCCGTTGTGTGAACTCTTCCCTGAATATGGCGATCTCCTGTGTTCGGGAGAAAAGAAGCGACTCACGCTCTACCATCTTCTCACAATGACCACGGGACTGCAATGGAATGAACATGCCGTCTCATATTTCGATAGCTCGAGCGACCTCAGCATTCTCAAGAGAAGTCCTGACTCGATACGTAATCTGTTCGAACGGCCATCGGCGTATCTCCCGGGCGAGCGATTCGTGTACAACTCGGCGTGTGTCATGGCACTTGAAACGATCATTCAGAAAATCACCGGGCCGCACTTTCTGGTGCTTGCCCAGAATGAGCTGTTCACTCCGCTGGGGATCTCCAATTACCGCTGGGATTACTCTGAGGGGCTGTTCATGGTGCCGCGAGACATGGCAAAACTCGGCCGGTTGTTCCTCAACAAGGGAGAATTCGGAGGTTCGCGCATCCTTTCCTCCGCGTGGACAGACAGCGCGATGGGGCGATTTGAGAAGAGCTACCCGAGGTACTTCAATCACTGGTGGCCTATTGTCTTCTTCGTGAACGGCACCCCGATCAAGGCGTTGCAGGCGGGCGGTTGGGGCGGGCAGACCATTACGATCGCGCCAGCATTGAACACCGTGATCGTCCAGACCGGGGGAAATCAACTGCAACCCGCCGACTATGACGCGTGTATCAGGGACTATCTTCTCCCTGCGATTATGACACCTGCGTACATGGCAGAGCATCCGGATGTCGAATATCGCGGACTGCGGCGGTCAAAGAACCTGAAATGGGAAATGCATTGGAATACAGAGATGGGATGCATGAAGGCATGCGCGAAGAGCTTCGGCATTCCGCTTTCCGATGCGCGGCTCTACGGAGGCACGGGAGTGGGATTCCTGATCAACGTCGATGAGAGAGCAGAGGCGAAGAGTATGGCGGTATGGAATTGGCGCGGAGCGTATGAGCTCTGCCGGAACCTCGGTTTCTCTGTCGAGAGCATCTGGATGCACAAATCGAACAAGGAATTCTCAGCTACTCAGAAGGTTGTATGGGATCGTGTCCGTCAAGCGATCGACAGCGGCTATGCCTGCTATGGATTCGATCTTGACAATTCAATACGTACTCTCATCATCGGCTACGACGCTATCGGCTACTATCACAAAGGTTGGGAGGCGGAACGCGGGAAGGGACCAGTCTATTGGTATGAGCTTGGACAAACCAATATCGGATTATTGGGGATGCACTTCGTCAGGCCGGCTCCTCCGGAGGTTCCCTATCGCGAGATGGTACGAAAGGCGCTCCAGTTCGTCCTTGAGTTTTCTGCCAACTCTCCGAAATGGGTCCCGGCAGACTGCAAAGCGGGTCCTGACGGATATGCACGATGGGTTTCGCTACTTGAGTCAGGGAAGGCGGATGGGTACGGAGTTTCTTACAATGCGGCAGAGTTTGCCGAGGGTCGGAGGTTCGCCGTTGAGTTTCTGGAAGAAGCCAAAACGCAGCTTGGCTCTGAACTGAGTCTGTTGTTCGATGAAGCTATTAGGCAATACCGACTCGCCGCCGAGAACCTGAGAAAGATGTCAGATCTGTTCCCGCACGATGTATCTGCAGTTCAGAGGGCCACAAATCTGAGGGACAAGCAGCGGCGCCAGTCCGCCATTCAGTATTTGCGTGCGGCGATGGATGCGGAGGTCAAAGGTCTCAAGGCGTTGGCAGGCATTGTGGAACAGTTGGAGAATCCATGACACACCGCCCTGCGCATAATGGGACGGTCATCGTTGCCGCTCTTCTCGTCTTCTTTCCGGCATGGAAGCATTCTGATGACGGGATTGGGAGTTCGCTGAACATCCGGGACGTTCTGATGTTCGGGCAGAAGTACACTGCATGGTTCTATTCCGAAAGATTGGATTCGTTGCTCAATCATTTCGCTGGAGATGAAGAGGCCGCCCGAGAGATTCGGCAACTGAGACAGAAGGTCGACAAACAATTCGGCCGAGAAACCGAAGTGCTGAATGAACGGACCGGCAGATCGATAGGCAAATCGAATCGGTACTACTACATCCGTTACAGCAAGTTCAGCAAGATCCGTCAACCGGTGAAGACGGAGTGCTCCTTCGATGGGAGCGACCGTGTTTTCCAGTTCTCGGTTGAGGTGCTTCCGCAAGAAGCTGCAGCAAAGCTCTTGGACTACAGGACAAAGGCCACGCTGCGCCTGCCGTTCAATGGGTTGTGGTACGTCGCCGCGGGGGGGCTGAATATCAATACAAATCATCATGCCGTCTCAACTGATCAGAGATATGCGTATGATTTCGGTAATGAAGAAGAATGGTTTCGTTTTCCAGAATGACGGCACCCGAAACGAAGACCACTTCTGTTACAATAGGGAAATCGTTTCTCCGGGAGTGGGGAGAATTGTTGAAGTGGTGAACACCATCGATGAGAACAGACCCGGTGAATGGACAAGTGGAGCAGGGAACTATATCATCATCGACCATGGAAGTAGTGAGTATTCAATTCTGGCTCATCTCAAAAGAGGCTCGATCGCAGTGACGCCGGGAGAGAAAGTGCAAATCGGCCAGTTCCTGGGACTGTCCGGTAATAGTGGGCATGCTGCCATGCCGCATTTGCACTATCATCTTCAAAACTCTCCTCGCCTCTTCGCAGGTGATGGACTGCCAATCCGGTTTCGAACATACGTCGCCAATGGAATAGAAATTGAGCAAGGGGAGCTGTCGTGGAATCAATATGTGATGAACAAGTGACAGGCCAGCCCCACTGAGACATCACGCGTTCAGACAGGAGGAGGAACCATGACATACCGACACACGCAAGTGGGGACAGTCATCATCGGCGCAGTGGTGTGCGTGGCATGTGTCACGCTGGTCGTCTTTGTCACTGCAGCCGGACCTTCTTTTCCTCTGACGATCGCTGTCCTCGTGATGACAGGAGTTGCGCTCGCTCTGTTCTCTTCCCTCACCGTCGAGATCGAGAAGAACACCCTTACCTGTCGTTTTGGCGTGGGCCTCATTCAGAAGCGCATTCCTCTGTCGGACATCGAACAGGTACGCGCCACTGTGAATTCTTGGCTGGTGGGATGGGGAATCCGCTGGATTCCGGGGAAGTACACGGTATGGAATGTCTCCGGCTTTCAGGCGGCAGAGCTCACCATGAAAGACGGAAGGCGATTTCGCATAGGCACGGATGAGCCGGAAGCGCTTGTTCGCGCCATTGAGACGGCGAAGAACACGGGCTCTTAAGACGCGGCCAAACCTCAGAAGACAGTTGGACATGCAGATCAGACAGAGCGACACGAAAACGACATTCACGTTTCCCGTCGGATACCACAGGTTCCATAAGAAGCAGCTCTTCAACTTCCAGTTGAACAGATGGTATTCCCTCGGATACGCCCGGTTCGAGGATATGGCGAAGGCGGGATCACGTATTGCCACATTCGGGGATTGGAAGCGCGAAATGCTCGGGCTGGCCGAACAAGCCCTTCGGGAAGAGCGGTTAGTCAATGCGGCCTTCTGCTGCCGCGCTGCAGAGTTCTACACGATGTCAAACGACCCTGACAAGGAGATCCTCTACGATAGATTCATCGACCTCTTCTATCGAACCGTCGAACGCGACCGCATCGCACGACATCGTGTCCCCTACCAGGGAGGGTTTCTCCCGGCGATCACCGTCCCGGCGTCGTCAGAGAAGAAAGGGACGATCCTTCTCCACGGCGGATTCGATTCATTCATTGAGGAATGGTACTCCATGATGCGGTACTTCGCGGATCATGGATACGACGTCATCGGATTCGAGGGACCTGGCCAAGGCGCGGCATTGAGGAAGTATCAACTCCCCATCACGTACGAATGGGAAAAGCCGACGAAAGCTGTTCTCGACTTCTTCAGCCTGACGGACGTGACCCTGATCGGCATGTCAATGGGCGGCTGGTTCAGCCTGAGAGCCGCGGCCTTCGAACCGCGGGTGCAGCGGGTGATCGCATCAGGACACGCGATTGACTACATGAAGAGCATGAATGCCGTGCTCCGGGCAATCCATCTCTGGTTCATGGAGCATTGCAGAACTTGGACGGAGCGGATGGCGGAGCAAAAGTTCCGCGGGGAGGGACAGGCAGCATGGGTCGTGGACCATCTCAAGTACATCACAAAGAAGGCCAAGGCGCTGGATGCGCTCGATTTCTATCTTGTGCTGAATGAGGAGAATATCCATTCCGAACTCCTCACACAGGATGTTCTGGTTCTGAGCGGCAGAGAAGATCACTTCATCCCCCGGAAGATGCACGAGATGCAGATTGCGGCCCTTGTCCGCGCGCGAACCGTAACCGGGCGAATGTTCACCAGACAAGAGCATGCCCAGAACCATTGTCAGACGGGGAATATCGGACTCGCACTGGAAGTCATGAGAACATGGATCGAAGAACGAACACACTGCTGACGTTCACAAACTGGGTCACTCGCGTCAGTTCATGGCTCATTCTGGCCTCGCTCCTCTCCTGTTCGCCACCGCATCCGCAGAGGCTGGTGAACGCAATGAGGAGCAACGCCGCCTGTCCGTTGGATTCCGCCCAGATCCAGTCGGTCTTCAACTACATGCAGCACTTCCCCAACGAGTCTGAGGTGTCCATTGCCCTTCTCGTGGGGGATTCCACATCGTTCATCGGCGTCAAGAGGCACAATGACTCGGTGATCTGTGTCGAGAACCGGACCGGCATTTTCGAGGTCGGCTCTGTGACCAAGACCGTCACGGCAACAATGCTTGCCAAGCTTGTCTATCACGGCGTTATCGGTCTTGACGCGCCGATCAAGTCCTTCCTCCCCATCAAACTGATGCAGAGCTCACTCAACGGAAAAGAAGTGACGCTCCTTCATCTCGCCAATCACACCTCAGGGCTTCCCAGGGAACCCGATAACGTGAGCACAGATTGGGCGATGCCTGGAAGCCCATACCGTACGTATGACACAACGAAGCTATACGACTATCTTTCCAGGAGGATGACACTGCTATCCACACCGGGCGAGAAGCGTGAGTATTCCAATCTCGGCGGCGGGCTGCTGGGCCATCTCCTGACACTCATCACGGGCACGTCGTATGAAGCCCTCTTGGACGAATCGATCTGCAAACCGCTGGGCCTGCACAGCACATTCGTCGCGCTTGATACTGAACGCACGCAGCACCTCGTTCAGGGAAGGGATCCCAAAGGGAATGTCGTTCCGAACTGGGAACTGAATGTGCTCGCCGGGGGAGGCGGAATCAAATCCACCGCAGAAGACATGGCGAAGTATATCCGGGCACACATGACCGACACGACGTACTTCTTCCTCACGCAAAAGCCGACGATGAAGTACACCGAGCATAATACCGCGGGACTCAGTTGGGCCTGGTACACGAACGGTAGCAGGAATTTCGTCGATGCAACAGGTGGAACCGGGGGTTACTCGTGCTCCGTCATTTTCGAGCGGTCGACGAGAACGGCAATCGTCCTGCTGACAAACGTCTCCGCATTCTTGGCATCGAAGGGGGACTACATTGTGAAGATGTCTCGGGCATTGTACGACCCACTCGCGGCCTCTCGAGAAAGCCTGACCCCGCTAAGCACGAGGTGAAAACGGACGCCTGATAAGCGGCCGAACTTGACACATCCCGAAGAACTGGTTCGGCGGGTACGCGATTGAGCGGTTATCGCTGACCACCTGAAACCGTCGCGCTTCTTGCCCGCTTGAATGACGGGCTAGGCAATTACAGAAAACCCCGCGAACTCGCTCAATTTACTCGGATGACCAGGACACGAGCATCCCACCGCTCATCATAGACCGGAATGAACCCGTCTCCATAGAATATCAGGCTCATTTCTTCGTGCTTGCCTACGCGCTCCAGCACGATCCCGCTGCCTCCCAACTCAGCCGCTCGGCACTGACTGTCGCGCAGCATTTTCTCCTTTGTCACTGCCGAAGAGATCTCGAGAACGGCGATCTCCTGATATGAGGAGGGAACCTTCCCGATATCCTGGTACACGTCAACCTCTGTCCAGTGGCGAAGCTGCGGTAGGGGTTGGTCACTTAGGCTGATTACTTTCATACTCGTGCAGCCTAGCACCAGGGCAGGAAACAGGAGCAAAACGAATCGAAGGACTCCAGACTGTCTCATGACATCCTCCATATTGAGCCGAACAAGCCTGGACAAGGGGGTAAAAGCAAGTATGGCGGTGCAAAAAACGTACCGAGTGAAACACCGAGGACGAACCGCCCAAAGCATCGCCGTTAAGAAGCTCCACACGCTGCCAAGTGTACGCAGTCGTGGTCAGGTGTATCCGTTTTCGGTCATTCTTGTCAACATCAACGGAATGTGGAGAAGTGGATACGTTCCCGTTCATGCACACCGTATTGCCGCCTATGGCCCATCTGCGGGGCTGCGCCACCTATACCGTCCCTTGCGCAGTGTGACAAGTCGATGTCTTGATCACGCAGGCGGAGGGGTTCCCTGAGCCTTTGTTTTCTCTGCGCGCCCCTGGTCAATCTGCCTTGACCAGCACGCCACCCAACCGACGGCCGCTTGCATCTTCGAATCTCTTTTCCGAACGTTACAGTGCAGGTTCTCCCGCTCTTTCAAAGTCCCCCTTCCACCTCGCACCGGAGGCACAAACGTGATTACCTATCGACTTAATCGTCTCTTCAATCCCAAATCAAATTGCGCTCTTGACGTCGCCATCGATCACGGATTCTTCAACGAACGATCATTCCTGACAGGTATTGAGGATATAGCCAAGGCCGTCAAGACACTGGTCGAGGCACAACCCGATGCCATACAACTGACGATCGGCCAGGCGCCGATCCTCCAGTCGATCCCGGGCAAGAACAAACCGGCACTTGTTCTGCGCACGGATGTCGCAAACGTGTACGGCACGGAGCTGCCGCGGGTCATGTTCAGCAGGATCATCGAGCAGGCGGTCGAGCAGGCCTTGCGGCTCGATGCTGTCTGCGTAGTTGTCAACCTCCTCCGCATCCCGAACGCACCGGAGGTGACGGAGCAGTGCATCCAGAACATCCTCAAGCTCAAGCCGGAGTGTGAGCGGTACGGCATGCCGCTGATGATCGAGCCCCTGGTTTTTCGTCCGAATGAAAAGGCCGGAGGCTACATGGTCGATGGGGACATCGAGAAGATACTCCCTCTCGTTCGCCAGGCTGTCGAGCTCGGCGCAGATGTCATCAAAGCCGATCCGACCGACGATGTCAATGAGTACCACCGCGTCGTCGAGATTGCCCGTGTTCCGGTGCTCGTACGCGGTGGCGGCAAGGCTCCCGACAAGGAGGTGCTGCAGCGGACGGAACTATTGATGAAGCAAGGGGTAGCCGGGATCGTTTATGGCCGGAACATCATTCAGCATCACGATCCTGCCGGCATGACGAAGGCCCTCATGGCTGTCGTGCACGAAAAGGTCAACGCGGATCAAGCATATAGCTTGATCAGGAGGCCGGCATGAGCAAGCCGGTTTCCATCGGCGTCATCGGCGGAGGATTGATGGGCCGCGAGACTGCCAGCGCGCTGGGTCGCTGGTTCGCTCTGGATGGCTTTCCCATCAAGGCTGAGCTTGTAGCCGTGTGCGACATCGCGGAGAAAGTCCGCGAGTGGTTCCGCCAGGTTCCAACCGTCAAGCTGATCACGGCTGACTACAAGGAACTCATTCACGAGCCCGGGATCGACGTGGTGTACGTTGCTGTCCCGCACCATCTCCACGAACAGATCTACATCGACGTCCTCAGTGCGGGCAAGGACCTGTTCGCCGAGAAGCCGTTCGGAATTGACCTTTCTGCGGCCCTCAACATCGCCCGCGTCGTTGACGTGTCCGCACGATTTGTGCGCATCAGCTCCGAACTCCCTTTTCTTCCGGGGGCGCAGAGAGTGATTCAGTTCGTCAAAAGCGGAGCGCTGGGAAAGCTGATTGAAGTGCGTTCAGGATTCTGGCACGCGAGCGACCTCGATCCCACCAAGCCCGTCAACTGGAAGCGCCAGGTCGCAACGTGCGGCGAAGCGGGTGTAATGGCCGACCTCGGCATGCACGTGATGCATATCCCGTTCCGGATGGGATGGAAGCCAAAGCGCGTCTACGCTCAGCTTCAGAAGGTCTACTCACAGCGTCCCGATGGGAAAGGAGGCATGGCCCCTTGCGATACGTGGGACAATGCCATGCTGCATACCGAATTCGACTCAGATGGCGCCGAAGTGCCGATGCGATTCGAAATGAAGCGGCTGGCTCCCGGAGAGACGAACACCTGGTTCATCGAAATCCTTGGGGTCGATGGTGGAGCCCGCTTCAGCACGAAGAAGCCGAAGACGCTCTGGATCTTCGAACGCGGGAAGGAACAGATATGGAAGAAGATCGATGTGGGACACGCGTCGGTGTTTCCGACAGTCACGGGCGGCATCTTCGAAGCCGGGTTTCCCGACTGCTTCCTGCAAATGTGGGGAGCTTTCGTCGCAGAACGCGCGGGCATACTCGAGGGAAGGTTCGGGTGCGTTACGCCCGACGAGGCAGTTTTGAGTCACAAAGTCTTTGCCGCTGCCCTGGCCTCGAACGAGAGCAGGCGGGCTGAGCCGGTGAGGGGCTAGCACTCAGCTGGATTTCGCCGTGGGGACGAGAATGAGATGGATTGTGACACCGACTGCAATAACTACAAGAACGATGCGCACGGCAAGGGAATCAGTCGCAAAGAGTGCAGACGAGAGAATGGTCGTCCAGAGGATGATGATGCTGACGGCTTTCGATGTCCGTGTTACCCCTCTTCCCTCCCGATAGTCTTTGACGTACTTGCCGAAGTACTTGTTCTGATGCATCCAGAGATAGAACTTATGCGAACTTCGCGCATAGCACCAAGCCGCCATCAGGAAGAAGACCGTCGTCGGTAGAAGGGGCAGAAAGATCCCAAGGATGCCAATTCCAACAAAGACTGTACCGGCAAACCACAGGGTCCATCGAACGACCCGGCGGTTGTGAATCTTAGCGGATGATTCCGCGACGACGGATGGTGAACTCGACTCTTCCATATTGCCCTCAAGTGGGAGACAAACCGGAGGACCGGTTTCACCCTGCTTCTTATCCAACCTGAGAACGGCGAAAAACGTTCCCTCCTGCAGCAAGGTACGCATTTTGGCAGACTGCTCAGAAACAAAAACGCTGTCACGTTGAGCCCCGGCATTCGCCGGGGTAGACTCCGTCTAAACGTGCGATTTGATGCAAATGTCGCGGTCTTCTTTTCGTACGCCTTTCTGAGCCGCCTGTCAGTGTGCCGACTTGGAAGAACTTTGAAAAAGTCAGCTGCGCCACGCAAAGAGTTTTGCCCACATCAACTCAAGCTTCCGGGGAAAGGGCACACACCCCTCTGTGCGTGAGCACGCGTCTTGGGGAGAGGAGATGGAGGGGGTGTGTGTTGCTCTCTTGCTCAGATTTCAAGAAAAATCACATATTGTGATCCAGCGTGTGATGCGATCGGTTCAACCGCACGACTTGTTCAAAGAACATGTGAGACGCGACACTAGGTCCCAGTTAGGCGAAATAGCGCTGTAGCCCCCTCGAATTGAAGATCCCTAATGCGGGCGGAACAAAGAGTACGTATCTTGTCCTATGAACACTTCCCTCCCTTCCATCCTTCGCTCCCTTCGCGTCTGGATCGCGAGCATATCCCTCATTTTGCTCTGGGTGCCGTTCCTGGCGGTCATCCGCCTGTTCGACCGTGACAAGAATGTGATGCGCACGGGGCTTTGGTTCCGCAGGCTCGGCCGGGCACTGACCAAAACCAATCCTTTCTGGAAGCTGAAGATCACCGGGAGCGATACGTTGCCGGAATCGCGTGCATACGTAGTCGTCAGCAACCATCAATCCATGGCGGATATTCCCCTGATTTCAAATCTGAAATGGGAGATGAAATGGGTGGGAAAGAAAGAGCTGTTCAGGACACCGATCATCGGCTGGCTTATGTCGATGGCAGGGGATATCCCTCTCGACCGCAAGGATTCCCGCAGCGGAGCGAGGATGATAAGATCGGCTCTGAAGTATCTGAACAACGGCTGCCCTGTCATGTTCTTTCCCGAGGGCACTCGTACGCCGGACGGAACCGTGAGGCCATTCACTGACAGCGCATTCTATCTGGCCATCAAAGCGAATGTGTCGGTACTGCCGGTTGCTGTGGAGGGCTCATACCAATGCCTCCCAAAACGGAGCTGGGTGTTTGGAAGCCCTGCAGAGGTCCGGATGAGAGTGTTTGCGCCGTTGGAGACGACGGGAATGACCATGCGCGACGTCTCCCGCTTGCGCGACACGGTACGCGGAGCCATCATTGAGCAGATCGCTGCGTGGAAGGGCCTGGCAAAGCAGGAAGTGGATGCGCTGGCGAGGAGCTCACAGTAGCGCTGGATGCGGCCGCGAACAGCCCAATCCGGAGAAGAGAAACAACGTTGGGTGGGCAGGCCGGTGGTGAAGACAGGATCGTCAGCACCTACAGCACTTTGATCACCACGAGCGCCATGTCGTCGTGCTGGGTGGCTGAGGCAGAGAAGCGCTGGACATCACGAACGATAGTATCCCGGATTGACTGGGCAGAATGCAACCGCGTATCGAGTGCCTCGAGGAGTCGCTTGAGCCGCTCCTCACTGTATTGATTTCGATCCCGATCCTGCGCCTCTACGATCCCATCAGTCTGGAGAATGATGACATCTCCCTGGCGAAGCTGCACCACACGCTCCCGGTGTTTGCTTTCTCTCAAGATTCCGAGCGGGTGAGTCGAGCCGACAGCTTCGAGCGAGGTAACGCCTTTCTGCGACTTGAGAAGGGGTTTGTTCAGGCCTGCATTGGCAAACGTCAATCGTTTCCGCCGCGTGTCAAGCGCACACAGGCAGACAGCGGTGAAGATCTCCCTGTCGGTCTTTGGATAGAGGAGGCGGTTCGCCTTTCTGAGCACCTCAGTGATTGGCGATCCGTCAGCGATTTCCGCGCTGATCATCCCGCTTGCCATGACAGCCGTCATGG
>Ga0194125_10010436_pt1 | contig 12677 bp, 9 predicted proteins | sample TA2KigC250mmetaG_FD_148626 | JGI IMG/M metagenome (GOLD analysis project Ga0194125, IMG submission 148626) | Freshwater microbial communities from Lake Tanganyika, Tanzania - TA2015034 Kigoma Deep Cast 250m | ecosystem: Environmental > Aquatic > Freshwater > Lake | place: Tanzania: Lake... | reverse complement strand
CTGTAGGGCACGACCGGCATCGTGTGCGTCAGGCTGCTGACCGCCACCGGTCTGGCTCCCAGCCGGGTGCGGATCGCGGCCAGGCCGTGATACCAGATCGTCGAAAAGAGGCGATAGCAGCGATGGGCCCGGCCGATGACGCCCGCGCGGATCAGTTGCACGGTGAACTGCTCGACCGGCAGGAAGGGGAAGTTCTCGGCCGTCTGGAGGATCACGCCGTGGCGCCGGGCGACTTCGATCATCTCATCCATCAGGCCGAGCGTGGGCGCCAGCGGGGTCTCCATGTTCTGGTGGATGCCGTGGGCGGAGAGATAGCGAGAGATGGTGTGATGCAACTCGCTGGGCAGCGCAACGTCACACACGTCAAGTTGCTCCATGGCCACGAGCTCGCGAACATCCGTATAGGCCCTGGCGCCGAGCCTGGCTGCGGCCGAACCTGCGGCTGCAGAATCCGCGTCGCAGGTCGCTACAACCTCGTATATGTCGCGCAGGTTCTCGACCACGGCGATATGACTACGGCCACGGCGGCCACAGCCGACCAGGGCGTATCGAAGACGTGACATAGGGCGGCTCCATATTCAAGGCGGGCTGGGGCGATGCCGTTGCACAGGCCTCATTATAACAGCCAGGCTGCGACATGGATGTGGCGTCGCGCTGACATCGGAGACGCGCGGCCTCAGCGGACATCGCGAATCTGCCGCATCAGGAGCATCCCCAGGGTGGTGGAGAGCGCGCCGGACAAGAACAGGATCGCGTATTCAATCGGTGAAGTGACGCCCAGCGCGTTCAGCAGCGCCGCGCCGAGGCCAGGCAAGAGGACCTGCGGCACAGTGGGGGCAATGTTGAGCACGCCCAGATCTTTCGCATTCGGCTCGCCGCCGAGTGCGGAGTCTACATCGCCATTCCTCTGGAACCGTGTGGTCTCCGATCGCGCTCTGGAGGCCGTCGCGCCGCCATACTTTCAATTCCGAGTACAAGGTGAATATGCATGCGGCCCGCTGCCTCCCAAGCCGACGCGCGGCTCGCTACCGTGCGCGGCGATGGCAACATAACTGCGATCAGACTCTGCTAACGGGTCCCCAGAACATCCTTTGGCATGAAGAAGTAGAACCCTGGCTCCTGGCCGGCCGACTCGCGCACCTGGCCGAATTCACGCGCGAACAACGCGTAGTGGACGTCCCAGCCGGTGTCGCCGCCCAGCCAGCGGTTGCCGCGATCGATCAGCTTCTCTAACACGCCCTCGGTCATCGGCTCGCGCATCCACTTGGCCTCACCAAAGAGCACCCGGCGCTCCGCCCGATTCACACCGACCACGTCTATCTGCGCATCCCCGCTCCACCAGGAGCCAATCTCCTCGAAGTGGAACGGGATGACCCGATCGGCCGACGCAACCAGCATGTGATGGCGCGCAACCTCCTCCCAGACGGGGGCCACAATGCGCGGCAGCGCCTGGCGGATCTGGTCGGCCACTTCGTCTTGGCGCCGCCCGATGGCCAGATAGTCTTCGTTGGGCAGCACCCACTGATGCCAGAAGCGGAAGAAGGGATCGCGCAGATGATAGGCGCCCCAGCGGTCGGCATTGCGTATGCGTTCCACCGCGCGGCGATATTCCAGGATACCCAATTCGACCAGGATCGCCAGACGGTGATCGGTGGTCCGCACCGGCAGCCCGGCCAGGCGTGCGATGTCGGCCCGGCGATGGGCGCCGCCGGCGATGGCGCGCAGGATCGCCAGGCTCTCTTCGATGTCGCCGCGCAACTCCTCGTGAAGCTGGAGCCGGACTTCGGCAAACAGGCTGCCCTGGGGCGCCAGGATGTGACGCCTGATATTGGTCAACAGGCCGACCTGGGGATCAACTGAGACCAGGTAGTAGGGCATGCCGCCCAGCACGGCGAACGTTTCGACTAACTGCTCGGCGGTATATACTGCTCGGAAATCAAATGAGTGCATTGGCGTCGAGGCCTCGGCTTGACTTTAATGCACTGAATTCATTTCCGATCAGTATAGCGCGGGAAGAAGGCCGGCAGGTCGGCCAGGGTGAGGGGCTTCAGCTCGAAGGGCCAGGTATGCCGCCGGTAGAGCGGCGCGGTTGGGTCGAGCACCTGCTGCTGGATCACGCTCTGGATCAAGCCGCTCAGCACCAGGAAGATCTGGGTGTGCTGCAAACGGAGATCCCACTCCCGTTGCAGCAGGGTCGGCAGCTCAGGATCGGCCTCCACCAGGTAGGGGAACTCGTCCAAAATGACGATGATCCTGCGCTCAGCGGCCAGCTCAGCGATGGCGCTGAAGGCGGCGCCCCAGGAGGGATAGGTGAAGTCATCCGGTGTCTCACTTGGGCCTTCGAGCGCGCCAGGGCTACCTGTGCTGAAGGAGTGGATGGCTCGCGAGAACTCGCCCAGCAGGGTCGCCTTGTCTGCGCGCCGGGCGAAGAAGAAGATACACGGCTTGCCCTCCGACCATTCGAAGAGCAGCGCGCTCTTGCCCACGCGGCGGCGTCCATACAGGACGACGATCTCCGCGCGCCCGGCAGCGTAGCGTTCGCTCAGGTAGCCCAGTTCGCGGGTGCGATTCAGGAACATTGTCGCGCCTCCTGGGCGTTAGTGTACACCTAAACGCCGCAGACTGCAAGCCCAGAATTACCATTCTGGATGGTAGTTTATAAGATTACTGGACTGGATGATAATCTTGTACGGGGAGGTCCGGTCAAGGAGCTTGTCGCCAAGCTGAGAGTCTGTGAAAATATCCCCCCCACCGTTCGGAGGTGGCGGCGTGACCACTACCTGTAGTGACATCAGTGCCGTCTTGCTACTACAGGTAGTATGCCATTGAGGGGGTGTTGCCCAACCAGGGGATATATTCACAAGCTCTGAGAATGCGCTATCATTCGATAAATCGAGGCAAGATTTCGCGTGTACAGATACAAATGTCACCGCGATTTCTGTGGAGCAGCATCATGGCGCGCAAACTGGATCGGATTCTCGTCATAGACGTCGAAGCTACCTGGAGCCGAAGGCCCCCTTTAGGGTTGGGAGGGCAACCCGCCGCCGGGTCAGACCAGCGAGATCATCGAGATCGGTCTGTGCGTGCTCGATGTGCCGACCCTCGCGCGCGCCGAGCAGCGCACTATCCTCGTGCGGCCCGTATGCTCGACGGTGAGCGCCTACAGGAAACCACACTGCCTACCGCTGCACGCAGTTGACCACGCTGACCCAGGCCGATGTGGATAGTGGCATGCCGCTGGCGGAGGCCTGTCAGGCCCTTGTTCACGAGTATCAGGCGCCGGCGCGGCTGTGGGCCAGTTATGGTGACTACGATCGCAAGCAGTTCGAACGCAATTGTGGCGAGTTCGGCATCCCGTATCCGTTCGGGCCGACGCACCTCAACGTCAAGACGTTGGCGGCCGTCGCTTACGGTTGGTCGCGCGAAGTGGGGATGCAGGAAACTACACTGTATGTAAGTGAGGCGCTCAAGCGGATGGGACTGCCGCTGGAAGGCACGCATCACCGGGGTGGCGATGATGCCTGGAACATCGCTGCGATTTTGGGTCGCGTGCTTCGCTCAAGTCGTGTAGGGTGAGGCGGCGTCAACCGGTCAACAGCGACCAGGGGACGGCTGCGATCTTCTCATCCAGGCGCCGGATCTGCTGCCCGCCGTGCAGCAGGATGCCGCCTGCGGCCTGGGGGTGCTCGCCCAGGAATCTGACCAACCCCGCCGCATGGCGATAGCCCGGCGCGTCGGTCATCTTGACCTCGATGCCGACGACCCGGCGGCCGTGCTCGACCACAAAATCCACTTCGTCACCCGTCTGCGTGCGCCAGAAGTGGAGCCGACCGCGCGGCGTCAGCAGGCCACAGCTCACGCGCAGATGTTGGTAGATCAGCGTCTCGAAGAACGCGCCCAACTCGCGCGCTTTGGCCAATTCGTCTGTGCTGAAATAGCCCGCCAGGAAGACCGCCAACCCCACATCGGCCCAGAAGACGCGCGGTGACTTCAACAAGCGCGTCGTATGGCTGCCGAGATAGGTCGGCACCCGCTCGAACAGATGGGTGGCTTCCAGGAGATTGAGATAGCGGTGGATCGTCGGCTGCGAGAGGCTGGCGTCGCGTGCGACATCCGACTGGTTGAGCAGTTGGCCCGTGCGTAACGCCAGCAGCACCATCACCCGGCGGAAGTCCACCAATGACTCCACTTGGGACATCTGCCGGAGATCGCGCTCCAGGTAGGTGGCTACATAGCCCTCCCACCAGCGCAAATAGTCGGCTGGGGTCGTGAGCGTCAACAACGCGGGCATAAAACCACGCTGCATCAGGGGTAAAGAATCTGGCGGCGCTTCCGGCAGAAGCCCTTCCTCCGGCCAGCGACCGGCCAACACATCCGTCAAGAGCGCGGACGGCGGCTGTCCGTGCAACTCGCCCAGCGTTAACGGGTCAAGCGTCAGATAGACCGCGCGGCCGGCCAGGCTCTCGCTCACGTTCCCCATGAGGAGCAGGTTGGCCGACCCGGACAGGATGAACCGGTAGCGGCCTGGCTGCTCGTCTACGGCGCGCTTGATGGCCGGCAGCAGTTCGGGCGCCTTCTGCACCTCATCCAGCACCACCTCGTGCGCGCCGGCCCACAGGCTGGCAGGGTTCTCGCGCACCTGGCGCAGCGTGTCGAAGTCGTCCATGGTGTGATAGCGCCAGCCGCTGAACGGCTCAGCCCGCCGTAGTAGGGTGCTCTTGCCCACCTGTCGGGCGCCGGTCAGCACAACGACAGGATGCGCCTCACACGCCGCCTGCAGCAGCGGCGTCAACCAACGCCGATAATAGAGGGGTGGGTCTGAATGAAAGTTATTCATGGTCTGAATGATAATGCAACAAGGCCAGCGTGTCAAGTCACGAAATATCGAGCTCGGTCATCTCAAACCAACCCCGCCTTGTGTAACCGCTCCTGAAAGGCCGGACGATTGGCGTACTGCGCCTGCAAGGTTGCCAGTTTGGCCTGGAATTCCGGCAGCCGGTCCTGGAAGATAGCCAGGTCGCGCAGCTTGACCAGCAGCACCACCGCCTCGTCGTAGGGCCGCGCCTTCTTTTCCTCGATCAATGCCTGGACATCGCGCCAGGCCTGCGCCGCGCGGGGCGCAAAGTCCTGCAGGTCTTTGATCCGCCTGGCCTCAGCCTCGGCTTGTTGGCGACGTGCCTCCACCTGGCGCAGCCGGTCAGCGGTTTCGCGCAGTTCGGCCCAAGTGCGCCGCACCGCGGTTGGCTGCGATCTGGCAGGCGGCCCGGCCAATTCCTGCAAGCGCCGGTTGAGCTTCAGCGCCAGCAGCGGTTCCCCTGCGGCCAGCCGGCGCAGGAACGCGTCGCACTCGGTCCGCGGCAGGCGGGCGATGAGCGCGTCCAACGCAGGCGCCGGCGCGGGGCGAAGGGCCTCGCTGGCCTGAGCCGCTGCCTGCACCAGGAACGGATCCAACTGGAAGAAACGCACGAACTCCGCCAGCGGCGCCGACAGCTCCTTCAGGCCTGGCGGCACCGGCGGCTCCAGCTCCTCGTCAATGTCGTTGGCCGCGGCGGCCAGCAGCCAGGCCAGGTAGAGCGCACGAGTATCGCCGGCCAGGAGATCGTCGCGCAGCGGCGCCAGCGCGGAAAGCCGCGCTTCGCCCTCGAACCAGCTCTCTCCATCCTCATCCCGCAGTACGATATCCAGGATGAGCGAATCGCCGACAGGTTCCAGCTCCGAGCAATATTCCCACAGGTACGGCTGGAGCGCGTTATCGTCCAGCAGTTCCCTGGGGAAGCGGAACGCCAGCCGCTGACTGCCCCAGTTGGCGTAGTACAGGAACGCATCGAAGTATTGCGCCAGCACCTGTCTCGGATCGTGCTTGAAATCGCTCCAATGGTACTCGACCCAGGCGCGCGTCGAGGTGACCTCGATGTGGCTGGACAGCTTGCCCACCGCGGCCTGTTCCGCGGCCGTCAGGGCGCGATCCATGGTCTGCCATTCGTAGTACTGGTATTCGCTCATTTTGCCTCCGCGTCGAGCAGATCGTCCGGGCTGAACAACAGCACCCCTTGGCCGGCCGCTTCAGCCTGCAGCGGCTCGGTGAAACCCGCGCGCGAGAACAACGCCAGCACCTGACGGCGGTTGCCCGGCACGCGTTCGGCCTTGCGCTTGAGCTCAGCCAGCGCATCGGGGCCGAGGGGCCGCGAGCGCCAGCGGCACTCGCCCAGCAAGATGTATTCCTCGTCGTGCGCCGCTACATCAATCTGCGCCTGCGTATCCCACCACATGCCGACCCGTTGCGGCCGGAAGGGGATGCGGCCGGCGGCAGCCACCTCCCAGATGCGGGCGCGGCAGATCTCCTCGAAGGCCCAGCCGGCCAGCGCATCCAACTGCTCGTTCACAGCCTGGCGCACCGTGGCCGTGTCCCCGCGCTCCAGGTGGACGCGCTCGCGGTAGACGAAGCGGAACCAGAAGCGGAAGAAGGGATCGAGCAGTTGATAGCGCCCCTGCCGGGAGTGGGCCGGGTCGGCATCGGTGACCGGCACCGCCCGCTCGAGCAGGCCGAGGTCGCGCAACGTGTTCAGGTAGTAGCCCAACGACGCGCCCTTCACACCGACCGCCTGGCTGATCTCCTCCTGGCGCACACGGCCGGTGGCGATGGCTTCGAGGATCGCGAAGTAGACCCGCGGCTCGCGCAGTTCCATCTGCAACAGGAAGCGCGGTTCGTCGTACAGGAACGCGCCCTGGCTGAGGATCTCGCCTTCGACGTTGTCCAGCAGCGGTCGGCGATCGGCGAACTGGCGCAGGTAGGCCGGCACACCGCCCAGCACCGCGTAGGCGCGCACCTGATCTTGCAGGCTGTAGCCGGGCAAGAAGAGCCGCGCATCGGTGAAGCTCAGCGGCTGCAGATGCCATTGAGCTGTGCGCCGGCCGTAAAGGGGCGCCTGGTAGGCCAATACCTCACGTTCCATGATGCCGATGTGACTGCCGCTCAGGATCAGCATCAGGTGGGTGTGTTGGAGCGACTCATCCCAGAGGCGCTGGAGGATGGAGGGCAAGGTGGGGCTGGTTTGCAGCAGGTAGGTAAACTCATCGAGCACCACGATGAGGCGCTCCTCGCTGGCCTGGCGCGCCAGGGCTTTGAGTGCCTGATCCCAGTTGGCGAAGTGCGTGCTCTCGGGGTCGTTGTGGAAGAGCTCGCCGTACCGTCGTGCCAGCTCCGCCAGGGTGCTGGCTTCGGTGCCCAGGTCGGCCACGTAGAAAAAGTGACGTTTGCCCTTGCAGAAGCGGCGCAGCAGCTCGGTCTTGCCCACGCGACGCCGACCGTAGAGCACGACCAACTCGGCCTGGTCGGAGGCGTACCGCCGCTCCAGGAAGCCCAACTCACGCACGCGGTTGATGAACATGGTACACCTCACCGAGATAAGCTAGTCTAAACTAAGCTAGTCACGACTAGACTATATCACAACGCCGCCAGATAGGCAAGCTCACGCAGGGGCGATCGCGTTCGCGCGTACAACTATCACGATTCTTACAGTTCATCAGATTGTGCATATATCCCGAACGCATGTCTCTGATTTTGACAATGTGAGTGATTTCGGGTATTATCGGCACGTGAGTATCCTCTCAATAATCCGGGGAAACGGCGGTCACAGACCGCCTACGAGCCTGCTTTCAGGGGGTCTGCGACCCCCGTCGGCCCCCACTTATTGAAAAGATACGCACGTGAGCTGGCGCGTTGACGCCGCGAGATTGAGCCCACAGCACCAGACACAACCACACACCGAACACACCGGCTGAGGCCTGTCAGACCTCGGCCCCCTCAAGCGACCAGACACCGCGCTTGAGTCACTAGACGTCCACACGGAGAACACACGTACCGCCTTGGCGTTTGCGCGCCAGGGCGGATTCTGGCTCTCCCGCGTGGACGTTTTCGCGTCGCCTCGCAGATCATAGCTGAGGTGAAGCGATGACTCAAGAGCATGAAGACTTGCTGGCCCTGGCCGCGGCCCACCTGCTGGATTCGGCCCGCGCGGGGCAACGGCTGACGACCACCGTGCGCTGCTATATCGAGGTGTTGCCGGATGGCCTGACTGCCACCCCCAACACGGCGCGCAATGCGGTGAGCCGGTTAGTCGAGCGCGGGCTGCTGGCTGATTACGAACAGCACGGCAAGCCTGTCGGTTGGGCGTACAAGGCGGGCGGCACGCGACACCTGGTGCAGCTCACCCCCACGGGCCGGCAGTGGTGCCAGGCCGCGTTGGGCCAGGAGCCGATCGAGTCGGAGATCGCCGTTTCCGCGCGGCGGCACAAGTCGGTCAGCCACGGCGTGGCGGTGCTGGAGGCGGCGCACCACCTGGCTGCGGCGGGCTACCAGGTCGAGACCGAACCGGGGGCCATCCTGGCCGCTGAAGACGAGCCGTGGCGCGCTCGCGCCGAGCCGGACCTGGCGTTCGCCCTGAGTGGCGAGGTGTGGCCGACCGAGGTGCAGCGCGAGATCTCCCCGCGCGTGGTCGCCAAGTGGGCCAAGAGCCTGGAGTTGTGCGGCCGGCTGGCGCTGGTGCTGTACCACGAGGCGACGCGGCGCAAGCAGCAGATGATCCTGTTCGAGGCGCGCTACAAGCTGCCGGCAGGCCGCATCTTGCTGAGCAGCATCGAGGCGATGGAAGGCGGCGGTTGGGCCTGGGAGGAGCTCACGACGCCGCGCTGAGCGACTACCAGGCAAAGATCGGCAAGACCACCTGTGCGCTGTTCACCGCGTCCATGATGAGCGAAGGGAGGGTAGTCATGGTTTCACGGCGGTGAGCGGAGACCTCGGAGGTTCCCGCGTGGGTCTGCACAGTCATCTTCGGCGGCGCGATCTCGTGTCGCTATGCTGGACAGAGGATCGCCCTTGTGCAAAGCCATTTGCCGTTTGCATCAGCCATAAGGTATAATCTCGTCTGATAAATGTACGAAGCCGACCAGGTGCGAACTGGCCGGCTCCGAACCCGTCTCCTGTAAGCCCCCAGGAACCGGGCGTTGCAGCCTTCAAGACGAAGTGCTGTGCGAGCACGCAGAGGCATAGCACGGCGGTTGAGAGCGTCAAATGAGGCCGCGGCCCCTTTGCCAGGAAGGCCGTGGCCTTTCTCTTTTCGTTTCGACATCATACTGGGAGCCGCCTATGAAGATCAGTGAACTTCTCGACAGCATCGAAGCGCGCGATCTTGTCTTGCCGGAGTTTCAGCGTGAGTACGTCTGGACCAAGGACCAGGCAAAGCAGTTGGTTGACTCGCTGCGTAGGGACTTCCCGGTTGGTGGACTGCTCTTCTGGAAAACTGACAAACCACCCGAGCTGAAAAACGTAGACACCTTGCCGGATAAGCTGGGCACTGTGTCGGTAATCCTCGATGGGCAGCAGCGCTTGACCACGCTGTACCTTCTGCTGCGCGGCAAGGTACCGCCGTATTACAGGGATTCGGATATCTCCACTGATCCGCGCGACCTCCATTTCAACATTGATACCGGCGAGCTGCAATACTACTCTCAGCTCCGTATGCGGGACAACCCGCTTTGGGTTCGAGTCGTTGATGCCTTCACTGGTAAGCAGATCAATGTGTTCGAAATCGCGCGCAAGGCAAGCCCCGGCGATGCCGAAGCCTTTCAGTTAGCACAGCGCTATACGGACAATCTGACTGCGCTCCGCAATGTGGAGAAGGCGGCAATCCCCACCCAGACGGTGCCAGCCCACGCATCTCTGGAAAACGCCATCACGATCTTCGATCTTGTGAACAGCCAGGGCACGAAACTGACGGACGCCGAACTTGCCTTGACCCACGTCACAGGCAAATGGTCGCAAGCACGCCGCGTGATGAAGGCGAAGCAGCAGGATCTCAACAAAGCGCATTTCGGCTTCGACCTCACTTTTATGACCCGTGCCCTGACTGCTGTTGTGTGCCAGCGCGCGCTGTTTGAGACGATTCACTCGCGCCCAAAGTCCGAACTTGAAGTGGGCTGGGCCAAACTCAGCGGGATCGTCGACTACCTCGTGACTTTGCTGCCAGGCCGCGCTCATATCCACTCCACGCGCGATCTTTCGACCACGAATGTGCTCGTACCTCTGGTTCTCTACCTCTCCTTGAACGACAGCCGCTTCCCTGACGACGCGGCGATCAAACGCGCTGTACATTGGCTCTATGCGGCTCAGGTCTGGGCCCGGTACACGGCACAGACCGATCAACGGCTCGAAGAGGACGTGTCAATCGTTGTACGTGAGCAAAATCCGTGGCAGGCACTTTGCGATCAGATCATCGACCAGCGCGGCCGTTTGGATGTTAAGGCAGCCGATCTGGAAGGCCGCGGCATCCAGCATCCACTCTACAACATGGCCTTCATCCTGGCGAAAGCAGGAGGCGCCACAGATTGGACGAACGGCGCTTCGCTTGCCGTGACCCCGGGGAAAGCCTACACGCTCACAAACGCCTACGTTTTCCCCCAGAACTTGCTGTACAAGAATGGGTACGATAGCGACAACCATATGCACCGGACCATGGTGAATGAGATCGCCAACCGGGTGGTGCTCAGGTCCGTGCTTCCTTATGAGGACAAGCGGCCGGATGAGTATTTGCCACTGGTGGAAAAGGCGTATCCAGGCGCTTTGAGCCGACAGTTCATCCCGATGGACCCGCAGCTTTGGCGGCTCGAACGCTTTGAGGATTTCCTTGCGGCTCGACGCGAGATGATTGCCCGCAAGATCAACGAATTCATGCACGCCTTGGTCAGCGAGCCGGTGATCGTCCACAAACGGCCGCTGGCTGAGCTGGTTTCGTTGGGAGAGAGCGCAACGTTGGAGTTCAAGAGCACCTTCCATTGGGATGTTGTCCAGGGCAAGCAGAACCCGGCCCTCCGTCATGAGGTGCTCAAGACGATTGCGGCCTTCCTGAACTCAGGCGGCGGGACGTTGGTGATCGGCGTAGAGGACGATGGCAAGGTTTTCGGCCTTGAACATGACTTGAAATCGGTGAAGGGCAAGAATGCCGACGGGTTCCAGCAACTGCTTTCTTCAGCGATCTCGGACCAGCTTGGCGCAGGGTATGCCCCATACATCAAAATCCGGTTTGAACCATTGGATGGCCATAGTGTGTGCGTGATTGATGTGGAGCGCTGTTCGGAGCCTGCGTACCTGAAAGGCTCACTGGGCCAGGAGTTCTGGGCGCGCATGGCAAGTACGAGCCGTCGCCTGGACGCGGAAGAAACGGTGCGGTATGTGCAGGCCAACTGGTAGGTAGCGAGCAGCAGCGGATGGATACCCTCGAACAACTCGAAAAACGCCTGTGGGGCGCCGCCGACCTGTTGCGCGCCAACTCGAACCTCAACTCCAGCGAGTACATGATGCCGGTGTTGGGCATCATCTTCTTGCGCCACGCGTACAGCCGCTACCTGGCGGTCAAGGCCGAGGTCGAGCCGACCCTGCCGACGCGCGGCGGCGCACGGCTGCCGCTCACCAAGGATCACTTCACCCGGAAGGCGGCGCTCTATCTGCGGCCGGAGGCGCAGTTCGACTATCTCCTCGCCCTGCCCGGGGATCAGGACTTGGGCAAGGCGATCAACGATGCGATGACAGCCATCGAGGAGGATTACCCTGCCAAGCTGAAAGGCGTGCTGCCCAAAGACTACGCCCGGCTGAGCGATGGCTTGCTGCGCCAATTGCTGAAGATCTTCAACGACGAGGCGCTGCGCCGGGCGGGCGAGGACATCTTCGGCCGGATCAACGAGTACTTCCTGCTCAAGTTCGCGATGGCGCGGGCGCAGGATGAAGGGGAGTTCTTCACACCGCCCGCGTTGACGCAGCTCATCACTTATGTGATCGAGCCGGATCACGGGATCCTGTGGGACCCGGCGTTCGGGTCGGGCGGCATGTTCGTGCAGGCGGGCCACTTCGTGGAGCGGGCCGGACGGACGCCGCAGGAGGCGATCACCTTCTACGGCCAGGAGAAGTCCACCACCAACCTGCGCATCGGCCTGATGAACATGGCGGTGCACAACCTGGAAGGCCAGCTCGTCGAGGCAAACACCTTCTACGAAGACCATCACGCCATGGCCGGCCGCGCCGATTTCGTGATGGCCAACCCGCCGTTCAACGTGGACGGCGTGGATGAGAAGGTCAAGGACGACAGCAGCCGCCTGCCGTTCGGCATCCCCGGCGTCAACAAAGAGAAGAAGATCAGCAACGCCAATTACCTGTGGATCTCCTACTTCTACAGCGCGCTGAACGAAACGGGCCGCGCGGGGTTCGTGATGTCGTCGCAGGCGTCCAGCGCGGGCCAGGGCGAACGCGAGGTGCGGCGCAAGATCGTGCAGACCGGCCACGTGGACGCGCTGATCGCGATCCGCTCCAACTTCTTCTACACCCGCACTGTGCCGTGCGAGCTGTGGTTCTTCGACCGGGGTAAGCCAGCCGAGCGCCGCGACAAGGTGCTGATGCTGGACGCGCGGGGCATTTACCGCAAGGTGACGCGGGTGGTCTACGACTTCTCGCCGGAGCAGTTGCAGAACCTGGCGGCCATCGTTTGGCTCTACCGCGAGGAGGCGGCGCGTTTCACGGGGCTGGTGGCAGTATCTTTTCAATAAGTGGGGGCCGACGGGGGTCGCAGACCATAGGCATCAAGCTAAGCTCCGGCTGGCTGGAGTTGATTGGGTGGGACCAGGCGTTCCAA
>Ga0194125_10010434_pt1 | contig 12678 bp, 11 predicted proteins | sample TA2KigC250mmetaG_FD_148626 | JGI IMG/M metagenome (GOLD analysis project Ga0194125, IMG submission 148626) | Freshwater microbial communities from Lake Tanganyika, Tanzania - TA2015034 Kigoma Deep Cast 250m | ecosystem: Environmental > Aquatic > Freshwater > Lake | place: Tanzania: Lake... | reverse complement strand
TTCTTATACCCGCAAGATCGGAGATATTTCTAGTTCCTACTTGATGGACAAAACATCCTGCAGCAAGGAATAAAAGTCCTTTCATTACTACATGATTAACTACATGAAATAGGCTACCAATTATGCTGGTTGTAGTAAATATAGAAACACCAAACATTATGTATCCAATTTGTGCTACCGTACTAAATGCAAGTAAACGCTTCAAGTCAGTTTGAAGAAGAGCCATTATATTGCCTATAAACATAGTAATAATTGCTAAAGACGCTAACATTACTTGCCAATTATTAAGAGAATTTCCGAATACAAGCGTTAGAATCCTAAGAATGCTGTATATCCCCATTTTTACAACAACTCCAGACAAAAGAGCACTAATAGAACTCGGTGCAGCTGAATGGGCATCAGGGAGCCATGTATGGAAAGGTACAATAGCCGCTTTAACTCCAAAACCAATAATAAATAAAGTAAGTATTAATGTGGACCATATACCCAGATCTATATTATTTAAAACACTGGATATTTGAGCAAAATTTACTGTACCTGCAGCTCCATAAATCAGTGCAATGCCCATAAGAAGCACCGTAGAGCCAATTGCTCCCATTATCATGAATTTAAAGCCAGCTTCTATAGCCTCCCATTGAGATTTTCTGAAAGCGACTAAAGCGTAACTAGTTATACCCATTAATTCCCAAAAAATGAATAATGTAATAAAATCTCCAGCAAAACATACACCAATCATGCTCACCAATAATAATGAAAGCATAGTATAGTACTCTGTTAATCGATCATCATGCTCAGTATATTTTAAAGAGTATAACGTAACTAAAACACCAAGAGCTGCAATAGAAAATGCAATATAAACACTAAATAAATCGATCTCAAAACAAGCTCCTAGTGGTGGTCCTGAACCAATATAAACTACTAAAATTTTTGATACAGTTTGATTTAGAATAGTATATACTCTGTATACTCCACCAAAAATAGCAAAACTTGTTAAAATTGCTACGATATCCCTAACTATTGCTTTATTATATTTTTCACTCAATGTACCAATAATAGCCACAAGCAACGGCATCATCATGAATGATAAAGCGATATTCACCATTTTAACCTCCTTAATTTTTCTATATCAACAGTTTTATAATGTTTATAAGCATTGACGATTAATGCTAGACCTATAGCTAAAACACATCCACCAGTAACTATTGATATAAATACAATCGACTGGCCTAAGGGATCAATAAAACCTCCAGGTGTGTTTTGAGAAGCAAAATAGATAAAAGCAAAATTACCTGCATTTAAAATTATTTCTACACCAAATAATATACGGATCATATTTTTTGACGTGACGCAATATAAACCTATTATGAATAGCAGAAAAACAACCATTAAAGGTAAATCAAGAATCAAAATTACTTTCTCTCCTCTTTAAGAAGTGAAATACAACATATTGCAGTAGCAAAAAGCAAAAGACTTTGTATTAACAAGTCTTGTCCTCTAAAATCCCATAAAAATCGACTCATTTGTTGACCAATATTTTGAGTTTGATCAATTTTAATTAATTCTGAATGCATTAATCCTGAATAAGGGAACCCAGCACTTGAGAAAACATACAATATTATAACTAAAAGCAAAATAGATGTCAATAAAGCCAAAGAGTCACTAATTTTAGTGTCATTCATAATTAGAACCTCTTACATACATAACTACTACAATAAAGAGGACCATTAAAGCACCTCCGTAAATCATCATTTGGAACAATCCAACATATGGGGCATACATCAGCCAATACAATCCCCCTAAACATATTGACATACCACTAAGGCTTATTGCTGCATAAAGTATGTTATCTAGTTTAGTTGTGATTATAGCTAATGATATAATTAATACAAAAAGAACTAATTGAATTATGTCTAAATTCATTAAATAATTTTCCTCCAGTAATATGCTCCTAAATCTTACATCTTAAACACTATAAAAATATCTCTGTAATTTTATGGAAAATGTATTAAATTTGAGGGTCTTTAATGATATTAACTTATACATTTTATAATTATAATTAAACTGAACATAATGAAAATTTTAAGTATGTTAAAATAATACATTTTTTTTAAAATATAAATTAAGCTAAGTCATGGAATGCAATTCATAATGACATCCAAAAACTATCTGTGATAAACAGTTAATTAAGACTATTACATATAACAAAATAACTAGATTAAAATGAGAAAAAAACCCATATATCCATAACTAACATACATGGTTGTTCATTTTAACAATCATGCTAACCCAAAATCGACACCTCAACCAAAACAGAAACCAGGTTAAACATCCCTAACCCAATCAGCCTCCAACCCACGAAGAACACCGCCAAGATTCCCCGACACACCCCGTTTAAAACTTATCTATACTATCACCCCTCACACCCACATAACACCTACGGAGCTCCTCATAATTCACCAACTGCAACCATGAATACACCTCACACTAGGACGCAGAAACTTCCATCAGAGCCATATAAGCCCCATAACACTTGACGAAGCCCTGACAGTTTGCCCTCCCTGTTGTCTTACAATGAACCTCCTTCAGAAACAAGATGAACTGTTCCAGAATATTATTTGTCTTTGGCATCCTCACAAGATCATAGTAGTGGTAGAAGGCATTCAGTAACTCCGTATACATGAAGATGTTACGAACCACAGTCCTATTCTATAACCCACTATAATGGAGAGTCATCAACCACTCAACATACTTCTTCATCATGTTTCGAACTTCCTTAGAGAAGGACTCCAGACTTAACACCTTACTCACATCGAGAACCAATCTTTGTAGACATCTAACACGCCTAACCAAGTTACAACTTGTCTAAGATGCTCAACACACACAGAACCCTCTCAAGAGAGGCATATCGTTGAAGCTCCAACTATATTATATAGACCGCCTAATTATATTACACATACTGTGAAGCCTTAACTCTTCAAGCCTCAGCAGATAGACCTCATCATTCATGTAACACCACTCCTATAGACTCACAGTACCTTTGAAACACCCACGACTTCGCACTACTCCTCAACGCCTTCTCTACGCTTCTCATATCCCGAATCCTCATCTTTAAGTAAACTTTCAAAACCCGATCCATCTCCGAGATGTGTCTAGCGGTCTTAAGCAGGTAGTAGAATTGGTAGCTTGATTTGGGATACTTAGCAATTCCTACGCCATGGTGAGTCTGACGCTCCTCTGGGCATCGCTAACCACACCAATAACAGGTAGGCTTAGGACTTTTAGGTCCTAGGGAAGGTTTACCACGCTCTTCTTATTAGCTGGCAGTTATAATTTTTACTTATAAACATGACCTTCAGAAATTTCATATCATGAATCCGTTTTCGAGTGAAAAGAATCTTGGCAAAAAAAGTGAAACCTAAAATAACCGCTCAAAATTCTTACGAATTTCATACCTAAATACATCAAATGGAAGAGGAGATGGTGGTTTATTTGTAGAAAAAAACTCCTGAATATACTAGTCGTCATCCAATAATTGCTACTATCATGACCTATTTTTAAATACGAGGATTTTTGACTCACTATACTTTGCACGCTTTAAATGGAATCTTAGCGAGAACAGTTTCCAAATCGATAAAGCAATTGGTCGAAATCAAATCATAACTAAGGAGACAAATATAGGAACAATTAAGCAGATCTACAAAATGAAACCGTTACCTTTTAGGTCTTCATGTCATTTTTTGAGGGTAGAATTTGTTCTTGAGAAACTTAGAAGAGAGTTAAATGATATGAAATAAACACTAGATGATATTATGGTTGAAATGTAGAGTTTGGATAGATACCATAAAATCAACGCTATATTACTCAGTTATTTGGGTTGCTATCACGTGTGCTTGGTTTAATTGATTTGATTGGAGAAGAACTAGGGACGTACCTAGGAAAAAATAACATTATACGAAAAAAATCAACGAAAATGGGGGCAACGGTGGACAACCAATTTAAACATTTCAATTAGGTTTCGTCTTTATCAAAATAATAAAAATATGGTTCATCCCAAAATAAGAAACCCCTTTTATAATGATTAGCTTATCTTCACATATACTTTTAAGCTACTCCCATCTCTTTTGTTAGTTCTACTAATATTCTATCAGCTGATGCTAATTTCATGAATTAAAGCTCATCAAGGATTACCCTTTTATTTTTTCATCGGGTTATTCAGGATTAAATTTAAGTTATAAATTTCAAGTGAATAGAATCTTTGCAGCTTTATATCTAAGTTGGTTATCAATTCTATCTAAAATTAAACTAAATAGGTTATTTAGTAAAATCTTTCCATCAATAGATTTTACTATAACTCCATAATCTGAATGATATTCATTGGACAAAGTTAAACTAGTTTCTGTTTTAGTTTCGATACTAATTTTTTGAGCAAGTTCCACTAAATTTACTTTATTCTGGTCTTCTTTATTTAGAGTTACTATTAATTGACCTCCACGTATAACTAGCCCAGATGTAATAATTAATTCATTTAACATATTGTTATATTTATTTGATTTTGCATAATTATTCAATTCTTTTTTTAGTGATTGAATAACTTGATCTACAAGTTTTTGTTTCTCTTCTAAAACCAACCAATTAGCTTTTAGTTTCGCATCAGCAATGATTCGTTCATTTGTTAATTTAGCATCCTCTATCCTCTTTGTTAATCTATTTTTTTCTTCTTCAGGTATTTGTAAAGCTTCTTGTCTTTTTATTTCTATAAAGTATTTTTTTTCTTTCTCAGCTTCTTCTATTATAATTTCAGCTTTATTCTTTGCTTCTTCAATTATCAAATTAGTTAATTTAGTAAGATCTATATCCATTTTTATCAAAACCTATATAGTTATTTCATCAAAAAGTGCTTTTACAGCTTTTTTTATGTTTTTAGATGATTTTGAACGAATTAAACCGATGTCTTTTTCGATATCCATTAAAATTGAATTAGCTTTATTTTCTGCATCAAGTCGTTCTTTTTCTATATTATTCTTTATATTGTCTTGATATTTTTTAAGAGTATCTTCATATGTATCTTCATAAGTTTTTTTCCCAATTTCCTCAGCATTTTTTTTAATTTCAATTGCTTTTTGATTTGCATTTAGAATATACTTATCAGCTTCATCTTCAGCTTGTTTAATATATTTTACAATATCAGTGATCTTCAAAACTATAACCCTCACTATCCCTTGACTTTACCCCCAAGTTAATTCTCTAAATCTATACAGTTACCAAATATTCAGAATATATAGGTTTTGTGTTTAAAAATTTAACTACGGTAATATTTTTACATTTAAATTCAAAATCAATAGTTTAAAAAAGTAATAAACTTAATAAATATATCTTTTAACTTAGTTAAAATTCCTTAATCACGCCAATCTTAATTTTAATATATTTTTGTATTAAAAATGTTTTGAAATATTATTAAAAAAAATTATTCAACATATATTGAAAAACTTTAATTATGTGTTTAATATCTTCTGAATGACATGCAGAAAATCCAAGTAATCTTGTTTGAGAAAGATAAAGATAGATCAATACGGCATCTTGGAGAAGCAGGAGTAGTACACTTCAAGGAAATTAATGTCAATAATGTAGATGAAACTAATTATCTTCAACCTTTTAAAACTTCAACTGATATAGCAAATAGGTATCAAATAATTACATCTAAAATTGTTTCTTTTTTTAAAAATATTAATTATGATTTTAATAATTATATTTTAAACGAAACGATCTCATTAGAAACATCTAATGAAAACTTAGTTGAATCTTTAGAAGAACGTATTAATAAGTTACCATTAGAACACTTATTAAAGTTAAATAATTTTAATTCTAGAATCGAAAAATTTTTTGAAGCTCTAAAAATAAATTCTGATGAAGTCAATTTAGAATGTCACCTTGAAGGGTCTATTGTTCAGATTATGGATAATATTGAAAAAGGAATATCGGAAATAGAGTTACTAACAATCGGATTAATGGGTCCAGATTCAACTTTAGGAGATATTGAAAAAAGAATATCGGAAATAGAGTTACTAACAATAGGATTAAAGGATCCAGATTCAACTTTAGGGGTAACAAGATCTCTCATTAGTCAAGAAAATGAAAATAAAAACGAAAATGAATATAAAGAAAATATGAAAGATTTAACAGATCAACTTTTAGATTTAAAAAAAGTTGTTAATGTCGTAACAAAACTTTTAGATTTAAAAAAAGCTGTTAATGTTGTAAAAAATAAAATTGATCAAGAGTCCAATTACGAATATATTATTAATGAAGTATCTTCAATTTATTATCTCGCTGAACGTGAAAAACAAATGATTAATTTACAAAATGGGTTCTTAAAGACTAATAATTTTATTTATTTTGAAGGATGGGTTTTACCAACACAACTTCAACAAGTTAAGGATATTATAAATAAAGTTACAAATGGCTTCTCAATAATTATTAATGAAGATCCTAAGGAAAGTGATATTGTACCGACGGTAATTGAAGAATCATCAGGAGTTATGAATGCGTTTAAAAACTTAGCGTATGCTTTTGGATATCCAGCATATAAAGAATTTAATGCGATTCCCTTAATGGGTTTCACCTTCTGTTTTTTCTTTGGATTGATGTTTGCTGATTTAGGACAAGGAATTCTATTAACAATTATTGGTATTTTATTAACTAATTATAAAAAGAAGGTAGATAAAAATAAATTAGGAGATTTAAGCAGATATTTTTTAGTAGCTAGTGAAATGTTTATTGTTCTGGGCATTTCATCTGCTTTATTTGGGATATTGTTTGGGGAATTTTTTGGCCCATCTGAAATATTTCACCCAATATCATTAGGAAATATTGGACCCTTCTACTTTGGAGGATTTGATCCAGCACATGAACCTATGAAAATGCTAAGATTAGCTATTCTTTTTGGAGTAATTCATCTTTCTATGGGATTATGTATAAATATAATTACTAATATCCGTAAAAATCATCGTCACGCAATACTCATTTCTTCATGTTGGTTGTGGCTTCTTTGGGGAGGCTTTTTTATGTGGGTTAATTTTAAAGGGCTGTCACAAGTGCAAAGTTGGCTGTCAATTGGACTCATCCCCTTAAGTGGTCTAGTTATAACCCCCTTGTTAATAATAATGATTCTAACTAGTATTCATGGTGGATTGATTGAAGCTTTAGGCTTCGGAGTTGAAGTTTTTGCGGAGACACTAAGTCATACTTTATCATATTCTCGTCTTATGGCCTTAGGTTTAATTCACAGCGCTATGAGTTCAATATTTTTAACATTAGCAGGTTATGAACACGGTCATTTACCTTTAACTGGAATACCGATGTTGATTATTGGTACCGTGATGGTAATGTCATTAGAGGGCCTTGTTGTGTTTATACATGATTTACGTCTTCATTGGGTTGAATGGTTTTCGAAGTTTTATAGCGGTGAGGGGATAAAGTTTATACCCTATAAATTTAACATAGAGAGAACATGGTGATTAAATAAATGGATCCAAGTTTAATCGGACCTTTAAGCGTAGCAATTGCTTTAGGTGTACCTGCAATTTCAGCAGCTATAGCAATAATTCCAAATGCAACTGCCATGGCAGCTGTAGGAACAGAAAAACCAGAGATTCTAAGTAGACTAATTATTACTATTGTTTTAGGAGAAGCTCTTGCGATTTATGGTTTGTTAATATCTTTCATTTTATTAGGAAAATTACCTACACTGTTAACTTCTCCTGACTTTGCATATATTGCTTTATTCGCAAGTCTTACAATGGCTGCATCAACACTAGCAGCAGGGGCTGGAATAAGCTATTGTGGAACGGGTTTAATTGCAGCTGTATCAGAAAGACAAGAAATATATACACAATTAGTGATTGGTGTAGTTTTATCAGAAGCATTAGCAATATATGGATTATTAATTTCATTTATGATGATTGGTCAAATAATATAAAAATAGGGTGAAAAAACTATATCCTTTAAAAAACACCAAAGATATTTTACTTTACAGGACGAAATAAATAAATTAAAATCAGATTTTAAAATAGTCAAAAAAAATAGTGATCACAAGTGGATTTTTCTTAAAAGAAAATTAATGAAACTCCAACAAGAAGAGAAAATTCTTTCATTTTTTTTTAAAAAAGAAACACTTAAAGAAAAAACGTTAAGGGTATTATCTTCATTAATAAAAAACACAAGAAAAATGATTGAAGGTTTGATTGAAGGTTTGATAAAATGGATATATTATCCTTCAATTGAACCAAGGTCTTTGTTCGTTTTAGAACGTTCTCAATTAGTAAAAAAATGGCCTAAAATTCCTAATTTAAATATTAAATTAAAAAAATTAAAAAAAATTAATTAATTATCTAGTTAATATTTAAATAAATAATTTAATATTGATTTTTAAAAATTATCATACAAATATTTTTATTTCAAAATAACATAATTTACTTTCATAAAATAGATTTCTAATACACAAATTTATATACATTCTTTAGGGATATTGCAGTTTAAGAAAGTTAATGGTTGATGCAAAAAACTTAGTCTTTCTACTTTCAGCTACATTGATCTTAGCATATGTTAGTGATTTATTTTATAAAAGAACAAAAATACCTGATATTATTTGGCTACTTTTTTTTGGTATATTATTGGGGCCAGTGTTAAAAGTATTTGATAAAAGTTATTTTCTTTCCCTTTCTGATTTTCTAAGCATAATTGCTATTGGTATAATATTATTTGATGCAGGCTATAATGTAGATTATAAATGTTTTTTAGATGTTATGGGGAAATCAATGTTATTAGCTGGAATAACTTTTATTTCAATTTTTGTTATAGTTGGTTCTCTTTTAAGAATTTTTATGTCGTATCAATTTTCTCTTTTAGATTCTTTACTCTTATCATGCATGATTGGAGGAAAATGTACAGTCGTTGTAATTAGCATTTTAGATAGTATGAAAAAACTGGACATTAATGTTGATAGTTCTTATCCGCTTCTAGTAATGGAATCAGTTTTATCTGATCCAATTTGTATAGTGGCTGCAATAACTATAATAAAAATTAAAATGTCCATTAACATACCATTAATTGAAAGTTTTTTTAATATTTTTAATGCTTTTATTACTTCGGCAATAATAGGAATTGGTGCAGGATTATTATGGGCATTTATATTAAACAAATTAAATCATAAAATTCATAATTATATAACTACTTTAGCAGTAATGTTTCCTTTATATCTTCTTTCAGAGCAAATATCTGGTAGTGGGGGAGGAGCAGTTACCGCTTTATTGTTCGGATTAAGTATAAGTAACTGTGATAATGTTTGGAATAAATTCGGTTTAAAAGAGAAGAATGGAATCGATCTTAATCAAATAAGAGTTTTTCATGAAGAAATAACCCATTTCATTAAATCTTTCTTTTTTGTTTTTATTGGATTAATCGTTGAACTTAATTTAGATACTGCAATAATTGGTGGCGTTGTATCTGTTCTTATTTTAATTATTAGATATGTCATTGTTGATGGTTTTACAAAAATTATAAGGTTTGAATTAATAGAAAGTATTTTATCTAAAACAATATTCCCTCAAGGATTACCCACTTTAGTTATATCTCAATTACCTTTGATTTTTGATAAAAATAAAGTATTTTTTAAAAATCCCGAAATATTTGTTAATATTTGTGTACCCATTGTGCTTATTACAGTAATGTATAATGCGATTTTTGTACCAATTATACTAAAAAATATCTACAAAATGAAATAAAAATAATAAAAAATCAAAATATTTATAATACTTAAAAATTTAATTTCTATAAATATTTTAAGAATTGTAAGAAAGTTTAATATGTCATAAGCAAATGTGTTGTTGATGCACTAAGAGTTTTTAAAAAAACTAGGTGTAAGAAGGATAATAAATTCAGCGTTTTGTTTATCAAATTTAGGTGGTTCAAGGCTTTCTAATGAAATTCAACAAGCGTACATTGAAGCAAATGATAATTTTGTGTAAGTAAAAAAAAATGAAGAGGAAGCTGAAGGATTTTTATAAAAAATAGCTAGAGCAGAAGCTGTTTAAGTATCAATAGGTGCTTATTTGTGTCTCATGATGAGTGCAGTTGATTACATGACATGAAATAAGGTTGAACATATGAGGAAGTTATCCCATATAATAAGAATACAAGACTAAATAATAGTTCAAGCGGATCTTAGAAATCCTTTGATTGATCCTAAGAAATTTCCAATGGTAAAATAGTATTTATTGATGACAAAGAAAAGGGATGTATGGTAGAAGATTTTGAAGTAGCTATAAAAAACGTAGTTGTTATATATATCTAGTTATGCCAGATTCAATCCGACCGAATACTTTGCTTATAAGTAAAATTATTGAAAATGTTCACATACATTGAATTCCAATCATATTCGATGCAGCGAGTCAAATTATCCAAGAGGCCTCTTCCTATGCCAAATTGGCTTCCTAATACTCCATTTATTTAACGATATAATTATTCAAGTGTAAAACATATTTTTTGAGTTGCTGCTTTTGATGTTTAACAGCCGATATTGTTTATTCAATAAATAACAAAATTTGTTATTGGTTTAAATATAGTGTTTTTTCAATTTTTTTATCAAGTTAATTAGAACAGAATTTATTTAAGGTTTCAAGCACTTCATTTGTTTGAAATGAGTGATGAATGGTTTTTCAGAGGTAGACCGCGTAAAGATTCAGGGATCAATTTTTGGGTGTTAATTTTAATTTTTATGAATATTGTTGTTCTTGGTTATAGTGCACTTCTTTTTGAAAGGACAAACACTGACTTGAAAATAAATGTCGTCACTTTGAATCTTGTTCTTGAAAATTTGCGACTTGAATTAAATGCTGTAAAAAGCGATTTGTCTAATCTCAAGGACGTGGTGAAAGATGGAATTATTATTCCTGATGGAAATATTACAACAACTACAGATGAACTGAATTTAGTAAGATTGTATAATCAAACAATCGAGAGTGTTGTGTTAATCTCTGTGACGACTGCACAAGGAAGGGTTACTGGAAGTGGCTTTGTCTATGATCTTTATGGACGAATTATTACTAATAACCATGTCATTAAGGATGCAACTAAAATTTCTGTTACTTTTTTAGATGGAACCATATTATCTGCAAGGTTAGTTGGTCGAGACTTGTACTCCGATTTAGCAATCATAATAGTTGATGCTCCTCAAAACTTATTGAAGCCAGTGAAGATGGGTGCATCCTCAAAATTACAGGTGGGACAAACCGTTATAGCTATTGGCAACCCCTTTGGCTTAGCCCACACGATGACATCTGGGATTGTAAGTGCTTTGGGTAGAGAGCTTACTGCTGGAAATTATGCAATTGTAGATATTATTCAAACAGATGCTGCTATTAACCCTGGTAATAGTGGTGGACCATTAGTAAATCTCCTAGGTGAGGTTATTGGAATGAACACTGCAATTATTAGTGAATCAACTGGTGTTGGTTTTGCAGTTGCGAGTGATACTATACTTCGTGAAATACCAAGTCTGATAGCAAAAGGAACGTATGAACATGCCTACCTTGGTATTACTGGTGTTGATGTCACTCCTTCGATTATTAACGAGATGAATCTGCCCTCAGGTACACAAGGAACCCTTATTGTTAGTGTTGTAGCTAATGGACCTTCAGCCAGAGCAGGGATTAGGGGAGGAACTCGAAGTGTAGTCATTGATGGAACTAGTATTACGGTTGGCGGTGATGTAATTCTTAAAATAGATGGGATGCCAACCAAAAGTTTCTACCAACTGCGAGTCTATTTAGAAAGAAACAAAAAACCTGATGATGTTGTTAACTTCACGGTATATCGAAATGGTTCAGTAATTGAAATACCTGTAACTTTAGGTGTGCGTCCTCCCTCGTAGTTTATCCGTTTTTCTTAATGAGTTTACCAATTTTTTCTTCACTATAACTTAATAATTTACCAAATTGCCAAGCAATATCGTCTTCCACTTGACTAAGATTATTTTCTTTAATGGCTTTAGCTTTGATTTGTTTTAAGTTATGATAATCATTCAAGACCGAATTGTTTGCTGCAATAAAGATCACGTTTTTTCCTTTAGTTAGATTCTCAGGGAAAAGTTTTGTAATCAGGAAGTCTTTTTCAACAAATATTTTGGCATTATAATCTTCAGCTGCCATCTCTGTAGGTTTCAATAAAACATTTAATTCCTGTTCATTTAATGGTGTGCTTAAAGCTAATTTTTTGCATCCCGCGCCAACAACTTCAGCGAATCCAACATTAATTCCTAAATAATAGGAATATACATCAAAATTTTTCAATATTTTTGAATATTTATGTTCACCCATTTAATTACCTGGATAAATATTTCTACTCATAACTATAAATTTCATGCTAAAAAAATTATTAAATAGTTAATTTATCAAGTTTCATGCATTCTTTTTGTAATCTCGAATTTTTTGAATTAAAAGTGGTAAAACTTCATATAAGTCTCCAATGGTCGATAATGTTGAGACACCACAAATTGGTGCATCTCTATCCTTATTTACGCTCATTATTATATCAGATGTTTTCATTCCAGCTAAATGTTGAACTGCCCCACTTATTCCACAGGCAATATATATTTTAGGTCTAACCGTTTTTCCACTGAGTCCA
>Ga0194125_10010424_pt1 | contig 12690 bp, 10 predicted proteins | sample TA2KigC250mmetaG_FD_148626 | JGI IMG/M metagenome (GOLD analysis project Ga0194125, IMG submission 148626) | Freshwater microbial communities from Lake Tanganyika, Tanzania - TA2015034 Kigoma Deep Cast 250m | ecosystem: Environmental > Aquatic > Freshwater > Lake | place: Tanzania: Lake... | reverse complement strand
TAAATATGCATTCAATCGCTACAACTAAATCCAATTGGACATATTTATTGATATCTGTATTCTCAAAATCGGTTTCATCTTCACTTTCTTCTGCTAAATCTAAGTCGTCATTTTCTCTTATACGTCTAAATATATTATTCATAAATACACTTGTTTTGTATGTCTGTATTCCGGCCAATCCGCAATACACTGCTACTCCTACACCTCCATATGCATACAAATGATATAGGTCCAATTGCGGGTCAGCAGTGATATTGAAAACCGCTGGATATCGATAAGTCGGTTTTGAAAAATCAAACGCGGGAATCGGTTTCACAATTGCGGCGGCGGTCATTTTCTGTGCGACTGTAGCAGATGAAACTGGCGCATTTGTAGATGAATGCACAGTTCCGCGTTTTGGTATAGTAACGTTAATATACGGCGCAACACGCCGGATTTCTCTATATTGAATATGGTGGGGCATATATCCGGATTTCGCCGCAATATCGGACGGAATAACGTGTGTGTGTTCTTTTCCCGCTTCTATATACCACATCATTGGTAATGCTATGGTAGGTTCATTTGTTTTCTCGACAAATTCGCGCAAGAATCCGATTTTGTCGCCGAAACACAGATTGGTTAATTTGATACCGCAATAATAGTAAATATCTTCTGCAATAAAGAACGATTTCGGAGGGTCGGTTGTTGGAACTTCATATATTGTCCCATAAATGATGGTTCCGAGACAGAAATCATTTTGCGTGCTGTAATTGCGCGGTTCAATCGAACAAATTTGCTTTTCTTTATCGAGTCCAATCAAATAACACACATTTGCAGAACTGCCCTGTTTGTATGTATACCAAAGGAAGTACTTTTTGCCGATGGAAATGGCGACAACGACGGATTCGGACGCGGAAACTTTCTTATGGGAAACAGTTTCATAGGAAAGTTCGAATTTGGGAAATCGCATTAATAATGCGTTATGCTGACTAAGGTTGTCCATTTTAGTTCAAATAATACGAGTAATTATCGTTTATTTAGCGAATTATATTTATGTTGTTTATGCAATCAATTTTGTTGCGTTGAGGTTATAGAATAAATCGGACTTTTTCGACCCCGTCTAATTCGCCGGGAAATCCTTCCGCCAAGAAATCGCGTAATTTCTTCTGCGACTTTTCTTGACTATAATTTTCGCTCCACCATTTTCGGGAGGATACTGACGCGGGTTTATTAATTAGTTTTGTTAGCGCTTCTTTTACGTCAGTCTCGTCGTTAAACAGTTCGCCAGTTTGGTAATTAATATACTTGAATCCGCACATAATATTGCGGTTCATCAAGACTTGCAGATTCTTTGTCAGACATTCTGCGACGACGCGCGGAGAGGCATCATAAATATTCGGAACGAATAAAAACTTGGACTCGCGCATTTTTTCTTGCAAAACATGCCAGTCCAGCCAACCAATTACTTCTAAATAATTGCCGTATTCTTTTTCTAGTCCGCAGTTCTCTCGACCGACAATGAGACCTTTCAACCCCATTTCGAAGCACATAATGGGAAAACATTTCTTCGCTAATTCAAAATTGCGGTTGAATGCGTTCCAACCGTTGAGAGGACACGTGTCGGAATCTTTATTGCAAATATAAATGAAATCGTATTTCTTTTTGACAGCAGACAATTGCGATTCATCCTCTGCATTATAAAAGTCCGATTCACTTATATCGGCGAGACGATTCTTTGTCGGCTTAAACCCGTTTTCTTCAGCGTTACGGAAGCAGCACAACCAATCCCGTATTTTGCCGGCATAATCGAATGTATCATTGCGTTCGTACTCGCCCTCGGTGGAATCTATTTTCGCGCGATTTGGAAACGATTTATATGCAGTAATACCGAATATATGGACGCCTTTGTCTAGATACTCATTGTATCTATCCTCTGCCGCTTTCTCGCGGAAAAACCCGGTGATGGCCACGAAAGGAAGAACTCGGTCATTTTCATCGGTAAAATACCGGAATGGGAACATACGATGTTCCTTCTCTTTGAATTTTTGAATATATTCTTCGCGGTTTTTTGATTCCATACCTTCTCGTCTTTTTCCTCCTCCTCTCGCCCGATTCCCTAAATAAGGATAGAACAAACAGATAATTATGATACAAACTAACAGCAAAATAATATAAGGGTGGCGGAACTTCATTTATATTATTATCGGAATCTTTATCGTACCAGAATCAATAATTCGTAATCAACAATTCATTGCGGGTTTGAGCGCGTTTCGTCTTCCGCGACCACCTCGCATATACTTTGGTTGGTTGGATATAAAACTCTTTAAACAGTTCTCGCGTGGTTGGACTGTCATTGATGGTCATCAAAAATTTACCGCGGATACTTCGCAACACTTCCAATAAGCGCGAAAAATCAAAATCTTTGTGTTCGCCATACCCATAAATAGTGCGCGTCCTCTCATATGGCGGGTCAAAAAAGAAAAAAGTATCCGGTGAATCGTATGTTTCCGCTACTTTTGCGTAGTCTTGATTGAGTATTGTTGCCGTTTCAAGTCGCGACTGGTAGAATTCCAAGTTTTTCAGGATATTCGTCGGGTCTGCTTTCCTATAAATTCCGTATGAAACTCGAACTGGCGACCCGGAGAAACCATTACACGCTTCTATTTTTGCGTGAATGAGCCGTTCGGCTGGTGTTCTGGGCGTTTTCCGATAGAATCGTTTGATAGCAGGAATGGTATTTAATCCTCTCGGATATTTTGCAGGGTCGGTTGGTGCAGAACGGATGAGTTGATGTTGGTCGTATGTATATTTGTCTAAATCATTCAATATGTTTTCTTCCGCTACCGGCGTTTTATTGTAGAAAATCGAACCTGAACCGAAAAACGGCTCTACATATCTTTTATGTGGTGGAATTCGTCCAATAATCTCCTCTCGCATAGGAAATTTATTGCCTTGCCTACAAAACGGCGGAGGGACATTCGCAACTTCATAATGTCGGTTTTTACGAGTCCTAGTCATAACGGTATAATATGAAACCTTTTATTTTCTGCAACGCAATTCTGATTACGAAATATACCGAATAATATTGCGTTTTAATGGCAATTCATCAGGACGAGTATAATCAATGGTCGAATGTAACGTTGCATTGATTTCCTCTCGCGAAACAAAGACCGCACTACTAGAGGTCGAACTGTAAATGCGAACGGACGACCCGTCTTCCTCTCTATATTGCTTTTCATATTCAGTGTGTCTGTCTTCATTAAATAATCGCCATATCATTTCAATGTATATTGCCCGGTGTTGTGGATTTTGAATAGACGCCGCTGGATTTTGTGTCAGTATCCGCATATGCACACCATTTAACCGGAGCGTTTGAAATAGGTCGCGTATCATTTGCACGCGCTCAGGATGTATCATATAAACAAACATATCATCCAAGTATTTTTTCGGCGGCATTCGAATCTTGCGGTTTTTGCGCGTCCTATTTGGGGCATATGGCATTAATTCTGACCCAGGTAGATTAGTGCAACAGATTGTGCCATCCCAATCGAACAATGCATATTTATTGCTGAGAGGTGGAAGTTTCGACCACGTTTTCAACGCATCGGCAATTCGCTTATTTATGCCGCACGTAATTCTTTCCTCGGAATTAACCTCTCTACCTTTTTGCCGCAATAAAGATTGTGCATATAAATTCCCCATTTTCGCTAAAGTATTTGTATATGTTTCTCTATTACTGATTCGGCGGTTCGGTATTTTTATGAATTCCATCCATTCTGAATACACGCTCATATCCTCTATTTTGTCCGTTTTCCAATGGTCTTTCAAATTATCCACGAAAACGACGTTTTTGCGAATGGCTAGTGACTGCGATGGCATATAATATAGGAGCTCGGTTTTTAACGTCTATTAGTGGAATTGTCCCTCTTGAAGCGGAGCGACCGAGGGACAATTCCGCTATATGGCGTTTGCATTTATTCATACGGATTTTTAACGTCTATTCGCGGAATTGTCCCTCTAAATCGAAGATGCCTTTGGTCTAAATCGAAGATGCCTTTGGTCTAAATCGAAGATGCCTTTGGTCTAAATCGAAGATGCCTTTGGTCTAAATCGAAGATGCCTTTGGTCTAAATCGACAGAGGGACAATTCCGCAAATAGACGTTAACAGGGTATATGTGTCGCCGTTTATATCGTATGTATAAATGCGGTTAATTCGCTATTTATCCATTCTTTTTCGTCGGGCAGAAGAAATTCATTCGGATTTCTCGGTGGGGGTTTAGTGGCGACAGTTGGGGTTCGCGATTCCATATCTTCGACCATTTGCCGATATTTCGATTCTTTTATATCAAAAACATTTTTTATTTTTGGTGTGGTATAATTTATTTTGCAGTATTCCCATAATTGATGTATTATAAAAATAATGAAAATCGAACATATTGTATTTACAATGAATGAATACCACATAATAAATGGTTTGGTATTTATAGTGTTTTCGTAGATTTGGAAAATACTATATTCGCGCAGTGGATACCACCACCAATCTCCAACAAAAATAAATAATCATCAATTTAGACAATATACAGACACTTACTTTCTTCTTCCTTCCTATATCTTATTTTTTCAATGGTTTGAAGAACCCGGTTATTTCGCGCGAATTCGTTCGCTGATTATCCAATTGCACTAGCCATTTATCAAATAACAGAGGTTTCACTTTTTTCGAGCAGAACTCGTCGTGTTTCTTCGCAAAGATTTCTTGGTCGGGAAATTTCTTCCTCAATTCCGCAATGTCTTTCTTGTGTGTTCTTATTGCCAATTGTTTCCTCTGGTGCTCCCATATTTGTTCTAAACCGAGTCCATACAACTGTTGCAGAGGTTTCATCAGTTGTCGAGTAATATAATGCGCATAGTCAATCTTCAAGTTCTCGGATAATATGTATTCGGGCAATTCGATTTTATCGCCTTGCAATTTCGCACCCGGGTTTTCGAAAAACACGAATTTGATACGGTCGCCCGGTTTCGGTTTATTACCCGGGTCTCTCTTTCCTATTCTATCTGCTAATACTCGATGTGCAATCGTAAGCGGATTCTTATAATAACTACTGAGTGCTCTCGTGATGGTCAATTTATCCATCGGAACACGTCCTGCGACCAATTCCTCTAAACTGCGATTCAAGAATTCGATGGATTTCATAATATCGTTCTCCTTCATCAATATGTTTAGAATTCCGCCATAGACGTCTTTCAAATAGTCGCAAGAATCACGACGTTTTATAGAGAGACCCATATATTTCAATTTGCCTTTCTTCGGGTCGGTCTCATATAACATTCCTACATATCGCTTCTTCTTCAAGAGAATAAACGGCATCAGTGTCTTCTCATAACTCAATTCCATTGGCGGTTTCAAGAAACGAGTACATAATGCAGCAGCTTCTTGTGCAATTTCGATTGTTATTTCCAATGCTTTGGTCCCGCGAACTTTTTCACCGGTTTTCGGGTCTTCTAGGTTGAAGGTAAAGAATACCGAATCCGTATCTCCATACACATATTCTGCCTTTGTCAATACAGGTCCGTGGCATTGTGTATCGTATTCGCGATTCCCATACACTTCCTCTATAATTCTGCGGGCATAGGTAATCATCATACGTCCCGTTGCAGTCGTGCTCGCCGCCACATCTTTTTCATAGAAAGACGATGTTTTCGCCCCGCATTGACCATACAACGAGTTCGCAGTCACCTTGTAACCTAGCTGACGCTTATCCAGCACATTTTGCATAAATGGGTCCGGCTCCGTTTTCCCCTTCTTCCTCGTATCCGACCTGGCTTTCAGCAACTCTTCCAAAATACTCGGCATAATACCTTTGCGATTATCTGGGAATTGTGCCCATCGACACACTTTTTTGCCACATTTTGTTTTCACCGCGGCGGATGTGGGATTTTTTCGGACATAGCGAAAGGTATCAAACTCGATGTCTATATACTCGTAACCGGGCAATTCATCATAAAGATATTTGCCAGTAATTCGGTTAATTTCGCCGGTTTGTTTAATCAGACGGCCTTCTAAATCGTATTCTTTCGTCCAAACTTTGCTGTCGTGGGAGAAGTTCTGACTAATCATTGAGGAAGGATATAGCGATGCATAATCTACACACGCAACCGGATTGTCCATATACATCGAGCATTTCGGAGGCAAGACAATTGCACCTTCATACCCTTCGTTTCCGCCCGACTTTTCTAAATCCGGCATTAACGTCTTTTTATCGCGGCACTTTTTTGCCACATAACTTGTCAATTTAATGCCTTGACCGCGAAATACTAAGAAACTAATTGGGACACTGCAAATCGACGACATTTCAATGTATCCGGTTAATACATCGACTTTCGACATAAGATGATGAACCAAGTTACAATCCTGAATACAATATTTTGCCACCTTCGCGCGGTCGGAAGCATCGCCCTTTGTAAGGCGGAAAATATCTTGCGGCGTTACGTCGTCTTTCGCCATACCCCACTTGATATTCTTATGTGCAGTCAATCCTCCGTGGTCGCCACGTATAACGATGATATTCGTTTTCGGTCCATCGGCAGTCTCTGTCAATGGTTGGTCGCGTAGGATATCTTCTACTATAAATTTGCGACCTCCATCATAATAATCACTGGTAAAACTCGTGACTTCGACGTGGATGAAATCGCCGATATGCAACCCCATCAGATTTTTACTATATAGATGTGTAGTTACGTTACCGTCTGTATCGTGTACAACTTGAACACGTTTGATGTCGTCGCTGATGAAGTAGGATGCCATATCGTCTAATTTGTAAGACCCGAAGTTGTATTCGCGACGCAAATACATATACATATCAACTTGCAATCGGCCGGTCATTTTTATGTATTTTAAGTCGTAATCGCCACTCGCCAATGCGACGGTTGTATGTTCAATATCGATTTGCGGTTTATCGGGTTGCAATTTATTGTATTTTTCATTGACACAAACCTCTCCGAGTTTGCGTGATAAAAGCAGGAACGTTTTGGTACATTCGTTTTCAGTTGCGCGACGAAACAAGAACTCATAGTCAAACCCAAATATATTGTATCCAATAATGATATCGGGATTTTCAGATGATACGAAATCTGCCCATCGGATAAGTAGTTCGCGTTCGGTAGATGTGGTTTCGATAGTTGCGCCTTCAACGGGGTCACACGAACCGACAACGAAGCAGTGATTCAAATAGGGTTCGAGTTCGCCATATCGCATAAACGTGGAACCGATGAAAGTCACTTCGTCACCTTTTAAAGGAGGAAATAATTGCGTCAGTGCTTCGTCGGCACGTATAATTTTTGCGTCTCGGTTGTATTTGTCCGAGAGTAGAAGGTCGACGATGGTCCAGTTTTTCGCCACCTTAATGGCAGATTCATATGCAGCATCCGTGTATTCTTCTTCGTCGGAATCTAATTCGTTTGCGTTGTCATTATCCGGGGTTTCCGATTCATTGTCGGAATCATCGACTTCCTCTCTAGCAGCAAATTTATCTGATTCGCGCATCTTGTCGAACATTGCGCCGATGGTTAGAAGTGCCGACTTGTCTTCTCTGTCTCCCGTCTGCACTTTATGGATATTATGGAGAGGTGTAACTAATAACGTATCGATTAATTGTTGAACACGGGTTCTTGTGACATCGCGTTTTGGATATACTACATCTACATCATCGAATTTGCCGTAACCGAATCCGGCAGTTATAACGTCGCGTATAAATGTAGATATCTGTTCGGGAGGGAAGAGGTTTGCTTGTCCAAATGTGTTTATATAGGCATCGACCAAATGTTGCGCTAGTTTTTTATACGTTTTTTGCGGAAGTGGGAAATCGCCGTGAGAGGAACTCGCTTCAATATCAAAACTCATTATTTTGTAAGGAACACGTGTTTCTTTCTCAGGTAAAGGAACTACGTAACTGGATGGACAAATACATTCGAATGTGCAAGTGGTCGTCGGTTGCGACGGTTTATACGCTTGATTGTATCTGACATTTATCCACCCGGATGGACTGATATTTTTAATATGGAAATAGCGGAGAAGCGGGGGGATATTGGATTCGTAGATACTTACCTCTGTGTTGTTATACGAAACAGTTGTCAGTTGTCTATTTCCAGCCACTGTTTTGCGATACCACATATTTTTAATTTGATTGAACGCATATTGATTGGAAAAGGTGACTTGGATAAATCGTTCTTTTTTGTCAGCAGAAAATCCATAGAGTTTGGTGTAATCATCGACCAAACGGACAGATTCAACTTGCGTTTCTAACCATTTTGCGCCGGCTTTTGCGCCGGATTTTGAATAGAGGTGCCGCATAAATGCATTGGCGGTAGATTGGTCCCATTTATCATTTACGTGCAAGAAGAAGAATGGTTTGAAATCGTGGACAATAATACTGCAGGTTTGTCCCTGTTCATTGACACCGAACATTTGCACCATAAATTGGCGCTTGGAGGAATGGTTGGAATACCCATCACTATTAGACGAATAGTCCGAACCACTTGCTTTGCCATTGGATTTAACGGCATCCAACGTTTCATCGAATGTCTTGAAATCAATAAGACGGAATGGCTTGCTTATATTCATTTTGGTAGGAGGTTTTTTCGCTTGTGTTTGCGTTTGCATAAGCTTAAGAGGCTAAGAGGTTGATTAATAGTTTATGAAATCGTATATTTATCTCGTTTTCATAAACAGGATTTAAGGTTTTCAATTTTTCGCACCGAATAGAAAATCAAATATACCTGCAGTCGGTTTCTTCTTTCTTGTTTGGCTACTGCGATTCAAATGTGTATATGTATGGTGTCGGCTACGGCGGTAATTGTGTTTATTTCTGCTTCTGGTGAAATATCGAGGTCTGCGACCACCTTGCACATCTTTCAATAAATTCGGCATAAGAAATCCGTTTTCTTGTTTCTCTAAATTCGCCTCTCCACTTCCTCCATCTAAATACCAATCTGCCATTTGTTGGGATTCGCGATTGCCATTGTAGTATTCTACTTTTCCGCCGACAATTTTGAAAAGTGTGGGGTATCCATTTACAGCAATTTCTACATTGTTTCGGTTTTCGATATTTCGCAATTTAGTGCCAATTTCTTTCTCCTCTACCTCTGCATATACAATATGCTTTTTGCCTCTCTTCTTATGAATCTTTGTTTTCATACGAGCCCATTCTGGTTTTAGATTCTGACAATGACCACACCAATTTGCATAGACCTTTCCTACAATCACTTTATTACGTGGATTTTTCCCGCCGACCTCTAGGTCTTTCCCGCCGACCTCTAGGTCTTTCTTGTTGTCCTCCATAGCGATGACTTCTTCTTTTTTTCCGTTTATTTCGTCTGTGTTCTTCATTGTGCCGTATATACTATAATGAGACACTTCGCGATATTTTCGCATTATATACTATATACATTTTTACAGTAATCACGCGATAAAATGGCAAAGAAATCGAATATATACCAAATCATATTCTTATTGTTTTTGCTAGCAACGTTTGTCCTAGGCGCGTATGTATATTCGACGATGGATATAAAGAATCTGGTTGCAAAGTCAGAGGGAATGGAACAATTGCAGAATCAATATCAATCCCCATTGCCAGTAACACCGGAAGGTTGTCCTGACTTATTAATTCAGCGCGGTTCATCTTACTATTTATACGACACGAAATTGCCTCCCGTAAATGGTTCGAATCCGTTGATTTTCGACAGTTTAGAAGAATACGGTGCCTATTACAATTCGAAAAATGTAACCACCCGACAATGCCCTCCTCTATTTTTGCAACAAGAAAATAACGCACAAGGAAATGATGTGTATCGCATACGTCCAAGTCCATACAATCCCTTTGCTGGCGTTCCTGCAAATTCGCCTCTCGTTCAACCATACGACGGCACGGTAGTAAAAGAGTTAGATGCTTCGCGCGATAATGGATACAATCAAAATATGTATGCTGGATTCGACCCGGAGAATTTGTTTATAGGCCGATTAACCGAACTGGATAAAATCCACGAATCCACGGAGAATGCACAAGTAAGTGATAATCCAATGGATTCGAACTGGGGTGGCATTCTTTATACACAAGCACAAGTGGATTCCGGAAAATACGTGGAAAATGAAGTAACGCGAACAAACTACGTTACGCCTAAAGGAGCACAAATGCTTCCTATTTATGGACCGGCACAACCATATCCTTGAAATCGTTCAACAGGAACAGTTTAATATTCTGTATAACCGCACTGCTCAATTTACGGCGTTTCCCTAGACCGGCATCCAAATAAATCGTATCCAATTTTTCCGGATTTGTCCGGATTTCCGCCAATAGTTTGATAAATGAACCGTCGTAGTGTTTCAATACTTCTGCGGCAATATGACTGCTGATTCCGGGTATCTGTGTGAGGAAGATTTCGCCGATATTTTCTGGTGTAATATTATCGCGTTTGGCTTTTTTCACGAAATTACTGTAGGAAACTGGTTGTGTCGGAGGTGTATCTGCATCGGTAGTGGTAGTAGCTGTGCCGGCGGCTGCACCAATAGCAGAATAAGCCGATGGAATAGTCTGTCCCTTTTCAAATTCTTTGTGGATTTTCGTCGCCATACCCCAAACCAATTCTGCAGTTTCCAATGTAGTAGCGGTCTTGAAAACGCTAAATCCCTTGAAATACGAAAGGCTTGTCATAGCAGATAATATAACCTTTTTGTCTGCTGGATTACGGAGCGTGGAGAAAACGCCTTCTATTACATAGATGATATTATGTGGGTGCAATCCGCTGGTATGTAGGAGACGGTGTGATTGTTCTTCGTATCTACCGTCGCGTATGCTCGCTAAAAGGTCAGTGAATGACTTCCTCTCGTAAAGAAGAATTTCGATTGTTTCATTTATTTTCAACGAAACGTCGCCGAGCAGGAGTGCCGATGTTTCTATTGCAATAGGAACGGTCGGATTCGCCGCAGCTATTTCCCTTAATTTATCGATTAACCCGTGTTCCCTTATATCTACAACAATCTGCATTGTAAAGAATATAATGACTGCATATGAAGTCATTATATTGTTTATTTTGAATCATTATCGTCTATATTTTATACGCAAAATATATAGTCACGATGGAGAGGGTTTTTAACGTCTATTAGGGGAATTGTCCCTTGGTCGCTCCAAAGGCGGGCCTTCCTAACGGGAGGCCTTGTGTCGCTTCATGATGGACAATTTTACGGATAGACAGTTTAACCTCTACTCACATAGATTAACGTCTATTCGCGGAGTTGTCCCTTGGTCGCTCCGCTTCAAGAGGGACAATTCCACTAATAGACAGTTTAACGCATAGGAATACGTGAATCGTTTCCGACAGGGCGGATAGTGTTTCTGGTGAAGACCATTGTAGTTCCAATCCTTTTGGCGTTGCAGCATCGGCCATTCACCGGGTCAGTTGAACCGATAAAGTGACTAGTCCAATGTTCGCGTCCGATTTGGTAAGGGAATCCGGCTTTCTTTGACCCTCCTCCTTGTTTTTGAGTAGTTCTCACGCCGCTTAACATTCTCGTTTTATTTGAGTTTGACCACGCACCTCCGTTTGGCATATTTACTTGCTATAGGTATATATAACCATAAATATATTTTATTTGCCTTGTATATTGAAAATTGAACAAATATTTTTGCTTAAAACAGATAGAACAACTACCTAAAGAAAACGTTCCGAAAGAATAATAGAACGCTTAAACCCATCTACAAACGCAAATATGAGTGAATACATTGACGACGATATCAGAATAGTCCGTTCGGAGAATGGTTCCGAAACCTATGTGTTTGACCCATACAATCCTCTAAATCGTCCGATAACGAAAGAAGAAGTAGAAGGTATTCTTAAATCTTATGGAATCCATATTCCGATTCACAATTTGGAATTGTATCAGCGCGCATTTATTCATAAATCCTATATACGCAGGCCTGCATTGGAGAATGAACAGAATAGCATTGTGATTGTAGAAAAACCAGCAGATTGTTTGCCGCTTTCTACAAAGTCGAATGAACGCATTGAATTTCTCGGCGATGGTGTGTTGGAATGTTTTACTAAATTATATCTTTACAAACGATTTCCAAAGGCGCAAGAAGGGTTTATGACGGAGAAGAAAATCGAACTCGTGAAGAATGAGAGCATTGGTCGAATAGCATTGGAAATGGGGTTAAACCGTTGGTATGTCCTCTCGAAACACGCCGAAGCAAAACAGACGCGGACCAACTTGAAAAAACTCGGATGTCTTTTCGAATCATTTGTAGGCGCAATTTTCTTGGATTTTAATCGCATAAAAATACACGATGAAGGAGGGTGGTTCGACAATGTATTCTTGAGCGGTCCGGGGTTTCAGATGGCTGAAATTTTCATTCAATCGGTATTTGAACGCCACGTGGATTGGACGGCGTTGGTAAATAACGACAACAATTACAAAAATATATTGCAGGTAATTATTCAGAAGGAGTATAAAGTGACGCCACACTATTTGGAATTGTCGCCTTATCAGGAAATGACGGGGTATCATATGGGTGTCTATCTATGTTTAGGGCAACCCATCCACGAAGCACGAGCGAAGTTGAATGAATGTATTGTGTGCAAAGGTAGGTTCCGAAATCACGCAGAAGTGCATGAGTATATGTCAATGAATCGTAAAATCTTCCTGTTCTTAGCGGAAGGGA
>Ga0194125_10010416_pt1 | contig 12693 bp, 10 predicted proteins | sample TA2KigC250mmetaG_FD_148626 | JGI IMG/M metagenome (GOLD analysis project Ga0194125, IMG submission 148626) | Freshwater microbial communities from Lake Tanganyika, Tanzania - TA2015034 Kigoma Deep Cast 250m | ecosystem: Environmental > Aquatic > Freshwater > Lake | place: Tanzania: Lake... | reverse complement strand
CTCCAGGCGTCTGATCCGCGGTCGTACGAGGCCGGCAGCGCGCTCCGGCGCTTCGACGTCGTCGCCTTCTCGGTCTCCTTCGAGCGCGACTTCCTCGCGGTCGCGGCCTGCCTGGCCGCGGCGGGCGTCCCGCTTCGCGCGCGCGACCGAGGGGACCGCGACCCGCTGGTCGTCATGGGCGGCATCTGCGCCTTCCTGAACCCCGAGCCCGTCGCCGAGCTCATGGACGCCGTCCTCATCGGCGACGCACGCGCGCTCGTGCCGCCCTTCGTCGAGGCGGCGTCGGCCGGCCGCGGCGCGCCGCGGGCCGACCGTCTCACGGCGCTCTCCCGCGCCCCCGGGGTCTACGTGCCCTCCCTCTACGAGGTGGTCCGGGACGGTCCAGTCGTCACCGGCTTTCGTGCGGCCCGCGGCGCGCCGCTGCCCGTGCGGGCGGCGCTCGCCCGGGACGCGCTCGCGGAGAGCACGGTCCTGTCGGACGGCGCGCTCTTTGAGAACATGTTCCTCATCGAGACGGCGCGGGGTTGCGCGCGCGGCTGCAGATTCTGCGCGGCCGGCCACGTGCTCACGCCCCGGCGCTCGAGGGGGGCCGCGGAGGTCATCGATGCGGTTCGGAGGGCGTCGGCCGACGCGGCGAGGGCGGGACTTGTCGCGGCCGCCCTCGGGGACCACCCGGGCCTCAGGGAGATCCTCCGGACGATGTGCGAGCTCGGGTGCGAGGCGAACGTGTCGTCGCTGAGGACCGAAGCGGTGGACGGAGACCTTGCGGCGCTTCTCGTCCGCGCCGGCGTGCGGACGGCGACCATGGCGCCCGAGGCCGGCACGGAGGCGCTGCGCGAGATCGCCGGGAAGCGGATGCCGGACGAGGTGCTGCTCCGCGCGGCGCGCGACCTCGGCGCGGCCGGGATGCGGCGGCTCAAGCTCTACTTCATGGTGGGGCTTCCCGGGGAACGCGAGGAAGACGTGCGGGCCATCCCTCCGCTCGTGCGCGCGGTCCAGGGCGAGTTCGCGGCCGGTCGGCGTGCTGCGCCGGTCTCGGTCGGCGTGTCGGCGTTCGTTCCGAAGCCGAGGACGCCGTTCCAGTGGCTCGCCATGGCCGGCGAGCGCGACGTGCGCGCGAAGCTCGCGTTCCTCAGGCGGTCGCTCGCGGCGCGTCCGCGCGTCGGGTTCTCATGCGAGGGACCTCGCGAGTCTCAAGTGGAGGGCGTGCTCGCGCGCGGCGGGCGCGAGGTCGCCGCGGCGGTCGAGCTCGCGGGGGCCGAGGGCGTTCCCTGGAAGGCGGCGCTCGCCCGCGCCGGCGTGGACCCGGACCTCACCGTCGGGCGCGAACGCGCCGACGATGAGGTCTTTCCCTGGGAGATCGTCGAGGTCGGGACGCCGCGCGCGCAGCTTCTCGCCTCGCTGGCCGCGGCGCGCGATCTCATGCGCCGCCGCCCGCCGGGCGCTCAGTGAGCGTCCGCCATCTCCCGGATCGTCCCCAGCAGGTCGGGCAGTGAGTAGGGCTTCTGGAGGAACCTGAAGCCCCTCTCGCAGATGGCGGGCCACTGCGCCTTCTGGTCGGTGTACCCGCTGGCCAGGAGGATCTGGATGCCGGGCTTCCTGGCCGTGATGTCGGTGACCAGCCCCACGCCGCTGCGGTCGGGGAGGACCACGTCGCTGAAGACGATGTCGAAGTTGCCGCCCTCGGCGTCGAAGAGCGCGATGGCCTGTTCGGCGCGACCCGCTTCGTACACCGTGTAGCCGCTCTCCCGCAGGGCCCTGCTCGCGAACTCGCGCACCGCGTCCTCGTCCTCGACGAGGAGGATGCGCTCGCCGTGCCCCTTCGCGTCGCCGGGCGCCCCGGCGTGAGCCTCAGCCGTTGCTTCGGCGCTCTTCTCCTCGGAGACGGGGAGGTAGATGCGGAACGCCGTTCCCTTGTTCGCCTCCGTCTCGACCGCGATCCAGCCTTCGTGCTGGCTCACGATGCCGTACACCACGGACAGGCCCAGACCCGTTCCCTTGCCCTTGCCCTTGGTCGTGAAGAACGGCTCGAAGATGTGCTCGAGGACGTCCTGCGGGATCCCGCCTCCGGTGTCCTCGATCGAGAGGCGCACGAAGAACCCCGCGTGCGCGCCTCTCATCGTGCGGGCCTCGCTCTCGCCCACCATCACCACGTCCGTGCGGACGGTGATCGTCCCGCCGTCCGGCATGGCGTCCCTCGCGTTCACCACCATGTTGGTGATGACCTGCTCGAGCTGGCCGGCGTCGGCCTGCGCGCACGCGCCCGCGGCCGCGAGGTCGGTCTCGATGCGAACGTCCTCGCCGACGAGTCTGCGGAGCATGCCGCGGAGGTTCGTCACCGTCGCGTTGACGTCCATCGGCTGGCGCTGAAGCGGCTGCTTCCGGCTGAAGGCGAGAAGCTGTCTCGTGAGGCCGCTTGCCTGGTCCGACGCCTTGCGGATCTCGCCGACGTCGGCCTTGGTCTGCTCGTCGAGATCGGGGCGGCAGAGCAGAAGCTCGGAGTATCCCGCGATGGCCGTGAGCAGGTTGTTGAAGTCGTGGGCGACGCCGCCCGCCAGGCGCCCGACGGCCTCCATCTTCTGCGCCTGCAGGAGCTCATCCTGCGCGAGCTGAAGCTCCTCGATGCTCCTGCGGAGTTCCTGCATGAGCGTCGCGCGCCGGAGCGCGGCCCCGACCTGGTTGGCGAACGCCCTCATCGCCGGCACGTCCCGCGGCGCCAGGTGGTCGGCGTGGACGGACAGCACGCCCAGCAGGTGATCCTCGGCGATGAGCGGGGCCAGGATGAACCGTCCGATCCCGGGAGCGCTTCCGCACGCGGCGATCGCCTCGCTCGGGGGCGGCGGGTCCACGGAAGCAGCAAGTTGCTCCGCGCCCTCGACGAAGACCGCCGCGCGCTCGTGCGTAGGCTTCCAGTATGCGTGGTCGCGATCCGTCCTGACCCGCAGCCCCACGAGTCGCGTTCCCAGCAGGGTCTCGACGTCGCCCACCTCGCTGCGCGTTCCGCAGGCGTGCGCCACGCGGAGGTGCTCGCCGTCGTCCTCCGCAAGGAGCACGGCGCTCGCCACGCCGATCGCCCTGAGTTGCGCCGCGGCGGCCGCGAAGACCTCGTCGGGGGTCTGCGTCTCCTCCATGGCCAGCGCGGCGGCGTTGAGCGCCTCGAGCAGCCGGTCGGCCCGCTTGTGGTCCGTGATGTCGCGAACGACCGCGAGGGCGCCGTCGGCTGCGGGCACGACTCGCGCCTCGAAGTCGCGAACGTCGCCGTCGGGCATCGGCACGGGCAGCCGGTACTCGAAGCTCTGCATGCGGCCCGTCTCGATGGCGGCCCGGATGTGCCGCAGCACGTCCTCGGCGAAGTCGGGCGGGAAGACGTCCCCGAGGCTCCTCCCGATGAAGGCATCGTGCGGCACCGCGAGCCGCGATTCGTCGGGGGCGTCGCACCCGAGGAACACGCCCTCCGGCGAGAACTGGAACATGATGTCCGGCACGGCGTCCAGGATGGCGCGGGTGCGGGCCTCGTTCACGCGAAGCTGTTCCTCGGTCCGCTTGCGCTCGATCGCCAGGCCGATCTGGTTCGAGACGAACTCGAGCATCTCGAGGTCCGTGAGCCCGAACTCGTCAGCGTCGGTGTAGCTCTGCACGACCAGCACGCCCGTCACCTCGCCCGACACGCGCAGCGGAACGCCCAGCCACACGAGGGACGGCGTGCCGACCATGTCGACGATGCCGTCCGCGACCCAGCGGTCCATCTGCTCGCGCTTGAGCAGGAGGGGCATGTTGTGCTTGATCACGTAGGCCGACAGCGTCCTCCCGGCCGGGTATGTCCGGAAGTCCTCCTGGTCCTCCTCGTCCACGAAGTAGTTGAGCGAGATCGTGTCCGCCGCCCGATCGTACAGAGCGATGAAGAAGTTCTCGGTGTTGATGACGCGCCCGAGCTCGGTGTGAATGGTCCGGAAGAGCTCCGCGGTGTTGCGGCACGTGTGGACCGCGTTGGCGATCTGCTGCATGACCTGCTGGAGTTCCTCGGCCCGCCGGCGCTCCGTGATGTCGACGCCGGAACTCAGGGTTCCCCTCACGCGGCCGTCAGCGTCGCGGATGAGCGCGTTGTGCCACTCGACCATCTTCCTCTCGCCCGCCGCCGTGAGGACGGCGTTCTGCGCGTGCTCGTAGAGCTGTTCCTGACCGGCCATGAGCCCGCGGAAGACGCGGCGCGTCGTCTCGCGGGTGTCCTCAGGGAGGAAGCTCTCAAACCAGCATCTGCCGACGATGTCCGATTCCGCAGCCTCGAGGACCTCGCACCCCTTCCGGTTGACCATCGTGACGCGACCCTCGGCGTCGAGGGCGACGAACACGACGCCTGCGAGGTCGAGGTAGGTCTGCGCCTCGTTCCGCTCGCGTTCGAGCGCCTGCTCCATGCGGCGGCGCTCCGTGATGTCGATGCCGATCCCAAAGAGCGCGTCGTCCTGTCCGAAGCAGCTCGGGAGGTGTCGGCCGCTCCACTCCACGAGCAGCCGCCGCCCGTCCTTCGCGATGACGTGGTTCTGGCTCGTCGTGGGGAGGTTCCGGGTCATGATCTCCTCGAACACGGGAGCAAGCGCGGCGTGCTCGTCCTCGGGGACGAACGTCGCGACGTAGTCCGTGCCGATGACCTCGTCGGCTTCGTACCCGAGCGCCTCGAGCATCGCGTCGTTCATGAAGCGCGTCGTGCCGTCGCGGCCGATGACCACGAAGAAGACGGGGGAGGCCTGGACGACTCGCATGCCGAGATCCGCGTCCCGCGGGAGGCCCGACTGAGCGTTCTTGTGAGACGCCATCGCTCTCTCCGTGTTCCGGGGCACCACCATCGGCCCCCGGCGTCAGGGCATCCGAGCCGCCGCCGGCGGCCCGATGGGCCGGGCGCCGGCAGCATCGACGATGTCGTGCGTTCCCTTGCATCCCCCGTGCCACCAGAGAGACCGAGGGTGGTTCAGGAAAAGCGTTGGACGCGCGGGCGGCGGTTGTGTTACAGTCACGCCATACCGGACCGCTGTGGATCCCGAGGCGCGGCGGAGAGCCAACGCTTGGCGCGCCGAGCCCGAGCGGAATCCCACCACACCTGCGGAGGTGGATCTTGAAGATCAAGGCCGACATGGACGGAGACGTCGTCGTCGTGAACCTGTCCGGCAAGCTGATGGGCGGGCCTGAGAGCGAGGAGCTGCGAGCGGAGATCAAGAGGCTCCTCGACGAGGGAGTCAGGAAGTTCGTCATCAACATGAAGGGCGTGCCCTGGATCAACAGCACCGGGCTCGGCACGCTCATGGCGGTGTACACGAGCATCCAGAGAAGCCAGGGTGCGCTCAGGCTCTGCCACGTCTCGGACCGCATCCAGAGCCTCTTCATGATCACGAAGCTCCTCACGATCTTCGAGACCTTCCACGACGAGGGCGAAGCGAAGGCGAGCCTCGGGACGGCGAAGGGCAAAGCGTGAGCGTCGCACAGCACGCGGACTCGAGAGGCAGCCGCGCCCGCAAGGTGAGCGCCGGCACGGAAGAGCTGAGGCTGCGGAGCGAGCTCGACTCGCTCGATGCCGTCGACAAGGCCACGTTGCGCATCGCCCGTCGCGCGGGGTTCAGCCGGGAAGCCGCGACGGCGATCGCGATGGCGATGATCGAGGCGGTGACGAACGCGATCGTCCATGGGAACCGGCGGAGCTCGGACAAGGCGGTGTTGGTCCGCTACCACTGGGCGCCCGGCAAGCTCAGCGTGGACGTGCACGACGACGGTGAGGGGTTCGACGTCTCGTGCGTGTTCGACCCGACGGATCCCGGTCGTTGCATGGCCTGCTCGGGCCGCGGCATCTTCATCATGCGGCAGATCATGGACACGGTGGACTTCGACATGCCGAAGGGCTGCGGAACCACGGTCACCATGACGAAGGAGCGCTGACGGGGCGGGGCCAGACGACGGCATGGAAAGCGAACGGGGGGCCTTGCGAGGCCCCCCCGTTCCTTCTCCGCACCCGGTCGTCCGTCAGGCCTTCCGGTACTTGTCCAGAGCGCCCGACTTGATGCACGTCGCGCACACCAGGATCTTCCTGGGCGTCCCGTCCACGACCACGCGCACTCGCTGGAGGTTCGGCAACCACCTCCGCTTCGTGAGGTTGTGCGCGTGGCTCACGCTGTGGCCCACGTGCGGGTGCTTCCCGCAGAGCTCGCACTTCCTGGACATCGTTCCCTCCGTGGGATCTCGAACCCAAGCGACCGTAGCACACGGCGGGCGGGTCCCGCAAGCGCTTTCCCGGCGGCGGTCCGGCCGGGCCTCCTTGACCCCCCGGCGGTCCTCGTCTAGAATTCCCAACGCAAGCCTGCCGCACGCCGGCCGGGGAGGACGCCACGGCACACGGGACGACCATCCTCTCAGAGGTGCGCTACCTCAAGGGCGTCGGCCCGGCGTTCGCAGGGCTCCTTGCGAAGGCCGGCGTCGAGCGGATCATCGACCTTCTGTATTACGTCCCCCGGAACTACACCGACTGGTCCAGGATCGCGAGCGTGGACTCGCTGAGGGCGGGCGACCGCGCGACGGTCGTGGCGCGCGTGCTGTCGTGCGACGTCACGCGCCGCGGCCCGCGCCGGACCTTCGTCGCCGCGCTCGAAGACGACTCCGGCGCAATCGTCGCACGGTGGTTCAACCAGCCGTACCTGAACTCCGTGCTCAAGGTCGGCACGAAGGCCGTCGTGAGCGGAGAGGTCCGGTTCGACCGCTTCGCGCGGCGTCTCGAGCTCGCCAATCCGGCGTTCGAGGTCATCCGCGAGCAGGAGGCGGTCGAACTCGTGCACGCCGGGCGCATCGTGCCGGAGTACTCGAGCGTGGGGGAGCTCTCCGGGCGGCGCATCAGGCGCTTCGTGAAGACGGCCATCGACGGGTTTCTCGGCGACGCGCCGGAGCCGCTGCCGGGGTGGGTGCTGCGCAGGCGACGACTGCCCGCCGTCCGCGACGCCCTGGCGCGCGTGCACTTCCCCGCGTCGCTCGAGCAGGCTGCGGAGGCGCGCGAGCGGCTCGCCTTCGAGGAGTTCTTCCTGTTCCAGGTGATGGTCGGGATCAGGAAGAGGCGGGCCGCCGCGGACACGCCGACGGCGCGGTTCGCGTGGAGCGAGACGGAGCACGCGAGGCTCCTGGCCGCGCTTCCCTTCGCGCTCACGGCCGCCCAGCAGCGCGTCATCGGCGAGATCAGGGCCGACATGGCGCGGCCCGCATCGATGAACCGCCTGCTCCAGGGAGACGTGGGCTCCGGCAAGACGGTGGTCGCCGCGGCGGCGATGCACCAGGCCGCCGTGGGCGGCTGCCAGGGGGCCATCATGGCCCCGACGGAGGTCCTGGCCGAACAGCACCACCGGAACCTCACGCGGCTTCTCGCGCCGCTCGGCGACCGCGTCGCCCTCCTCCGCGGAGGCATGCGCGCGGCGGAGCGCGAGGAGGCGCTCGCGGCGATCGAGAGCGGCGCGGCGCAGATCGTCGTCGGCACCCACGCGCTCATCGAGGGCGGGACGCGCTTCCGGCGCCTCGCGCTCGCGGTGATCGACGAGCAGCACCGGTTCGGCGTTGTCCAGCGCGCCGCGTTGCGGGCGAAGGGCGGATCGCCGGACGTTCTCGTGATGACGGCGACGCCCATTCCGCGGACGCTCGCCATGACCGTGTACGGCGACCTCGACGTGTCGGTGCTCGACGAGCTTCCCCCCGGGCGGACGCCGGTGGTGACGGCCGTCCGAGACGAGGCCGGAAGGGCGAAGGTCTACGAGTTCCTGAAGGCGGAACTCGCGGAACGCCGCCAGGTGTTCGTCGTCTACCCGCTCGTCGAGGAGTCCGAGAAGGTCGAGCTCGCGGCCGCGACGGCGATGTACGAGAAGCTCAGGACGAGCGTGTTCCGCGGGGTGGAGGTCGGCCTCATTCACGGGCGCATGCGGCCGGACGAGAAGGACGCGGCGATGGAGCGCTTCAAGGCCGGCGCCACCGGCGTGCTCGTCTCGACGACCGTGGTCGAGGTCGGCGTCGACGTCGCCAACGCGACCGTGATGGTCGTCGAGCACGCCGAGCGCTTCGGGCTCGCGCAGCTCCACCAGCTCCGCGGGCGCGTCGGGCGCGGGGCGCACCGCTCGTACTGCATCCTCATGGTCGGGCGGGGCGCGTCGGACGAGGCGCGCGAGCGCATCCAGGTGCTGGCCGACACCAGCGACGGTTTCGTCATCGCCGAACGCGATCTCGAGCTGCGCGGCCCCGGCGAGTTCCTCGGCGTGCGGCAGCACGGGCTGCCGCGGTTCTCGGTGGCGGACCTCGCCCGCGACGCGCGGCTCCTCGCGCTCGCGCGCGAGGACGCGTTCGAGCTCCTCGGGCGCGATCCGGACATGCGTGGGGACGAGACCCGCCGCGTGCTCGACGCGCTCTCGACGCGGTTCCGGGACGCGCGGTCGTACATCGACGTGGGATAGGAGGGGACCATGACGCGCGACGAGTGCCTCGCTCTCGTGAAGGCCAACTGCTCGAACCGGAACCTGATCAAGCACATGCTCGCGGCCGAGGCGGTCATGGCGGGGCTGGCCAGGCGTCTGGGAGACGATGTCGAGGCCTGGGCGCTGGCCGGGCTCGTGCACGACCTCGACTACGACGAGACCGCGAAGACGCCCGAGCGCCACGGGCTCGTGTCCGCCGACATGCTCACCGAGCGGGGGTTTCCGGCGGACATCGTCCACGCCGTCAAGGCCCACAACGACCACGCGCCGCGGGAGGGCCTCATGGACAAGGCGCTCTACGCCACCGACCCCGTCACCGGACTCGTCGTCGCGGCGGCGCTCATGCACCCCACGAAGAAGCTCGCGAACGTCGACGTGGAGTTCGTGATGCGGCGGTTCAAGGAGAAGCGCTTCGCCGCCGGCGCGAACCGCGAGGCGATCCAGACGTGCACCGATCTCGGGCTGTCGCTCGATGAGTTCGTGGGGATCGCGATCGAGTCGATGAGGACAGTGGCCGGGGAGCTGGGGTTCTGACGCGCGGCCCGCTCGCTAGAACAGCACGCTCTCGGGGTTCACGCGCTTGCCGTTCCGCTTGACCTCGAAGTGAAGGTGGGGGCCGGTGGAGTAGCCCGTGTTTCCCACGCGGCCGATGGTCTGGCCCTTCCGGACGCGTTCGCCGCGCTTCACCAGGATCTTCGAGCAGTGCCCGTAGAGCGTCTCGTAGCCGTTCGGGTGCTCGACGATGATGGTCCTTCCGTACCCGCCCTTCGTCCCCGCGAATGTCACGCGCCCGTCCATCGCCGCCGCGATCGGCGTCCCGTGTCTGGCGGCAATGTCGAGCCCTGTGTGCATCATGCGGCGGTGGAAGATCGGGTGGAAGCGGTGGCCGTAGCGGCCCGAGATGCGCCCGTGCACGGGCCAGACGAGCCGGAAGAGCTGCTCGATCGCGCCGAGCCCGGGGACGAAGATCCTCTGGTTGACCATGAGCCTGGCGACGTCCACGCCCGGGTTGGCGTTGACGAGCTCCGTGACCTGCACGCCGTAGCGCTTGCAGATGCCCTCCATGGTGTCTCCGCGCCGCACCGTCACGAACGACCCGTCGGTGTCCGGGACCTGCAGGACCTGCCCGACCCGCAGATACCGCGCGTTGGGAAGGTCGTTCATCGCGAGGATCGTCTCCATCTTCACCCTGTACTTCTGCGCGATGTTCCAGAGGCACTCCCCGGGTCGGACCGTGTGCTCGGCGATCGTCGGCGCTCCGCCACGCGTCGCGCGGTTGCTGCCGAGCGGCACCTTGAGCGACGTGGGGTAGAGGAACTCGAGCGACCTGTCCCAGGTCCTCTCGCGGGAGTAGAGGAGGGGCAGGCGGAACTCGGCGGACCGGCCGGCCAGCTTCGCGTAGCTCGAGCTGTTCGCGCCGGCCAGGAGGTCGAGATCGACGCCGAGGCGCGCTGCGACGGCTCTGAGCTCCTCGCCGGCGGCGGCCGACGCGGCGAAGCTCATGGCGTCCTCGGGGATCGGGGTGAGCACGCCCAGCACGTCGAACGTGGCCTCGAGCATGCCCAGCCTGTTCACGCCCACGACGCGCCCCCAGGGCGAAAGCGTCGCGAAGACGGGCGTCCTGGGGTTCAGATCGATGAGCTGGCCTGCGGGACCGCCGGAGAGAGTGCGAAGCGCCGTGGCGGCCAGGAGCACGGCGAGCACGACCGAGACCGCGGCGTAGAAGCGCGCGACCGGTGGGAGCCCTCGGGCAAGAGCTGTGACCCTTCCGTTGCCGTTCATGCTCATCCTGTGACCCGGGGGACGCCGGATTCGACGAGCATAGCCGGATGAGGCCCACCGGTCAACCGGCGGGCCTCATCACCCGGGCTTCGGGCCCATCGTCGCGTCAGGCCTGGATCTGGGACGTGCAGAACGGGCAGCGCGTCGCCTTGATCGGCACGGCCGAGAAGCAGAACGGGCAGTCCTTCGTCGTCGGCGAGGCGGGCGGAGCCTCCGCCTGGCGCTTGAGCCTGTTCATCTGCGAGATGAGGAGGAACACGGAGAACGCGACGATGAGGAAGCTGATGATGGCGTTGAAGAAGACGCCGTAGTTGAGGGTTACGGCTCCTGCGCCCTTCGCGGCGGCCAGCGAGGCGTACGGCCCCTGCATCGCGCCTTCCTTGAGCACGACGAAGAGGTTGCTGAAGTCCACGTTGCCGAGGAGAAGACCGATGGGGGGCATGATGACGTCGGCGACGAGCGACGAGACGATGGCGCCGAACGCCGCGCCGATGATGATGCCCACGGCCATGTCCACGACGTTCCCGCGGAGCGCGAACTCCTTGAACTGCTTGAGCATGGTCCCTCCCTTGTTCAGCGACCTGCCCTCTCATAGCGTCTCTGCCCGCCGCATGTCAAGCGCTTCGCGCCGGCGAGTCCCGCGCAGCGTCGGCGGCTTCGAGGGGGCCTTCGACCTTGACACCCTCAGGGACTCGCACTACCATGACGCCGGCGGAGGGGGTCCGGCGCGGCCGGCTTCCGCCTCGAGCGGGCGAGATGCGGTACGAAGCGCCTGGGGCGTTCCCCGATGCTCTTCACGGCCATTCGCGTTCAGGAGGTGCTGCCCTGCCTCGGCGTCGGCCTTGCCGCCGGCGCGGTGGCGGGGTGGCTCGTGGCCCGCGCGGCGGCGGGGCGCTCCGCGAAGCTGCAGGGCGAGATCCGGCGGAGCAAGCGCCAGCTGCAGGCCATCTTCGACGGCATCACCGACGGCCTCATCATCGTGGACCGCGAGTTCCGCATCGTGGCCGTGAACAAGGCCGAGGCGTCCTTCCTGGGCAGGGAACCGCAGGACCTCGTCGGCCGGCCGTGCTACGAGGTCTACTGCCGCGGGGATGAGCCGTGCGAGCTCTGCCCCGCCCACGAGACCTTCGCGAAGGGGAACGTCGCCCTCGTGTCGAAGCCGGAGCTGGCCGGCGGCTATCACAGGAAGGGAGTCGACGTCTACACGTTCCCCGTCGTGGACGAACACGGCACGACGGTTCAGGCGATCCAGTACATCAAGGACATCACGGACCGCATGAAGCTCCAGAAGCAGCTCCGAGAGGTGGAGCAGCTGACGGGCATCGGGCACATGGCCGCCAACGTGGCGCACGAGATCCGCAACCCGCTCATCGCGGTCGGAGGCTTCGCGCGGCGGCTGCACGAGCAGCTCACCGAGGACGACCCGCGCAGGGAGTTCACGGAGGTCATTCTCGAGGAGGTCACGCGGCTCGAGCAGATCCTCCGGGAGCAGCTCACGCTCGAGAAGCACCTCGTGCCTGTCATGGGCCCCGTGGACATCAACCAGATCCTCAAGGACGTCCGGAAGCTCCTGTCGCACGGCATCCTCTCGTCGCACATCAGCGTCGTGGGCGACCTCGCGGAGGGCCTGCCCATCACGATGGGCGACGCCAACCAGCTCAAGCAGGCCTTCCTCAACGTGACATCGAACGCGATCCAGTCGATGCCTCAGGGCGGCAGGCTCACGATCGCGACGCTCCAGAGAGGCGAGTGGATCGTCGTCCGGATCAGCGACACGGGGCCGGGGATCGCGCCGGAGCACCTCGACAAGCTGTTCGTGCCGTTCTTCACGACGCGCGCGGCCGGGTCGGGGCTCGGCCTCGCCGTGACGAAGCGGATCGTCGACAACCACGGAGGGGAGATCACCGTCGAGAGCCGCGAGGGAGAGGGCTCGGCGTTCGAGATCTCGCTGCCGATCATGCACAGCACGCAGGAGTTCGAGCACCGGAAGCTCTACGGCCGGACCGGAGCCGACGGAGGCCGAACGGACGGCGCTGAGGGAACCGGAGGACCAGGATGACAAAGCTCCTTGTTGTGGACGACGAGAAGAACATCCGGCGGCTCTACGAGAGCGAGCTCAAGCAGGAGGGCTACGAGGTGGACACCGCGGAGAGCGCCGAGGATGCCCTGAAGCTCATCGCGAAATCGCCGCCCGATCTCGTGATCCTCGACATCCGGCTCGACGGCATGGACGGCATCGACTGCCTGCGGACGATCATGGAGAAGCGGCGCGACCTGCCCGTGATCCTGAACTCGGCCTACTCGACGTACAAGCAGGACTTCGCGTCGTGGATGGCCGACGCGTACGTCGTGAAGTCGGCCGATCTCACGGAGCTCAAGCAGAAGGTCCGCGAGGTGCTTGCGAAGCGGGCGCGCGCCTAGGAACGGGGCG
>Ga0194125_10010412_pt1 | contig 12695 bp, 17 predicted proteins | sample TA2KigC250mmetaG_FD_148626 | JGI IMG/M metagenome (GOLD analysis project Ga0194125, IMG submission 148626) | Freshwater microbial communities from Lake Tanganyika, Tanzania - TA2015034 Kigoma Deep Cast 250m | ecosystem: Environmental > Aquatic > Freshwater > Lake | place: Tanzania: Lake... | reverse complement strand
GACAATTCTCAGCACACGCCCCATATATCACAAATGTGATGAGACAATACGTGGTCATGTATTTTGCAGCTTTTTGTCTCTTCTGCTTATCAAGGAGTTGCAGGGACGGATGGAGCAAAGGGGATGGTAGGTGGAATGGGCAGACCTTATGAATGATCTTGATGAATTAAAGGAAATCAGGATACAGACCGGCAATAAAGAAGTCCTGCTCAGAAGCGAACTGAAAGGAAGTGCTGGCAAGGCATTTCAAGCAACAGGCGTAGCTGTTTCTCCCATAGTGAGAATAATTGGTATGGATGATAAAGGTACGGTTACAGTATAATGTTAAGTGGCATGAGAATAAACCATTTCATAGTGCCACGCCATGTTTTGCCTGTTCTAACTATATGTTATTTAAGGATTGTTTTTTTACAACTGTAGAAGATGGGTTAGGGGTTATAATTGTAGCAATCAAGAAAACAAATGGTGAAATGAAATTCAATCCTACATTTCGCAGTATGGTAAAGGCCGGTGATACTTTAATAGCCATTGGTGAAACAGTAAAACTGAAAATACTTGAAGACATGGCAATTACTGAGAAATAGTGGGAATCGTTAAGTCGCTAAATCAGGTAGTATCATCCACTGTAAGGACCAGTCTTCATTATTATCTCTTTTAAGGCAAACAATACCGCCCATCTTGAATGCAACGATGTTTTTTTCTATGTCACCACAGAGAAGTAAGGATACGAGTTTCCCAAGGTGTGGAAGGTGGCCGACGAGCATAATAGGGGTTGTTTTAAACGTTAACCTTTCTGCCCATAACTCAGGATTATCTAAGGGAGCCAGTCCATCTGTTTCTGAAAGACCTTTTGTTATTTTCAGGTTTTGAGCCAGTATTTCCGCTGTCTGACGTGCCCTCAATTTGTTGCTATGAAAAATTTCATAAACTTCAAAGTCTAACTGTGTGGCATGGGTTGCCACTCTTTTAACGTCATCAATGCCTTTTTCAGAAAGTGGCCTCAATGGGTCTTCTTCTTCACTCTTAGCTTCTCCGTGTTGTACCAGATAGAGGAGCATCTTTTTCCTCACTCGTTTTATTTGTTAATGATTGGAATCCATAAAAATTATAGAAGTTTCTTGTTGAGTTCGTCAATAAGACCCTGAGAAAGACTTAAAAGGCTACTTAAAGTAAAAATATAAAGCATTCTAACTAAATCACGCTTGAGAACTTTATAGAACAAATGTATGGTTAAAAATAAAGGGAACAGCTGTTGGATATTCCATTGACTGTAACACCGATAAGGTTTTAGGAGACAATCGAGTCTTTCAAGAACCCGGCGAAGTTCCGAAAGTTTTCTTGTGATACCGCTTTTAAGATGTCCATCATCGAAATGATGCCAAGAAGTTGATCTTTATCTCCAATAACAGCAACACGGGCAAAGTTCAAGTTCGCAAGCAAACGAGCAACATACTCGATATCCATATCAGGACTGACAGACACGACAGGCTTTGACATGATTTGATTTACTTTGACTTTTTTCGGGTCAAGACCCTTTCCGACAACTTTATGAATGATGTCTCGTATTGCTACCATTCCATAGGCATCGTTCCCAGTGCGTTTCTCTACAATAAGGCCTCGCACGCCAGACTCTACCATAATCTTGGCTGCCTCGTACACCGTGGCATTGCCCTTAATGGTGATTGCTGGTTTTTTCATAACGTCCTTAGCCTTTGGCATATTTACACCTCCCTTCTTTAATAAGATAAGTTTGCTTTACTATGACACTTTAGTCAAGGTAAAAATTGGCAAAAAGAAAGGTCTGATCTTTATAAAAACCTTTACTGAAATCTGCCGTTTAAGTACAATAATACGGTAACCGTATGCCGTCTAAAAAGGATATAATAGATTGTCTGTATTGATAATCAAGAATATACTCACAGAAGGTCCCGGGACAATAGAAGATTTCCTGAATAAGGAAAATATCCCTTTCAGTATCGCAGAACTTAGTACAGGAGAGATACATCCTCCTTTAGAAAGATTTAATACCCTCGTGGTTATGGGTGGCACTATGGCAGTATACGAGATGGATAAGTATCCCCATCTCATGATTGGATCACGTATCATAAGGGAAGCTATAAACAGGGATATGAGGACCCTTGGTATATGTCTCGGTGCCCAGTTGATTGCTTATTGCCTCGGTGCAGAAGTTTATAAAGGACATGAAGAGGAAATAGGGTGGAGGAGTATAGAACTCACAGGAGATGGTTTAAAAGACCCCCTTATGAGAAAACTCGCAATTCATCCACGGGTGGGAGATTTCTGGAGGAAATTTGGAGTCTTCCAGTGGCATGGTGATACCTTTGACCTTCCGTTCGATATGGTATTGTTAGCAAGGTCTGAACTCTACAAACATCAAGCGTTCAGATACAAGGATAATGTCTACGGATTTCAGTTTCATATAGAGGTGACAAAAGTCATGCTTCTTGAATGGTTCAAGGACAACTCGGAGATGCCCATGATTATGAGAGAAACAGAGAGGATATATGAAGAATACACAGGAAGGGCAATTTTTATAAATTATTTTTCAGAAAGAGGCAATATTGTGGTAGAATTTAGCATTGTGGATCAAGATTAATTCATCTGGTGAGAAATACATTTTCAAAATATTAAATACGTGGAGGTAAAAATGAAAAAATCGAAAGAGAAGAAAAATGTGGAGAAACCAAGAGACAAAAAGGATGTAATCGAGATTGTACAAAAGCACGATGTGAGATTTGTAAGGCTGTGGTTTGCTGATATTCATGGCCAGCTCAAGAGTTTTGCGATACCAATTGATGAACTTAAAGTTGCATTTGATGAAGGAATGGGCTTTGATGGCTCATCTATCAAGGGCTTTGCAAGGATTGATGAGAGCGATATGATCGCAAGACCTGACCCTACCACGTTTGCAGTTCTTCCCTGGAGGCCTAAGGAGAGGGCAGTTGCGAGAATATTCTGCGACATCTATGAGCCGGATGGCTCTCCTTATAAAGGAGATCCGAGATATATCCTGAAGGTGAATCTTGAGAAGGCAAAAAAGAAAGGGTTTACTCTTTATATAGGTCCAGAACTTGAATATTTCTATTTTAAATCTGATAAAAATACAGAGACCCTTGATGAAGGTGGTTATTTTGATTATCCTATGGATGCTGCTGAAGACCTTCGGCGTGATACCATCCTCGCTCTTGAAACTCTGGGAATAGAGGTAGAATATTCGCATCACGAGGTAGCCCATTCCCAGCACGAGATAGATTTAAGATTCAAAGATGCCCTGACAATGGCAGATATAGTGATGACTCACAGAATAATTGTGAAGGAAGTAGCCAAGCAATATAATGTCTATGCTACCTTTATGCCAAAGCCCATATTCGGACAGAATGGAAGTGGTATGCATACACACCAATCTCTCTTTAAGGGTGACAAAAATGCCTTTTTTAACCCGAAGGACAAATATTATTTATCAGATCTTGCCAAGAAATATATTGCAGGCCTTCTTACCCATATAAAAGAGATTACCCTGGTTTTGAACCAGTGGGTAAACTCTTATAAAAGGCTTGTTCCAGGCTTTGAAGCACCTGTGTATATCTGTTGGGCAAGGAGGAATAGGTCTACCCTTGTGAGGGTTCCCCTTTATAAGCCAGGCAAGGAGAAGGCTACCCGCATAGAGCTTCGTTCGCCAGACCCTTCATGTAATCCTTATCTTGCCTTTGCCTGCATGCTTCAGGCAGGACTCAAAGGCGTCGAGAAAGGTTATCAGCTTCCTGAACCTATTGAGATGGATGTGTATAACCTTTCTGATGAGGAAAGGATGAAATATAATATAGATGTTCTTCCCGGAAGTCTAAACAGGGCGATTGAATATGCAGAAAATAGCGAACTTTTAAGGGAGACACTCGGTGACCATATATTCGAACAATTTATTACCAGTAAAAAGGTAGAATGGGATGATTACCGAATAAGGATTCATCCTTACGAGATAGAGCGGTATCTGCCTACTCTTTAAGTTCGGATTATTCAAACTATGAGGTTGACAGGCAGGGCATAGCATTTTCGCTCATTCTCGTCCCGACCAGATCGGGACTCCGGGGTTTTTGCCTGTTCAGACATCCTGTAACCCCACTTTGTTAAAGGGGTGTAAGGGGGGATTTAAGAAACCGCTAAACCGGCTGTCATTCCCGCTTGTCAGGAATCTTTCTTCAGAAGGATTCTGGACAAGCCAGAATGACATTTTCGGGACAAATACCATGCCCTGCCTGTCATAATTTGAATTTATAAATAATGTCGGTTAATGTTCTAATGAGGCAGGTTCTATATGTACAATGATATCCACAACTGAGGGGAACTCTTTTTTAATTTCTATTTCTATTCTGTCAGCAATCTCATGAGCCTTTTCTGTTGTGAGTCCTCTGTCTACAAGGGCATGAAGGTCAAGGTATACGGAATGTACTGAACCCCTTGTCCGTATATCATGGCATCCCTTTACACCATCTATCCGGTTCACCACAAACTCAATTGCAGAGTTATCCATGCAAACGGTATCAACAAGGATGTCCGATGCTTCTTTGAGGATTTTGTAGCCAATCCGTGCGATAAAAAAGGTAATGATGATTCCTGCAATGGCATCTGAGAAGTGATAACCCATTTTTGTAAAGATGAGGCTTATTATGACAGCGGTCGATGCGAGTATGTCACTTTTTGTATGCATTGCATCTGCAATTAAAAATTGGCTGCCGAATTGTTTTCCCTTTTTAGATTCATAAAGCATTACAAAAATGTTGACTCCCATTGTAAGGAACATCACAATAAAACTTATTTCTGTAATATTTGTTTTATGATCTTCAAAAATGGATAGATAGACCTTCCTCAATATCTGAAAACACGTCGCAAAAATCATAAGAGCAATGATTATTGTGAAGAGAGTTTCATATTTTTTATGTCCGTATGGATGTTTCTCATCAGGCGGGTGTGAGGCTATCCATATTCCGATGAGCCCGACTATGTTTGATACACCGTCAAAGAAGGAGTGGAATCCGTCGGACGTGATCGCAATAGAATTGGTGATATAGCCATAGAGAACTTTTGCAAGGGCAACACCGAAGTTTAAGATTAATGTAAGGATAAGAACATTTCTTATATTTTTAGAATAATCTTTTTTTAAAGTATCACTTCCCATTTACTTTTGAACTCAGAAAATTTACCTTCAATTATAGATTTTCTCATATTTCTGAAAAAATTAAAATAGAAGTGCAGGTTGTGGAGTGTATTCAGCCTCATCGAAAGTATCTCCTTTGAAAGAAAGATGTGTCTCAGATATCCTCTTGAATAATTTTTGCATGTGTAACACTCGCACTGAGGATCAAGAGGACCTCTATCTGACTTGAATTCTTCCCTCTTGATACTTATCTTTCCTCTGCTTGTAAACAACGTTCCATTTCTTGCATTTCTTGTAGGCATCACACAGTCAAACATATCAAATCCAGCTTCAACTCCGATAAGCACATCTTTAAGGTCTCCTATCCCCATGAGATATCTTGGTTTATCAACAGGAAGAAAAGGTGCGGTGAAATACATCATCTCATGCATCACTTCTTTTGGTTCACCTACGCTAAGTCCACCGACAGCATAGCCATCAAATTGAATAGTGACAATTTCTTCTATACTTGTTTTACGAAGGTCTTTATACATTCCACCTTGGACAATACCAAATAAGTCTTGAGTTGATTCCCGATTCACGATGCATGATGCATCATAACCCCCCTTTAATTCCCCCCTTGCTAAGGGGGGATTGAGGGGGGTTGTATCCTGTATCCTGTATCCTGTATCCTGTATCTTTTTGTGATATTCCTTGCATTGTTTTGCCCACAGGGTAGTCCGTTTGAGTGACTCAAGTGCATATTCGTAAGTTGAAGGGTAGGGGGTGCAGTCATCGAATGTCATTTCTATGTCAGAACCGAGTACAGACTGAATCCCCATTGCCTTTTCAGGTCCTATAAAATGTAGTGAGCCATCAAGATGTGATCTAAAATGTACACCATTTTCATCTATTTTTCTTAGGGCAGAAAGACTGAAAACCTGAAAACCTCCACTGTCGGTAAGTATGGTTCGATCCCAGTTCATAAACTGGTGAATGCCTCCAAGGGAAGAAACAATCTCGTGTCCTGGCCTGAGATAGAGGTGATAGGTGTTACATAGTATTATCTCAGCGCCCATTTCTTTCAATTCATCAGGAGATACTGCCTTAACGGTGCCCTGTGTTCCAACCGCCATAAAGGCAGGTGTGTTTATTACGCCTCTTGATGTTTCGCAGAGACATGCACGTGCGTTTCTGTCTGTTTTGATGATGTCAAACTGCATAGTGTGGTATTGCGGGTGCAACTGATGATTATAGATTACAATCGAATTTTATATTCTTGTATCTTTGCCCTGAGTGTATTTCTATTTATCCCAAGGGTTTTTGCAGCCTTGAGTTGGTTGCCTTCAGTCTCTTTAAGGACTATTGAAATGAGTGATCTTTCTACCTCTGAAATGACAGCATTATAAAGATTGGAGTTTTCGAGGTGAGTCATCTCTTTTATATAGCGATTAAGTTTCTTTTCAAGAAACTCTTTTATTGAACATGAGGTGGCCTCTTGAATGAGAAGATCTTTCGTCTTTGTTCTTTTACCTTTTGAAGCTACCCGGATCTTTTTTCTCATACTTTTAAGCTTTGGCATATTGTGGCACTAAATATTTTATAAGTAAGCTCATTACATTTCTACTAAAAAATTTACAAACCTTCTCACATAACGAGCAAATATTGTGCCAGTTTTCTATTATATTTATTTTATTTTGAATTGGCGGAGAGGCAGGGATTCGTCCCGCACCAAAAGTATTTTTTGGCGGAAGGAGCAGGATTCGAACCTGCGAGGCCTTTCGACCTGGACGCTTTCGAGGCGCCTGGATTAAACCACTCTCCCATCCTTCCAGTTTTGGTGCGGGATTCGAGACCGCCCCATTCAACCACTCTGGCACCTCTCCCTTAACGACAGTTTAAAGTTAAAAGTTCAAAAAAATACAATAAAGAGATGTAGTTATCTCCGAGACTGAAAGAAACGCTTCAATATTTCTACACACTCATCTTCAAGAACACCCGATACAACTTCTACCTGGTGGTTAAATCGTTTATCTGAAAGTAAGTTATAGAGACTATCAACTGCTCCGCTATTTTTATCCTTACAGCCGTACACAAGCTTGCCGAGTCTTGCATTTACCATTGCACCTGCACACATAATGCATGGCTCTTTTGTCACATAGAGCGTTGCATCCGTGAATCGCCAGCTCTCACTTTCATTTGTTCCGGACCTGAGTACTGATATTTCAGCATGACCTGTTGGATCTTTTGAAGCCTCTCTGCAGTTATGCGCACGTGCAATGACGTTATCATCTTTTACAAGAATTGCACCCACAGGGACTTCACCTTCACTAAAAGCAAGGCTGGCCTCTTCAAGTGCCAGCCTCATAAAATAAATGTCTTTGGAATTCATAATTATTTCCAGACTACGATTGATTTAAGCAGATTTCTCTGACACCTGTCAATACAATCCAAAGAAACAATCGTTTGACAAAATATCTTTTGTTTTGATAACCTCCAGACATGAAAGAAGATAATCCACTATTTGATATATGTGGGCTTTTCGAAGAGCTTGTGTCTTCATACGACCTTACTGCAACACTCGATATGCTCGCCAAAAACATTACAGAACTGATTGGTGCAAAAGGATGCACTATAAGACTTCTCGATGAAAAGAACAAGACCCTCCAGATAGTTGCTGCATATGGAATGAGCAGGTCATATCTTGAAAAGGGTCCTGTTATTTTAGAGAAGCATCATATTGATCAGAGGGTACTCGCAGGAGAATGTATACGTACAAAAGATATTACCGCAGAACCACATGTGCTGTATCTTGAGGAGGCAAAGAGGGAAGGTATAAGGTCAGTGATGATCTGTCCTCTCACTGTAAGAGAGAAGGCAATAGGTATCCTTAGGGTTTATACGTCAATCCCTTATTTTTTTTATGCCTCAGAGATAGATTTCCTTTTTGCACTTGCAAGTGATAGTGCGATAGCTATAGAGAATGCACGCCTCTTTGAACATATCGAGAGTGAGTACGAGGAATTGGCAAGAGATGTCTGGAAGTGGTATGACTGGGGATCACGGTTTCCAAGAATCTAATGTGTTAATCTCGAAGGATTTTTTCTTTAACTCTATAGACAGCCTGAGACCTGAATACAGGGTCTTTGGGCCTGTGAGAGAAAATAATCAGGCAGTTTTTAAAGAGATATCCTCCTCAGCAGATCTTTTTATGGATTATTCAACGACAATGTTATCACCAGGGAAGCTGTTTATTTACAAGCCAAAAGAGGATATTCTGACATTCAGAAAGGATGACACCTTGTCTCTATCTATTGAGGAAGTTATGCCAGAGATAGAAAAACAGGTGATTGTTGGTATTCACCCCTGTGATATCAACGCAATCCTTTATCTGGACAGGACATTCCTCGGTGATATTATCGGTCCTTACTATAAAGCAAGAAGAGAAAACTCTATCCTTATTGGCCTTAACTGTATGCAGGTATCTGAGAACTGTTTTTGTTCATCTGTCGGCACAGGCCCGCATCTTCATGCTCAAACAGGATTTGATATAGTGCTCACGGATCTTGGAGAAGATTATTTAGCAGAGATTAAAAGTAAGGAGGGTTTTGAGGTAGTACATCTAAAGGGGAAAGAAGCAGGCACAAATGAATGGAGCCTTAAGTCTGAGAAAGAGAAAGCGCTTCTGAAAAGCTTCAATAAAATTATTGATATGAGAGGTCTTGAAGGTCTCTTAATGAAGAACCTTAATCACCCTGTCTGGGCAACAACTGCTGATGAGAGATGTCTTTCATGTTCAAATTGTGTTATGGTTTGCCCCACATGCTTCTGTTATAACATTGGTGATGAAATGAGCATGGACCTCATAGAGATAAGAAGATTCAGGCAATTGGATGCATGCCAGGAATTGAGGTTCGCAGAGGTTCATGGTGCGAATTTCAGGAGCACGAGGGCGTCCCGGCTCAGACAGTTTGTAATGCATAATTTAAACTATACGTCTCAGTATGGTGTGACAAAAACTGTGGGTTGTGGCAGATGCATCACATGGTGTCCAACAAAGATAGACCTAACAGAAATGGCAAAAGAGGTTCAAAGGAGTCACATCTATTGAAAAATCCGTTTTTACCGTTAAAAGCAGTTATCACAAATATAAAAGTAGAGACCACTGATGTAAGAACATACAGTCTGTTCCTGAGAGATGGTGAGTACAAGCCAAAGCCGGGCCAATTCAATATGGTGGGTTATCCTGGAGTTGGAGAGGCTCCTCTATCCTTGAGCTCTCTCGTATATGAAAATAGATTCCAACATACCATTAAGGCAGTTGGAAGAGTAACAAAATTCATCGAAAGGTTAAAGGAAGGAGATGAGATATTTCTCAGAGGCCCTTATGGTTCAAGCTGGCCTTTAAAGATCGCTATTGGACAAGACATCCTTCTCATCGCAGGAGGTGTGGGCATTGCACCGATGAGACCTGTCATACAGGAAATTCTCAGCAAAAGAGATTCTTTTGGGAATAGTACCCTCATTTACGGTGCAAAAAGACCTGACAATATACTTTTCAAAGACGAATGTGAAGTATGGCAAAAAGATATTACTGTGTTCTTAACCGTTGACAAAGTTCCGTCTCATATGACATGGACTTACAATGTCGGCCTTGTCACAGAACTTTTAGATAAGGCAGCATTACATGTTGAAAAGACTCTTGCGTTTCTCTGTGGCCCTGAGATTATGTTGCACTTTGTCTCGAGAGGGCTTTTTTTAAGAGGATTCCTTCCTTCGAGGGTTTATGTCTCCCTTGAAAGGAGGATGAAGTGTGGAATTGGGCAATGTGGCCATTGTCAGCATGGCAGTAAGTTCGTATGTAAAGACGGACCTGTTTTCCTTTATAAAGATGTGAGCAGATTTCCTGACGGACTTCTTTAAAATAATACGATAGAAGATGACTAAAGATGATTTAAATATTTTCAAAAACTGGTTTTCTGATTTCTGCAAGTCTTTCTATTCATCTAACATTGAAGATCAGAAAAATATCTCTCTTAAGGAAGAACATACCTTCAATGTATGTAAAAATATTATAGAAATAGCCAGAGAATTATCTCTCAACGACAATGAAATGATGCTCGCTGAGACGATAGCACTTTTCCACGATATCGGAAGATTCCCTCAATACGCAAAGTACAAAACATTTAAAGATAGCATTTCTGTTAATCACGGGGTTCTCGGAGCTCACACCCTCCTTGAGAAAAAGATTCTCAAGAACCTCCCTGAAAATGAACAGAAATTAATAATCCAGTCAGTAAGATTTCATAATGCCTATTCATTACCAGCAGGTGAAGAAGAGGATAGTGTTATTTTCATTAAACTTATAAGGGATGCGGATAAACTGGATATATGGCGGGTATTTATAGAATATTATGAGAGTTCTCAAGAGGAAAGGGCTTCCGCAGTAAGTCTTGGACTACCAGATACCACAGAATATTCAGAAGAAATCCTCTCGTGCATTCATAGAAAGCAAATGGCTTCTCTTTCGAAAGTAAAGACATTAAATGATTTTAAACTTATGCAACTCTCGTGGATATTTGACCTCAATTTCAAGACTTCTTTCAGATTACTCCTTGAAAGGAATTATATAGACAGAATTATTTTCCAGTTACCACAAAAGGAGGAGATTGACAGGGTTTCTTCAGCTTTAAAGGAATTTGTACATATGAGAGTGAATTATTCTGCAGAAAGCCTCAGAGAGTCGAAGTAATAACGTCATTGCGAGGAATCCCGATGAATTCGGGATGACGAAGCAATCTCAAAGGAAGAGATTGCCACGGTCGATGCGACCTCGCAATGACAACGGAAACCCTATGGAAGTTTTATTTATCCAGAATCATTTTCACAGTTCTTAATAGCTTTGTTGGCGCAACAGGTTTCAAGAAAAAGTTTAATCCTTCGACAAGCCTTTTTTTTGTATCACATCTGCTGGATAGCCACTTGTAAAAATGGCTTTAATATCGGGTTTTATTTTTATTATTTCTTCATAAGCCTCTATGCCATTCTTTTTTGGCATTATTACATCAAAGAGAAGAAGCTGAATAGTATCTTTATTCTCTATGAATTTAGTTATCGCATCTTCTCCATTCACTGCCTCTATTATTGTGTAGCCGAACTCTTCAAGCACAGATTTTGTGAATTTCCTCACTTCTTCATCATCCTCTGCCATGAGTATTGTCTCTGTGCCACCTATTGTAGTGGTAGTTTCTGTTGGTTTTCTTTCCTCGACCTCTGCGTGAGTTATGGGCAGATATATCTTGAATGTGGTGCCTCTCCCTAATTCGCTATACACATTGATATAGCCGTTGTGCTGTTTGATTATTGCATAGACCATTGCAAGTCCAAGTCCTGTGCCTTTCCCTACCTCTTTCGTTGTAAAAAATGGTTCAAATATCTTTTCCTTTGTCTTTTCATCGGGCTCAAAAAAACTCCTCGATACGTATATAGAGGAGGGTCAATTAGTGATATGCGAGATTGTGTACGCTGAGCTTGCCTCTCAGCTCCTCTCTGAAGGAGCAGTAAGGGATTTTTTTGCAGATACAGGCATTAAGCTTATTAACTCTGATGAAAAAACACTACTTTGTCATTCCTGCGAAAGCAGGAATCCAGACGCCGTCCCTGCGAAAGCAGGGAGCTATTAAGGAAATAGGTTCCCGTTTTCACGGGAAACCCTGTAGCAAGACTACAGGGAATAACAAGATTTAAAAACAGGCATAAAGGACTACAAGAGTCCCACAAACTTGACCTTTGGAAAAAGGAGGAGTGCCTGAACTGTGAGTACCTTCCCCTCTGTTTTGGAGGATGCAGATATATGAAACTCCTGAGGGATAGAAACATTGATGATGTTGATTGCAGAAAACCATTTTTTGATGCTACAATGGAACGAAATATCTGCTCTACCATCCATAGTTGCTTGTATTGAAGCGCTACCTCCCGTGAAGGCAGGGACGTATTCGTAGTTAATACCCATTTCCCATCATATCTTGACTCTTCCTTTATTTTATCTTCATCTATCTGAAACCTCGTTCCTGAAAGCTTGAGGTATTTCCGGTACCCTTTATTCCCAACCAAAGCCTTCTCACTTTGTTTGATTTTATCCTTTAATGCAGCAACAATGGCCTCTCTGTCCATGGCATCTTTCTTTGCCTGATCTTCATTCAGACAAATTATGTACCGCCTGTCATTGACTATGATCTCCTTGACTTTCAGCTACCATCTGCTTAAGGTCGGGACGATGATCTTTTGAATGTCCAAATGCCCCGATATTTTCCCCTCCGTTGCCCTCAAAATATATGCTCGTCGTATCAAAAAACACCAGTGTGAGATCTCCAAATAAATCCCTGCTCCTTTGAAATATCCCTTCCTCAATCAGATCCTTTATGCATCTCGCTGTAAACGGTGTGGCGTCTCTTTGATCTTCTTCAGGTAATTTCTCACCAAGCCAAGCCATCGCCCTATACAGATGGTGAAGCTCTATACCCTCTGCTCCCGGAATCTTGTA
>Ga0194125_10010411_pt1 | contig 12696 bp, 9 predicted proteins | sample TA2KigC250mmetaG_FD_148626 | JGI IMG/M metagenome (GOLD analysis project Ga0194125, IMG submission 148626) | Freshwater microbial communities from Lake Tanganyika, Tanzania - TA2015034 Kigoma Deep Cast 250m | ecosystem: Environmental > Aquatic > Freshwater > Lake | place: Tanzania: Lake... | reverse complement strand
CCTGAAGACCATCCTAGGCTACACGACCGACGCGAACCCCAGGATCGCCGCCGCAGCCGTCGGCGCGCTCGGCAAGCTCGCGGAAGAGAGCGACCTGCCGACGCTCGGCAAGCTGCTCCTGGAGGCGAAGGACGACGCGGTGCGCTCCGCCGCCGAACGTGCCCTCGCTTCCGCCTGCTCGCGGCTGGCCGACAAGGAGAAGGCCACGGCCACCGTCGCCGCCGCACTAAAGGACACCCAGGGCGCCGCCCGCGCCGCGCTCCTCCGCGTCCTCGGCGGCATCGGCACCCAGGGCGCCTATCAAGCCCTGCGCGCCGCCGTCACCGACGCGGACGACGCCGTCAAGGATGCCGCCATCCGCGCGCTGGCCGACTGGCGCGACGACGCCCCCGCCGCCGACCTGCTCCAGGTGGCAAAGACCACCGACAAGCCGGCACACCACGTCCTGGCCCTTCGCGGCTACATCCGCATGATCGCGCTCCGCAAGGAGCGCTCCGCCGCCGACCGCCTGAAGATGTGCCAGGAGGCGCTGGCCGCGGCCAAGCGCGACGAGGAGCGACGGGCCGTCCTCGCCACCGTCACCGACATCCCGACCCCCGACGCCCTCAAGATGGCCGAGACCTGCCTGGCCAACGCCGCGCTCAAGAACGAGGCGGCCATAGCCGTCATACGCATCGCCAAGGCCACGAGCGGCGGCGACGCCGAGGGCGCCAAGCAGGCCATCGCCAAGGCCGCCGCCGCATCCGACAACGCGGAGGTCCAGAAGCAGGCCAAGGAGGCCGTAGCCTTCCTCGACCGCAATCAAGGCTTCATCGCCACCTGGCTCGCCAGCGGCCCCTACAAGGTGGGCAAGACAAGCGTGGTCCACGACCCCGAGAAGCCCGACGCGAAGGACATCAAGTGGAAGCTCGTGGCCGCCGCGGGCGACCAGCCGGGCTTCATTGACCTCAACAAGGAGCTTGGCGCCCCTGGCCACTGCGCCGGCTACCTCAAGTGCCAGGTCTACTCCCCCAAGGACCAGTCCGCCGTCATCGAGAGCGGCAGCGACGACGGAATGAAAATCTGGCTCAACGGCGCCGTGGTCATGGACAAGGACGTGCCCCGCTCCTTCAAGCTCAACGAGGACCAGACCAAGGTCACGCTCAAGGAGGGCTGGAACCAGTTGCTCATCAAAGTCGTCAACGGCGGCGCCAACTGGGAGGCCGCCGTGCGCCTCCGTACCCCCGATGGCGGCCAGATTCCGGGCATCAAGCTCAAGGCCGAATGAGCGCTGCACCTGCACACAATATGTTTGTTGTCCATGCCTTGACAATGCGTTTCAGTTGTGTATAGTGAGGATAGCCAGACATGGAAGAACCTGGCGGCATTCCGGACTTCGACGAGAACGGAAACCTGCCGCCAGGCGTCTACTGTGTCTCCCTGGCGGAGATTGAGGAGCGCTTCACCTGGAACCAAACGCGTCGCGACCTCTTCAGCGGCCTCAAGCGAGCACTCGCCAGTCTCGCGCACGCCGGAGTGAAGCGGGTGTGGATTGGCGGGAGCTTCGTAACGGCAACGGAGCTGCCAGAGGACGTTGACGGGTGCTGGGAGCCGGATGCCTTGGTGGACTCTAGCGGGATGAGCCATGATCGAGAATGAGCGACAGCGCCACGCGACGCTCGCGCAAATTGAGCGACTGAAAGGAGCGTTGGAGACCTCCCGCCGCGCCGAGGGGAAGATGGACGACCGCATCTACCACGCAATGATTGTCGGGATCCAGGGGATGATCGAGGAGTTGAAACAGGAGTTGCGCGGGTACGAGGAGCTCCAAAGGGCGGCATCGCTGCACCTGGGCAGTGCCGAGCACCTGCCTGAGGCGCTCATCAAGGCACGCATAGCACGCGGCTACACGCAAAAGGACCTGGCCGAACGGCTCGGGCTCCAGCCCCAGCAGATCCAGCGCTACGAGGCAAAGCGGTACCGCTCCGTGAGCTTCAAGCGGCTGATTGAGATCATGCGTGCGCTGGACTTGCGGCTCGAGGCGGACATCCCCCTGCGGCCAACGCCGGGCGGCGGCAGGGCCGAAGCCGCTCTGACCGCCGTGGGCGAGGAGCAGGTGCCTTACGGCCGAAAGCGCTCCAGGCGTTAGACGGGGGAGAAGCGTTGCGCGCCGCAATCCTCACTGGAGCAGCAGCAATGCTCGCGGGCGTCCTCTCCGGTTGCGGCGCCCCGGCAGCCCCCAGCCGCGCGCCGCTCTTCCGTTTCCTTCAGATCAACGACACGCACGTTGATGCCGACGCGGGGAAGGACGGCTACGAGAAGGCCGACGAGAAGGCGCGGTGGCTGATCGAGGCCGCGGCCTCGGGCGAGCACTTCCCAAAGCCCGACTTCGTGGTAGGCATCGGCGACCTCATCAACGGCGAACGCCTCGATGCCCTGGCCCCCGACCTGCGGCTCCTCCGCGACATGCTCAAGCCGCTCCGCGTCCCCTTCTATCCCGTCGTCGGCAACCACGAGGTCATCCAACAGGAGGGCAGCCCGAAGCACGAGCAGGCATTCCGCGAAGCGTTTGGCAACGACCGCGTGAACTACACGTTCACCCACGGCGGCATCCTGTTCATCGCCCTGAACAACGCAGGGGCGTGCTGCGTGGGGCCGGCGGTGGTCAAGGCGCGAAACGACTGGCTCCGCCGCACGCTCGACGGCGCGCGCGGCGTGCCGAAGATCATCCTCTGCCACATCCCACTCGTCCCTTTGCGCGAGGAGGCCGTGCTGGCCAAGAGCTTCGGGTTCCGAAGCTACATTGACCATGACGGGGCGACGCTGAGGATCGTCGAGGAGCACGCGGACTCGGTCATCGCCGTGCTCTCGGGCCACCTGCACCTCACGGGCGTGGTCGAGCGCAAGGGCATCTACCACATCTCCATCGCCGGCACCGCGTCGTATCCCTGCGACTACGCCCTCTACTCGGTCTTCCCCGACCGCATCGAGGCTGCCGTCCGCCAGCTCCCGCGCGAGCTTGTGACCCCCGGCACCAACATCCACGGCAGGCCGCGCTACATCGGCGACTTCACCGACGGCGCCCACAAGACCCCGTGGGACTATGTCGCGGGCAATCCCCCCGAGCGAGATTTCACGATTCGGCTCCCCAAAGAGCCGCGGAGCAGGAAACCATGACGAAGCTGATGCTGGCCATCCCTCTCTTGGCTGCCGCCGCTCTGGGCGGCGAGCGCCCGCAGGCCGTGTGGGAAACGACGCTGAAGGAGCGGATCGGCCACGAGTGGACGGGCGAGCTTGTGCACTTCGACATCCCGATCCGCGTCGCGGCGGACCCCGCGCACCATCGCCTGATGCTCGTCGAGGGCGAGGCGGCGACCGAAATCCCATTCCAGGCCACTGTGTCGGAGGATAAGAAGCGCCAGCTCTGGTGCGTCGTGGACCTTCCGCCCTTCGCGGAGAAGACGCTGCGGCTTGAGGCGCGGCCGGCGGCGAAGGAACTCTCAGCGCCGATGGCCACCACCGAGGCGAAGGACCGATGGCAGATCGAGAATGGGGCGCTCCGCATCGAGGTGCCGAAGGGGAGCGACCAGAAGACTGCGGAGAAGGATGCGCCCACTCCCCTCCTCCGCCTCCAGAACGCCGCCGGAAGCCCCTGGGTCGGCGCGGGGCGCTTCAGGGGCACGGGCGACCTGCTCTCCCTCAAGGCCGCCCTCCATCCCGGCCCGGTGACGACCGAGGCGATGTTCCACTACGAGTTCGAGAAGGGCAAGTACGACGCCTGGCTCCGCCTCATCCGCGGCCAGCCCGAAGTCCTCTGGATGGAACGCTTCGCCTTCGAGGGCGCCGACGCGGCGCTCGAATGGGACCTCGCGGGCTTCGAGCCGGGCACCGGCGTGTGGGACTACTATCGCACCAAGGGCAAGTGGCGGCAGACCAGCCTCGGCGTCTCCAAGGCCTACCCGATCGAGGATGGCCAGGAGGAGTCGACGACCTTCACGCCGTGGATCCATTGGTGGCAGGATGATGTCTCGACCTGGCTGGAGCTGTGGGACAAGGAGAAGGCGTGGGCGGTCGGCATCTTCACCGGCAGCCCGCTCGACTGGAGCCCCGAGGACCGCGAGGCCTACCGCGCCGCCGCCTTCCGCCTCGTCCGCAGGGGCCGCGCGGCCACGCTCAGCCTCCCGCTTCGCAAGGGCACGCGCTCCGGGGGCCTCTCGCTGGCCAGGCGCACGCCTGACGAGCGGATCGGGCCGAACACCGCCGTCGGCCCGGCCGACACCGCCCGCCGCCAGATCAAGCACGCCGAATCGCCTCTCGACGAGGTGAAGGACTACGTGCTGACCGACGACACGCCGCCGCAGTCGTATCCTCTCTTCGCCATCACCAAGGACGACCGCGAGCGGCTGCGCCAGGCGATGGGCCAGGACGTGCCGTTCCTCAAGAAGCTCGCAGCCGCCGCCGAATGGGCGAAGGGCGCCAAGCCCATCGAGGACGCCGCGGGCTTCTGGCACATGGGCGTCCCGCCCGACAAGCGGCCGTGGCCCGGTGGCCTGCCACCGAAGGACACGCTGGCCGCCGCGGCCCTCCTGGGCATCCCCTGGCCCGCCGAGAGCCACCTCCGCTGCACCGTGATGCGCGAGGGCCTCGCCTGCTCCGAGAACATCCTCCGCCACGTGACCGGCCCCGGCATGGGCATTGCGCCCCACAACTGGATGACCGGCGGTCCCACGCAATACCTGCACGCGCTCATTGACCTGGCGATGCCCCACCTCAGTTCGCGCGAGCGCGAGGTGTTGCGCGCCCGAATGCTCTTCCTCGGCTACAAGCTGTCCAGCGAGAAATACTGGTCGCCCCGTCTCGGCTTCGCCGCCAACCCGAACATGACCACGCTCGTCTACGCCCAGCTCGCCTTCATCTCGTTCCTCTTCCCAAAGCACCCGATGGCCGAGGCGTGGCGGAAGGCGGGCGTCGGCGAGATGTTCCACGAGGTCGAAACCTGGTCCGGCCCCAACGGCGGCTGGCTCGAGGCCCCCCACTACGCCACCGTGGCCCTCGACTTCATCGTGGCCATCGGCTACGCGCGGAAGAACCTCGGCCTCGGCGACGACCTGCTCTACCACGAGCGGCTCAAGAAAGCGGTCGAGTGGCTCGCCAAGATCGCCACCCCGCCCGACCCCCGCTTCAAGGGCCTCCGCCACTCGCCCCCCATCGGCAACACATGGCTCTACGAGACCACGTGCCTGCCCGGCTACATGGCCGGCGTCTGGCGGCAGCGCGACCCCGACTACGCGAACGCGATGCGCTGGAGCTGGGAGCAGCAGGGCTGTCCCACCTGGCCCGGCATCGGCGGCGCCTATCCCGCCACCGACGGCATCCGCGAGGTGCTCTTCGACACCACGCCCTCCAAGGCCGCGCCCAAGTGGGGCAGCGAGCACTTCCCCGGCAGCGGCGTCCTCCTCCGCGCCCACTTCCCAAGCGACCGCGAGACCTACTTCCACCTCATCCAGGGCCATCTCCACGACCACTACGACGACGACAAGGGGAGCTTTGAGCTTTGGGGCAAAGGCCGTCCCCTCTGCTGCGACTTCGGCTACCACGGCTTCGACCCCGCCGAGCACCACAATCGCGTTGACATCAATGGCAACAGCAAGATTGCCGCCTTCGCTACCACGCCCGCCGCGGACTTCGTTCACAACCAGCAGGGCGCCTGGAACCGCTACGTGCTCCTCGTCAAGGACGCCGACCCCCTCGGCCCCAACTACTTCCTCATCCGCGACGACGTGGCCAAGGACGCCCCCAAGCCCGGCAACTGGCGCCTGTGGGTGAGCACGGATGAGGAGATGAAGAGGTCTCACGCAGGGGGAGCAGAGAAGAAAGGCATCAGCGTGGCGGCCAGGGGGAGAGACGACGTGGACCTGGACATCTGGTTCCCCCCATTGGCCGCCGCGTTGTTGCCCATCGAGAAGGACGTAGTGAAGACGACGCCCTTGAGCATCAAGACCCATAGCGCCGGCCCGCCGAGCACGGACCAGCGGGGGCTGCACCTCGTCCTCGCCCCGGGCGCGAGCCTGCCATTCGTCCTCTACCCGCGCCTGCGGGACGAGAAGCCCCCCGCCATCTCAGTCCACGGCCAGCCCGAGGCCATCGAGGTCGCCACGGCGGCCGGCAGCGACTACCTTTTCCTCAGCCCCGAGCCCCGGGAGTTGCGGGTCGCCAACATCCGTTTCAAGGGCACGGCGGGGGTCGTCCAGGTGAGGCCCAAGCAGATCATCCTCACCCTCTGCCAGCCCGGCGAGCTGAGCTTCGACCGCTTCGAGCTGAAGAGCGCCGAGCCGGCGAGCAAGGCGTTCGACAGGCCATAGGCTCGATCGCTCAGGTCGGTCCGATCCGTCCGATCCGTCCGATCTGTCTCCATGTGCTTGCCCCAGCTTCACCAACTGCTATAATCGCATCCCCATGAAGAGCAAGTGGGCGATCTTCGGGAGCGCGTTCGTCATCGGCCTCTCGGGCGCGATGATGCCGGGGCCGCTGCTGGGCGCGTGCATCGGCTACACGGCGGAACGCGGCTTCGTGGCGGGCGGGCCGCTGTTGGTGCTCGGCCACGCGCTGCTGGAGCTGGCGCTCGTGATGCTCGTGCTTGCGGGCATCGGCCCGCTGCTGTCGCGGCCAAGGGTGGGCGCTACCATCGGGCTTGTCGGCGGCGCTGTCCTCATTTGGATGGGCTATGGGATGGTCACGTCAGCGTTTCTCCCCGATCTCAGAATGACCCCCATTCCCCAATCGTCCTCGTCGTCGTCCTCGTCCTCGAATTCTGCGACAAAGGAGAGCCCAAAGAGGTCCGACGACGACGAGGACGACGACGAGCACGATCGGACTCAGTTTGGTCAGGCGTGGCTCACGAATCCCATCCTGGCTGGGATTCTCATCTCGCTGGCGAACCCCTACTGGTCGCTCTGGTGGGCGACGATTGGGCTGAAGTACATTGCTCTTTCGCGCGAAAGAGCCAACGCCGGCGTCGCCGCCTTCTACTGCGGGCACCAGCTCTCGGACGTGGGCTGGTACTTCTTCGTCGCGGCAGCCGTGGCGCTGGGGCGCAAGGCGGTGCCCGACGCGGCCTATCGCTGGATCGTCGGCGTCTGCGGCGGCGTGCTCCTGGGCTTCGCGGCGTACTTCATCATCGGAGCCATCCGCGCCCTCGCCAGGGCGCGGGTTGCAGGAGCAGAATCCGTAATCCGTAATTCGTAATCCGTAACCAGATCAGACAAAGAGCCCCGTCACATAGGCCTTCTCTTCTCTTGTTACGGATTACGGATTACGAATTGCCTATCAACCCTTTCAAGGAGGATCAGAATGCGTCTCATCACATTCCGCAAGGGCAAGGCCAACCACATCGGGGCAATCGTGGGCGACAGCGTGGCCGACATCGTGGCGGCCAGCCGCGCCAGCGGCGGCCAGACCCTGCCGTCGGACATGATCGCGCTGCTCGAGATGGGCGCGAAGGGCCTGCGGGCCGCAAAGGCCGCCGCGCGCTTCGCCCAGAAGAACCCCAAGCGCGGCCTCCTGGTGCCCCTCTCGCTCGTGCGGCTCGAAGCCCCCGTCCCCTGCCCGCGAAAGCTGCTCCTCCTCGCCGGCAACTATACCTCGCACCTCGAGGAGGAAGGGCGCCGCGCAAGGGCCAAGCGCGAGCAGACGCCGCGCGTGTTCATGAAGCCGCCCTCAACCTGTGTCGGCCGCCCTGGCGCCCCCATCCCCATCACCCGCTATTCGCACTGGGTGGACTGGGAGGTTGAGCTCGGCATCGTCATCGGCCGCAAGGCGAAGGACATCACGCCCCACGACGCCCCCCGCTACATCGCCGGCTACACCATCGTCAACGACGTCTCCGAGCGCGACTTCTGCGTCCAGGAGCGCTCGAAGACCGAGGACTGGGACAAGTTCTTCGACTGGCTGAACGGCAAGTGGTGTGACGGCTTCGCCCCAATGGGGCCGTGCATCACCACCGCCGACGAGATCGGCGACCCGATGAACCTGGCCATTCGCCTCAGCGTGAACGGCGAGGTGATGCAGGACGCCAACACGAACGGGATGATCTACAACTGTGCCGAGGTCGTCGCCTTCATCTCGCGCTGGGTCACGCTGGAGCCGGGCGACGTGATTGCCACGGGCACGCCCGCTGGCATTGGCAAGGTCCGCGGCATCAAGCTCAAAGCCGGGGACGTGGTGAGGTGCGAGATTGAGAGGATCGGGGTGTTGGAGAACCCAGTGACGCGTGATGCGTGACGCGTGAGAAGAGAAGGGACAAAAGGGACCCAAGGGACCTAAGGGACGGTGGGCGAGCCGTCCCTTGTGTCCCTTTGGTCCCTTGCGTCCCTTCGGCCCCTCGCGGCCTCACAAGAGCTTGACATCCGGATGACAGTCTCCCGCTTCGCAACGCCGGCCCTCCAGCTCCCGTTGGCCCCTGGAAGCAGGAGCTTCCGGGACTCCGTTCCCAAGCAGGAGCTTGGGAAGAGAGGGAAGAGAGGGAAACCGCCAAACAGCGATTAGAAGTTCCGCAGGACAACACGAAGACCGTTGCTGGGCCAGCCGCCCGACGGGCGGAATCTGTTCCGGTGAGCAGAACGGCAGAACCTGGGGTGTTCGAGAAACGAGCCACCACGCACGATGCGATCCTCGCACATCTCGCTGACGTTCCCGAGAATGTCGAAGAGACCCCAGGCATTGGGCTTCTTCTCGCCCACAGGGTGCGTTTTCTCCCCGGAATTGCCCCCGTGCCAAGCATACTCCCCTATCTCCTTCCCCTCTTCGCCAAAGAAGTACTCGGTCTTGCTGCCGGCGCGGCAAGCGTACTCCCATTCGGCCTCCGTCGGCAGGGTGAACCGGCCCCGCTGCACCCGCTTGCTAAGCCTATCCAGGAATGCCGGGCAAGCGTCCCTCTCCACTGAGTCAACCGGATTCTTCGGCGCCTCGAAACGGCTTGGGTTCCCGCGCATGAGAGCCAACCACTGCTCCTGTGTAACCTCGTACTTGCCCATGTAGAACGCCTTTGGGATCTTCACCTCGTGGGGCGGCTTTTCATCCTCTTCGCCCTTTTCAGAGCCCATCTGGTACGAGCCGGCGGGGATGAGGACCAGTTCCAACTTCACCCCGCCGCCGAGGTCCACCGTGATCGCCTTCTGCGGGGTAGCCTCCTTCTCCGCGGCCCGGGCTCCAAGCGCGAGCGCGCAAGCCGCCGCCACCCACAAGCATCGAACCCGCCAAGTCTTGAACATGGGCGACACCTCCACAAATGCCCTTGCTTCGGACAACACCTGTGCAGGCATTCTACATCGCCAGAAATCCCGGCGCAAGACCTTGCTCTCGCTTCCATGCTCGTGATCGGCAACGAGACGGTGGCCCGTGAAGTGAGGGGCCGCGAGCGGCGAGCCACGAGCTTCGAGCCTGAAGACAGAAGCCCCGCTGCTCCCCTTCCAGGCTCGCGGCTCGTGGCTCGTAGCTCGCAGCTTTCCTGTCACGCGTCACGGGTCACGCGTCACGGGACTGGCGAGCTGCCCATCGCGCAGCACCAATCGACCGTTGACGAGGACGTGGCGGACGCCCTCGGCGAGGAGGCGGGGCTGGTCGTAGGTGGCGCGGTCGCGGATGGCGGCGGGGTCGAAGGCGACGATGTCGGCGGCCATGCCCTCGGCGATGAGGCCGCGGTCGGAGAGGCCGTAGCGGCGGGCGGGGACGGATGTGATGCAGCGGATGGCCTCCTCAAGCGGCAGGAGGCCCAGCTCGCGGACGTAGTGGCCGAGGTAGCGGGCGAAGCAGCCGGAAGCCCGCGGGTGGCGGGCGCCGCCCATCGGAATGCTGTCGCTGCCGATGAGGCAGAGGGGATGCCTCAGAACGGCCTGGTGGTCGGCGTCCTCGATGGGCCAGCCGACGACGCCGACGCGCAGCCGCTCCTCGATGAGGAGGTCAATGCAGGCGTCGAAGATGTCCTTGCCGACTGAGGCGGCGAAGGCGGGGAGGCGCATGCCCTCGAAGCGAGGACGCGGGGCAGAGACGCCCCGCCTACAAGCGCTGCCGACGCTGGCGATGTGGGCCTCGGCGAGTGGGGCAGGCATCTTGCCTGCCGAGGATGCAGGCGGGACGCCTGCACCACTATCGGCCCAGGCTTCGCGGAGGCGGAGGCGGCCGGCGGGGTCGCGCAGGAGCGCCACCGCGGCATCCACCCCGCCCGCATAGACGTCGGGCGGGAGGAAGAGGGCCGACATCAGGGTGTAGCCCTTGAGGTAGGTGTAGAGGTCGAAGGCCACGTCCACGCCCCTGTCGCGCCAGCGCTCGATGTGAGCGAGGACGTCGGCGGCGCGGAGGCGGAACTTGGCTTGGGGCCGCAGGTGGGAAATCTGCACGGGGAGGCCCGCGCGGCGGCCAATCTCGCACGCTTCGTCAATCGCCTCGAGCAGGCCGTCGGTGTAGTTGCGCAGGTGGCTCACGTAGACGCCGCCGTGGTCGGCGACGACGCGGCTGACGGCCACGAGCTCCTCAAGGTCGGCCTCGGAGCCGGGGAAGTAAGTGAGGCCGGTTGATATGCCGCGTGCGCCCTGCTGCATGCCTTCGGCGGCGAGGGCCTTCATCCTGTCGAGCTGTTCGGGCGTGAGCGGCCCGCGGCTCATGCCCGCCACCTCAGCACGCAGCAGGCCGTGAGGCAAGATGGGGACGACGTTGACCTTGCCGCCCTTGCACAGGGAGAGGTATTCAGCGACGGAGCCGAATGGCGGCAGGTCGGGCTCACCCATGATGGCCGCCAGGTAGTCGCGGAAGATGGCCTGCGTGGGCGGCGAGGCTGGGGCGAAGCCGAGGCCACACTGGCCGACGTGGTAGGTCGTGATCCCCTGGCGGAGGCCGTCCAGGTGGTTCGGCTCGGCCAGGAGCGAGAGGTCGAAATGCGTATGGATGTCGTGGAAGCCTGGGGCGAGCGTGAGACCGGCGACATCAAGCACCTCGTCGCCGGGCTCCGCCGCGACCTGGCCCACCGCTACGATGCGGCCGCTCACCACTGCAACATCGGCCCGCCGCGCCGCCGCGCCCGTGCCGTCAATCACCATGCCCCCCCGAAGAACGATTCGCCCCGATTTGCCCATCGCGCGACTTTCCCCTACAATCCTCAGGTTGCTGCTGCGGATTCCTGTAGCGACAAGCGTCCCGCTTGTCGAAGGCCACGGAAGACTCCTGTGGCGGGGAGGCAAGACTGCCTGAAGGCAGGACTCCAAACGGGCCGGCCTCCTGGTTCGGAGTCCTGCCTTCAGGCAGTCTTCCCCTTGCCGCAACAGGGATTCAGTGTAGCGCTGACGCTTGCGTATGACCAATCGAGCCCAAGGAAGAAGCTATGAGGCCCTCGACAATCCCGGACCTTGACACCCCCGCGCTGGTGATTGACCTCGACGCGATGGAGCGAAACCTTCGGCGGATGGCCGAGTGGTTCGCCGGCCGCGCGTGCAAGCTGCGCCCGCACGCGAAGACGCACAAGTGCGCCGAGGTGGCCCGCCGCCAGGTGAAGCTGGGGGCCATCGGCATCACGTGTGCGAAGCTTGGCGAGGCCGAGGCAATGGCCCACGGCGGCATCGAGGACATCCTGGTCGCCAACCAGATCGCGGGCGAGCTGAAGATGCGCCGCCTCGCCGCGCTGGCCCGCAGGGCGGACGTGACGCTGGCCGTCGATGACCTTGCGAACGCCGCCGAAATCGGCCAGGCGGTCCGCCACGTGGGGGCGACCGTGGGCGTGCTGGTCGAGGTGGACACTGGGATGGGCCGCTGCGGCGTGGCGCCCGACGCGGCGACGGTGGTGCGCTACGCGCAGGAGCTTTCGCGCATGCCCGGGCTCCGCTTCCGCGGGCTGATGGGCTACGAGGGCCACGCGGTGCTGGTGGACGACCCGGCCGAGCGGCGGGCGAAGGCCGAGGCCGCTGGCCGAACTCTCCTGGATTGCGTGGCCGCGGTGCGGAAGGCGGGCATCGCGGTCGAGGTCGTCTCTGGTGGCGGCACCGGCACCTACGATATTACGGGCGCGCTCGACGGCTTCACGGAGATTCAGGCGGGGTCCTATGTGTTCATGGACGCCCGCTACAGCCGCGTGCGGCCGGAGTTCGAGAACGCCCTCTTCGTCGCCACGACTGTCGTGAGCCGCCCGACGCCCGACCGCGTGATCCTGGACGCTGGTATGAAGTCGGTGAGCCAGGAGTTCGGCCTGCCCCTTGTCGTCGAGCCGCAGGGCCTCCAGGTCGTCGGCCTCTCCGAGGAGCACGTCAAGTGCGTCGCCACGGCCGGCACGTGCGGCCTCGCCGTGGGCGACCAGGTGTGGCTGCTGCCCACCCACTGCTGCACGACGATCAACCTGCACGATCGCTACTGGTGCGTGCGCGAGGGCAGGGTGGAGGCCACGTGGCCCATCGAGGCGAGGGGGAAGAGCGCGTGAGGCGAAAGACCGGCCCGATCCGACTGATCCGACCGATCCGACGGATCCTGCCGACCCAACCAATGGCCGGTTGACCGACACATGCCGCGGCAGTACAATCGCTGGCGAGGCAGAGAGCCTATGAGAATCGCCAGCATCGTCGGCGCAAGGCCGCAGTTTGTGAAGGCCGCCCCGGTCTCGCGGGCGCTCGCCGAGCGCGGGCTCGCCGAGGTGTTGGTCCACACGGGCCAGCACTACGATCCACAGCTCTCGGACGTGTT
>Ga0194125_10010410_pt1 | contig 12696 bp, 9 predicted proteins | sample TA2KigC250mmetaG_FD_148626 | JGI IMG/M metagenome (GOLD analysis project Ga0194125, IMG submission 148626) | Freshwater microbial communities from Lake Tanganyika, Tanzania - TA2015034 Kigoma Deep Cast 250m | ecosystem: Environmental > Aquatic > Freshwater > Lake | place: Tanzania: Lake... | reverse complement strand
AAGCGTTTGTAGTAAAGTCATACAGGAACAGTTCTCTGATATTGATCTCATCTCTGCTTGAAGCATAAATTGCCATAGAACCATCGGGACTACAGACAAAGCGGGAAGATAGTGCTTTTTCTATGCTGACAGGTTTAATTCCCATAAAAAGTGAATCAGCTATTGCCACTTTACCGCTGCTCAAGGAATCAGTATATTCGATTGCCCACTTATTGCCTGAACGGTAAAAACTATCTACGTTAAAGACATTGCTCCCAATCCAGTTAACCGGTTCTATGATGTATGTTGAATCGATTTTAACCTTATACAGGTTCTTCAATCCTTCTTTGTATTGAGTATAGACAATAGTCCGACTATCATTCAGAAAGGCAATATCTTCGATGCCGTTCTGGGAGTATGTAATCTGTCTTACATCTCCGCCTTTGCGGGGCATCACAAACAGGTCGTATTTATAACTGAATGCAATCAGCAAATCATCTTCTGAAATAGCAAAAGCATCAAATCTATTGATGACCGTATCTGTTTTTATCAATTCCCGCCAGTTATCTTCAGCAATATTGATAGAGATTTTTCTGATTGCTTTGTCAGTTTCTGCCAAGGGGTCATAACACCAGATTTCATCAAACAGTTCAAAGACTATTCTGTCGTTTTGTCTGGCTATGGAGATGTCTCTTACTGACCAAGGATTAAAGTCAGTAAGTTTTACTTTTTTTGATAAATCACCGTTCTCTGCTTTGTAAAGCTGGAATCTTTTGCCATCAGATGCGCAGAAATAGATATTGTCACTAATATAAGAATAGCGGGGATAACGCTCTGTAAAGACGGTTTCCGTTAGTCTATGGAACTTCTTAGTTGTGACGTTATACTCCCACAGGTCGCCATTCTTGGAACCGGTATATGCTTCTCTGTATGGTTCTCCATAGCGGTTGAACATAATCTTTGAATTGTCGGGAGAGAGAACCGAGAAGTAATCTCCGATTTCTGCAATCATCTGTGGTCTTTGACCATTGAGCGGAAGTTTATAAAGAGAAGTTCCCCAATTCGGGTTTCCCTTGCTGCACAGAAGGTTTATGCCGTCATTAAACCATTCACAAACCGTCATTCCATCTTTGAAAACAGGTTTTGCCAAGCCACCTTCTGCAGGCATAGTGTAGACCCAGGTCTGGCCTTCTCTGTTTGCGGAAAAAGCAATTGTAGAGCCGTCCGGAGACCAGACAGGACCATACTCACTGCCTTGGGTTGAGGTCAATCGTTTAGCTGTTCCTCCATGATTTGGAACAAGCCACAGATCCTGCTGATAAACAAAACATACCTGCGACCCATCAGGCGATATTGCCGGGTCTGTAACAAAGCGGGGTTCAAAAGCATTGAGCAAGGTTACCACCGCAATCAAAAACAATAAAGCTATAGTAATTCTTTTCATCGTTATTTCAATGCAATTTTGAGCGTTTTGCTGTCAAGAAGAATTGAGGTGTGACTAAACTTAATTGGCTATTTTAATTATAGTTGGATATCTTTATCAAAACAAGTGGTTGTTATTAAAATTACTTACCAAACACTCATACATCCCTGCTGAAATCCACCTGGCATCCTCTTGGGCTAACCCCAAGAGGACCCCAGGAGGATGCCAGGTTGTTTATATGCAGAAGATTATAGATTTGAATGAGTTATACGCAGAAAACTACTCTTCGGCATAGAACTCGGCAAACCCCTGATTGTGTTTAATAGAAAATGATCTTTTCAGGACTCTGATATAGACGCCTTTGAAAAGAGAGTTATGTACTTTGACGTATTGAGAATCTTTATTCTCCATAACTAAATACTTTTTCAAATCTTCAGAAAGTTCATGTTCAAGTTCCTGAAGCGCATCTTCAGCCAGTTGAATTTTATCTGCATTATAATCCGGTTCTGCTTTTAGTTTTATCTGTTCGCGGGTTAACTGAGTAATGCGTTGCTTTAGAAAAGGGCTGATTGTAACTTCCAATTCTGTTTGCAGTCCGTCATTACTACCGGCAGACGATATCTCAATTATACCTGAAGTTTGAAGATGGCTTCCGGCTACAGAACTGAAATCGGGGCTGCCTATAATGCCTTTGTCAGCGATCAGATGCGAACCCGTGACTTCACTGCTGAAAGATAGCTGACCACGACAACTAATAAGTGAGTTTGAAATACTTCTGAACTGAGTATCATTCAGAACAGTAAGACCGGGAGGCAAACAATCTGCAATATCACCATTAACTTCAAGACTGCCTTCTATGTAAACTTCAGAATTCCTGATATCACCACTTACTGTAAGGTCTTTGAGAACAGACAATCTGGCTCTGATAACTGAACCGTTAACCTTGAGCGAGGCGGCAAGATTTATCGGTAATCGGATATCAACAATATCTTGATTAAATTCAAGTTTATCTATCACATTGATTTTGCCATTATCATCAACATAAGGGTATCCCGTAATACTTGCAAAAATACTGTTGCTGTCTTTATCAAGATAGACATTCTGCCCGATAAAAGAATTCAAATCAACTCTCTCTGCAGGATTGGAAATCAATTCTCCCAAAACGTTATAGATGGAGCCACCTTCATCAAAGAGGTTTACAGACAAGTCAGCAAGAATGGAATCTTTAATTATGTATTTCCAGTTGCGGACATCATCCCAAGTCCAATCCTTATCGGAAGTGTATGAATGCTCAACGTCAAAGTGATAATTAAGATGTGTGCGGCTTTCCGAAGGTTTGCAAATGGCAATTGGGAAGGGCTTTTCATAGTCTTTGTCAAATCCGTGTTCAGCCATCCATGCAAAAGCATCCTCCTGACCGTAACATATACCTGTTGTTTTAATAAGCTCCAAAATCTCATTCTCATCAAGCACTTTGCCTGATTTATGAATTGTCATCCAGGCAGACATTCTGTCTTCGCTGATTTGAATGGAAACATTCCCGGAAGGGCTGAAAATCACGTTATCCATCTGTTAATCCTATAATGTTTATCTGGCGGTTATGAGTGCCATCTCTGCGGTAAGAAAAATAGCTTTTGTTTTCAAAAGTGCAGATGCCAAGATTGTTTATTCGGCTTACGCTCACACCTGCTTGAAGTAATTGTTGGCTGATAACAAAGTTAATGTCGATAAAGGGAAAGATATCCTTTGATAGATCAATATCCAGTAAATGGCAAGCTTCATAAAAGCCAAGCCATGTAGATTCATCAACTTTGTAGTGTTTCTTGCTTATACCTGCACCAATCCAGGCTCTTAGATCTTGCGGCTGGGTATTGTACTGGTTCTGCATGGCATTGATGGTGGCAGCAACGATGTTTTTTCTTGTGCCTTCTCTACCACTGTGTATGGCTCCGACAGCGTTATTACTTGCATCGTAAAGCAATACAGGAGTGCAGTCTGCAGTTCTGATAAGCAAATATTGTTTAATATGATTAGTAATCAGGGCATCACAACCCGGAATCTGGGGATGCTCATCAAAACCTGCTCCACAATCACTTTCATTACAAATATGGACAGTTGGGGAGTGAGTCTGTTCTGCTATAACTGTTCTGGACTTGGGAACAAGAAAATCACCTATATTAAAATCGGTGTGATTTGCCATAATTGTTCTGTATGGTAGAGAAGCATCGCCCAAAAAGAAAAAGAGATTAATCATCTACTTGCTCATTGCCACAGGGATTTCAGAAATATCAATAGAAGCAGCTGGCTCTGGTTCATGCTTCTTCATCATCACGTCAATATCGCTCACAAACCTATCCTGTAAAGAAATCCCGTAGATTGTCCAAATCAGACATATTCCGGCACAAATCATCAATGCCATTGAAGCACCGATAGTTTTTGATAGAAATCCTGCCAAAAGGCTGCCAAAAGGAGCAACAGACATAAATGCCATTGAATGCAGACTCATTACCCGACCACGCATATTGTCATCTATTACGTTTTGCAGAATGGTATTGCTGGCGGCCATCTGAAACATCATTCCAAAGCCTATTGCCAGCATCATGCCCAAGCTTATGACAATGCTCTTGGATAAAGAAAATATAATCAAAGCAATGCTGAATACAGTGAGGGCATATACCATTGTTTTACCAAGTCCTCTTATGGATTTTCGTGAAGCCAGATAGGCAGCTCCGGCTAAAGCTCCTACTCCAGCCATAGACATTAGAATGCCCATTGTTATGGCTGTACCTTGTAAGATGTCTTTGGCGAAAACCGGCATCAGCACGGCATAGGACATGCCAAACATTGTGATAACTGAGACATTGGCTATCATGTATCGAATTGAAAGATGACTGAAAGAATAATTCCAGCCTTGCTTTATCTTTATAAACATTGAATGACCTGTATCGATGTATTTATGCTCCGGAACTTTAATTAAGAACAAGGAAACAATAACAGCAATAAATGTTAAACCATTGAGAAGAAAACATACACCCTCATTTGAGATGGCAATAATGATTCCTGCTATAGAAGGACCAACCAGCCGAGCTCCGTTAAACATTGCCGAATTGAGAGCAATAGCATTCGTAAGTAGGGATTTCTTCTGAATCAATTCAATGACAAAAGACTGTCTTGCAGGGGCATCGATAGCCTCAATAACACCCGATAATAAACTCAATATTACTACATGCCATATCGCTGCGTGATTTGTCAAAACAAGAATACCTAAAAGTGACGCTTGGATCAAGGATGCTATTTGAGTTATCTTGAGTATAGTCTGGCGCTTAAACTTGTCTGCCCAAACCCCTGCAAAAGGTCCTATAAAAACAGATGGTATCTGGCTTAGAAACATCACAAGCCCAAGTAAAAAAGGCGAACTTGTCAATCTATAGACAAACCAGCCCATCGTTGTTCTCTGCATCCAGGAGCCAATCAGTGATATACCCTGGCCGGCAAAATAAATTCTATAATTCTTGGCGGATAAAGCTGGAATAAGTTCTTTAACTTTCAGATTCATTTTATAATATAAATTTGGATAAATCTTCACTCTCTATCAGAGGCTTTAATCGGCTGGAAACTTCTGACTCGTCTATGATTATGGATTTAAGCTTCTTACTCGGCATCTCAAACATATATGTATCAAGCAGGGCATTCAATATCGTGTGTAACCTACGTGCTCCAATATCTTCCATCTTTTCATTTGCCTGCGAAGCATAATGGGCTATTTCAGATACTGCATCTTCAGAAAAAGCTAGTTTTGTATTTTCTGCTTTGAAAAGTGCGATATACTGCTTTGTTAAAGCGTTTTCAGGTTCAGTTAGTATCTTTTGAAAATCAGCCTTAGTCAGACTATTTAACTCCACCCTTATAGGAAATCGGCCTTGAAGCTCGGGTATTAAATCAGAAGGTTTTGCAGAGTGAAAAGCACCTGCTGCAATAAACAATATATGAGCTGTATCGACCATACCATATTTAGTTGGAACATTGCTGCCTTCCACGATAGGTAATAGGTCCCTCTGAACTCCTGATCGAGAAACATCAATTCCACTGTGTTTCTCTGCTGTGGCAATTTTATCCAGTTCATCTATGAAGATAATTCCATTATTTTCGACTAAGAATCTGGCTTTTTCTACTACTTTATCTTTATCGACTAAACGATGAGCTTCGCTCTCTTTCAGGTACTTCAGTGCATCAGGAACTTTCATCCTACGGCTGCGTTCTTTGTGTTTTCCGGGCATTATGTTTGAAAACATCTCCCCAAGATTAACATCCAGCATCTCCAGATTCATATTTGATAGAATCTCAATATTGGGCTGATGATCATTACCATTCTTGACCTCAATTTCTCTATCGTCCAGCTTACCCTCAAACAACATTTGTTTCATCTTATCACGCGAGCGTTGATATCTTTGTTTTTGTGTAAGCTCTGCCTCTAATTCATAGCTGTTATCTCTGTCTGGTTTAGATGGCAGCATCATATCCAGTAGTTTTTCAATTGCATTGGTTTCTGCCTGATTAGATACTTCTCCCATCATCTGATTTCGAACCTGATTCACAGCAACATTCATCAATTCCCTAACCATTGATTCTACATCTCTGCCAACATAACCAACCTCGGTAAACTTTGAGGCTTCTACCTTGATAAACGGTGCATTAGCGAGACGGGAAAGTCTCCTTGCTATCTCCGTCTTACCAACCCCGGTAGGACCTATTAAAATAATATTGTTTGGAATAATTTCTTTTTGTATCTCTCCAATTATCTGTTGCCTGCGCCATCGATTTCTTAAAGCAATTGCTACAGCCCTTTTTGCATTATCTTGTCCAATTATGTATTTATCAAGTTCTTCTACAATCTTTTTGGGAGTTAAGGATTCAATATTAAGCATCAGATTACCTCAATAACTATGTTATGATTTGTATAAATGCAAATATCTGATGCAATAAGCAAAGATTCTCTAACAATTTCCTCATTACTGAATTCTGTGTGTCTTACCAATGCACGGGCTGCAGATAATGCATATTGACCACCTGAGCCAATTGCTAGTATCCCATCATCTGGTTCTAGAACATCTCCCTGACCACTAATGAGTAAAATCCCAGATTCATCACCAGTTATTATCATTGCTTCCAGTCTACGCAAAACTCTATCAGACCGCCAGTCTTTGGCAAGCTCTACTGCTGCTTTTTTTAAATTGCCTTTAAACGTTTTAAGCTTCACTTCAAATTTCTCAAAAAGCGAAAAAGCATCAGCAGTTGCTCCAGCAAAACCCGCAACGACCCTGTTATCGTAAAGTTTACGGATTTTCACTGCAGTCATTTTGACTACTGAATTTCCCAATGTAACTTGCCCATCACCACCAATTGCAACAGAGCCTTTTCTGTAAATACCTATAATGGTTGTTCCATGCATTGTTTTCATTATTCATCCTATAAGAAATCATGTTAATCAGTTAAATTGAGTTATAAAACTCAAATCTGCACGTTAGTTACTATTTAACTTACAATTATGATTTACAATTATTCGATATCCAAATCGTGTGAATTAGGAAGTATCTTTGTCATTAGATGTGTAAGTATCATCTTCAATTTCAATATTTGTGCTAGTTTTATGTTCATCAGTATCAACATTATGAAAACCCTCAATATTGCTTTCAGTTTTTTTTGCAGAATACTCAAATCTCAATTCCAAGGCTTGTTGAAATTTCTTTTCTATCATCGGCTTCAAATTATCAGATACTGTATCAAGAATTGTGTTAAATATTTCTTCTGTGGTCAAGGTCTCTACTTCAAGTAACTTTATTGCTAAAGCATCCATTAGTTCGTTATGAGTCTTTAGCAGATCAAGTGCTTTACTATGTGATTTATGAATCAAATTCCTGATTTCCGAATCAACTAATTTTGCGGTATCATCACTATAGATATCACGAGATAAGATTTCTTTGCCAAGATAAACTTCTCCCTGATCTTTACCAATTGTCATTGGACCAATTTTATCGCTCATGCCCCATGCACAAATCATTTTCTTGGCAATATCAGTACATCTCTCAATATCATTGCCTGCGCCAGTTGTTAGGTCATTAAACACTAATTCCTCGGCAGCTCTACCACCCATTAAAGTAACGAGAATCTGTTCTAAATATTGTCGCGAATAGTTATTTTTGTCGCTCAATAGATAATGAGTAGCGCCACCTGAAAACCCCCTTGGAATTATCGATACTTTATGTACAGGTTCAGTTTTATCCTGTAAAACAGAAGTAAGCACATGCCCAATTTCATGGTAAGCAGTAATTCGCTTTTCTTCTTCAGGAATAACACGGCTCTTCTTTTCTTTGCCAAGTATTAGCTTATCCTTGGCTGTTTCAAAGTCTGCCATTTCAATAAATTTTTTATTCTTACCTGCTGCAACCAATGCAGCTTCATTCACAATATTTGCAAGATCAGCACCACTAAAACCAGGCGTACCTCTCGCTATCAATTCCAAATTAACGTCCGGCCCTAAAGGAACTTTTAAACTATGTACACGTAGTATTTCCGTTCTTCCCTTTATATCCGGGAGGTCTACTACAACTTGCCGGTCAAATCTGCCTGGCCTAAGTAATGCAGGATCTAATATATCAGGACGATTTGTTGCCGCAATGATAATTACGCTATCATTGGGTTCGAATCCATCCATCTCAACCAATAACTGATTTAAAGTCTGTTCCCTTTCATCATGGCCTCCGCCAAGACCAGCTCCTCTATGACGACCAACAGCATCAATTTCATCTATAAAAGTAATACAGGGTGAGTTTTTCTTAGCTTGATCGAATAAATCACGAACCCGTGCAGCGCCGACACCAACAAACATTTCAACAAAATCGCTTCCGCTGATAGAGAAGAAAGGAACTCCCGCTTCTCCAGAAACAGCTTTTGCTAGTAATGTTTTTCCAGTTCCGGGGCGACCTACTAAAAGAACTCCTCGAGGTATTCTGCCACCTAATCTTTGGAATTTCTTTGGATCTTTAAGGAACTCCACTATCTCTTGCAATTCTTCTTTAGCTTCGTCAACTCCCGCAACGTCTTTAAAACTGATTTTATACTTGCTGCCTTCATACAATCTGGCTCTGCTTTTACCAAAGCTGAAAGCTTTGTTTTGACCCGAGCTCATGCCTCTGAAAAAGAATAACCAGAAACCTATTATCAAAAGAGTGGGAAATATGTAAATTATGACGCTTCGCCAAGCTGATGGTTTTTGAGTTTTCACAGATATGCCGTTTGCTATTAGTAAATCCACAAGTTTTGGATCTTCAAACGGCATTAAAGTATGATATTTTTTTCCATCAACATTGTAGTATATGTCTCTATCCAAGAAAGTAACCTTTTCAATTTTTGAAGCTAATGCATGTGCAATAAAACTATCATACGATATTTCTTCCACTTTTTTATTATTGTTTTCCCATATCTGATACATTAAAACAACTAGAAGTAAAAGCATCACCCAAAATGTTATAGATTGCTGTGGTTTTCTAGGTTTAAAGTTAGGTATCACTTGTTTTTTCTTTTCATCGTCCTTATTGTTTGACGATTGTTTATTATTCATGAATAAATCTCCTCTTTCAGGATTCCGATATAAGGCAAGTTACGATACTTTTCGTTATAATCAAGACCATATCCGACAACAAATTCAGTCCCGATATTAAATCCAACATACTCGAAGTGAACATCAAGTTTATGAGCTTCTGGCTTATCTAACAACACACAAACCTTAATTGAGGCAGGATTGTGTTTATTTATATAGTCTCTAATATATTGCAATGATAATCCGGAATCGACAATATCTTCCACAATAATGACATCTCTGGCGGTAACATCAATATCAATGTCTTTCTTAATTTTAACTACTCCTGAGCTGGATGTTCCACTTCCATAGCTTGAAATAGCCAGAAAATCAATTTCAATTGGAATAGTTATGCTTCTGACCAAATCAGCCATAAAGACAAATCCGCCCTTTAAAATGCTAATGATAACCGGATTTTTACCATTATAATCAGTTGAAATTTCGTGCGCAAGTTCTTTTATTCTATCTTGAATCCTGCGTTCATCAAACAAAACCTGAGAAATGTCACAGTTCATGGATGTCATATTTTCCTTCCTTGTTTACAAAAGCCCGGCTTGCTGCCCGTTTTCTTCCTGCTGTAACAGGTTCAATACTAATCTGTAGTATCTTGTTTGAATTGCTGTCACAAACCGCTCTTTCATCAAGCCGATAACCTACAATCCAGATTATTTTTTCCTGATCTGCGAGTATCGGCACTTTATCCCTTTCCAATTTTGGAACTTTTTCGTCAATAAAAAACTCTTTCAGTCTTTTTTCGCTTTTCATTCCAGTAGGGATAAATCTGTCTCCTTCTTTTCTGGTTTTCAGATACAGTGGCATTACAACTTTATTCAAGTCAATATAGACGGTGTTTTTATGAAAAACAACGTCCTTGTTCTTGGGCAGCATCTTGAGATACTTTAAAGAAAACCGCTTATTCAGAAAGACGAAGTGCGTTTTTTCCTCGCTGATAATAAATTCATGAGTTTCATCAATTTCTTTTTGAGGGTTTATAGATGTAAATATCAGTTCATTATATTGTTTCAGCACCCATATCTTATGGGGTAATTCAGTTTGTTTGCTGCCATCAGAATGGAATAAATTTCTGATTTCATTAAATCCAGTCATAAAAAATTCGTGTTCTGTTTTGCTTAGATTACTATAACACAATCTTAAAAGGTAAAACTGCTCAATATCAGCTAATTGTTTCAGATAATCCAAATCCAATACAAGGAATTCGTTATTATCTTCGATAAGGGCTCTTTTATATCGTTTACGGGAAAGTTTTTTCAGATATTCATCTGTTTGTTGAAAAATCCTGGCTTGTAGATGAATTCTGTGAACTAATGATTGATTCATGTTCAATTCAAACCACGGTATAAGCTCATGTCGAATTCGGTTTCTTGTAAAACACATGTCGTCATTGGACTGATCATGACGCCATTTAATATTATTTTGCATAAGCCATTCTTCAATCTCTGCTCTGGAAAAGAATAAGAGTGGCCGGATGATTGAATCGGTCTTGGTTTTGATTCCTCCCATCCCCGTGATACCGGAACCTCTGGAAAAGTTCATCAGAACTGTTTCTGCCTGGTCGTTTTTGTTGTGCGCCAAAGCTATATAATCAAATCTGTAAGACTTTAATATCTTGTGCAGAATATCTATTCGCTTAATTCGCATTTGATTTTCAATGTCCGTTTTAATATCCATCCTTAGATGCTTTATGACGGTATTAATATTGAGTTCATTACACAGTTTTGTAACAAATTGCTCATCGGCATCCGACTCGTCTTTTCTCATATGATGATTAACATGAACCGCTATTAAAGACAAATGAAATTTAGTTTTCAAACGGTTAAGAAGATGCAACAAAGCAACAGAATCCGCACCGCCTGAGATAGCGATTACCAGTTTCATACCTGAAGTAATCAAGCTTTCTTTAACTGCATATTTTTCAAAACGATGCATTAATGTGAGGGGAACAGACATAACCACCTCATTATCGTATATTTTTATTCAATTCAATAATATAGATGCCTTTTCTGTTGTCAATCTAAAATCTGTTATTAAGCGGCTCAAAGTGTAGCAAAAAACAAAAGCAGCAAAATCAAGCTTGACGCATTATCCAATAATTCTATACTGAAATTATCGGGATTAGGATTACTTTATGAATAGATTTGTTATCTCCATAGGCATTATCAGCTTTGCTTGTTTTACATATGCGCAGGAAGTAAAACAAATTTCTTCCAATACAACAAATACCTATGATGATAGTTATGATATGGCAAAGGCAAAAGCAGAGATGCTTGCAGCAGCAAGAGTCAATGCATTTGACAAAAGCTTAGGCAGAAACACAAATATATCATCGATTGTAAAAGATTTGTTTATCAGCAGAAGCAATATATATGATGAAGCTGGTGCGCTTCTCGCATATTCAAGCTCTTCTATGGCATCCTATTTTACTGATGAAAGGATAGAAACACTAAGAAGTATTTGTGATGAATATAGATACAATCTGAGTTTAAAATACGGAGTTGGTATCAAACCTCATATTACTGGCAGAAATCCATATCTGAGTATGTCTGTTCAGTTTAGTAGTACCAGTGTTAAAGAAAATCAGGATTATTCAATAAGCATTACTCCAACCGTGGGGGGATTTTTATATATCTACCGCTTTTTACCGGATGGTGAAGTCAGGTTATGTTATCCGCCAAAGTTTGCCACTGATAATTATATTGAAAGTGAAACACTTAAAGAAATCGACCTGAAAGCGGAAACAATGCCGCAAAACCTGACAAATGCAGTGGAGACTTTATATATAGTTTACACAACCGTAGAAAACAAGAGCTGGGATAAATTCAGGAAAAGCTTGTTTGATGACCAATCCGGTGATTATATAATCAGAGCCGGCAATGATAGTTTCACCATATTCCAAAAATGGCTCAGCCGTTTCAGAAGCGACCATTACATAGAAAGATTCGCCCAAATCCGGATAGAGAAACAATAATCTTATAGACCGGTTACTGATTTCTGAGTGCTTCTTCAATCAGCGGTTTATTTTGTGACAGATACCACAAAACCAATGCCTTTTGCAGTCGCACTTCTCTGCCTTTGGGAATAAAGATCGGCTTGCCGGAATCGAATTCCATTCCGGTAAAGTACATACAGGTGCTGATAGTCATCGGCGTGGGTGTGAATTCCTGCACCTGTTCCAACTGAATGTTTCTTTGTTTCAACCATTGGCTGAGCCGGATGGCGTCTTTCATTGTCGTTCCAGGATGTCCAACGATGATATAAGGAACGACGTTGTTCTTTTGTCCCGCTTTTCGGCTTGCTTTGAAAAACAATTCACAAAAATCCAGATAAAGCTTGATATCCGGCTTGCCCATTGCTTTCAGAGCATTGGACTCGCTGTGTTCGGGAGCTAGTTTCAGCAATCCGCCGGTATTGTGTTCTGCAATATGGCGGATATAATTATCATCTTTCAAAGCCAGATCAAATCTGATGCCGGATGAGACAAACACATGGTTAATCCCCTCTATTGTTAATGCTTTGGACAAGAGCCGGACTGCTTTCTGATGAGAAGTTTGCAGCTGTTCACAGATTTCGGGATAAAGGCAGGACTCCCTTTTGCATGATACAGGAAATCCCAGTTTACAGGTAACTCCGTACATATTAG
>Ga0194125_10010402_pt1 | contig 12706 bp, 8 predicted proteins | sample TA2KigC250mmetaG_FD_148626 | JGI IMG/M metagenome (GOLD analysis project Ga0194125, IMG submission 148626) | Freshwater microbial communities from Lake Tanganyika, Tanzania - TA2015034 Kigoma Deep Cast 250m | ecosystem: Environmental > Aquatic > Freshwater > Lake | place: Tanzania: Lake... | reverse complement strand
GAGCACCAAAATGACGTCCTCGCCGATCAAGCTTCCTCCGCCGTATTCCGGCCTGAGTCGCGCGGTCATCTGAAGGATCACGGCTTCACGATCCGTCTTCATCTTATTCAAAAACACCGCGGCGGCCGCCGCCGACCGGACGACACCAGCCGCAGCGGGCGTTCGACTCGTCTTCGCTTCGGCCGTGGCCGACTGAACCCTCAATCCCGCCGGACTTCGAACAGGACGGTCGCCTCGGCGATCTCCTTGAGGCTCCGGCCCGACACTCCCCGCGGGAGGATCCAGGCGTAGGCCTTCTTTCCCCGGAAGAAGTCCATGGCGTGGGTGATGACCCGGCGGAGGGGGATCGGCGTCCGGGCGACGATGTTGACGACGATCATCAGCCAATTCATGGAATAATGGCTGATGTTCGATCCGCCCCGGAGAAATTGGGTCACGGACGGTCCGGCCGTCTTCTTCTTGGCGTGGCCGAAATCGGGCGCGTCCGGCCGGCCGACGGTCTTCAGTCCCGCGATGCGGGCCGACTCCCGGGCCCAGGCCGAGACGGCCTCGCAGGAGGAGATTTTCTCGAAATCGCAGTCGTAGATGTCCAGGACGAGCTCGAAGGCGGGGGCGAAGCCCGTCTCGACCGGGAGCCGGAAGGACGGCTTGAAAACCTCGGCCGCCGCGGCCAGGCTCGGCTTGAAAACGCCCGACGGCCCCGGCCCCCCTTCGGGGAGGGCGGCCTCGTAAATTCGCGTTTGCCGGCGGAGGGCCTTGACGTCGGCGAAGGCCCCCCTCGGGAGGTGCCAGCAAAGGGCGCTCTCGGCCCCGAAGGCCTCGGCCGTGCAACCGACGGCCCGGTCGACGGGGAGATGGGCGCAGGTGAAGCAGTTCGCCGCGGCGATCGCCCCGAACCTCCGGTAGTTGATGGCGCTCGTCTCGATGTACTGGACGAGCGTTTCCCCTTCCCCCAAAGCCCGGTCCGAGGTCATCGGCTCCCCGAAGGCGACCATGCCGATCGCCCGGCACAGCTCCCGGCTCCAGCGAGCCACCCGCCGGGCCGTCGGCTTGCGGCGGTGGGGGAGGCGGATGTCCATGGCGACTTCCTCGCCGTATTTGTCCGTCTCGAGCCTCCGCCCGAACTCGGGGTAGGGCGCGGCCGAGATCTCGGGCGAATACCAGCTCGTCTTGAGCCCCGCGGACCGGAAGCGCCGTCTGGCGTTCCGCTCGGCGAAGCGGAAGACGCGCTTGCCCCGCGAGCCCGCCGTCAAGCTGAAGGGTCCGCCCATGTAGCTGACATTGGCGAACTGGACGACCCGGACATCGTCGAAGATCCGCTCCATCTGACGCCAGCTCCCGGGCGCCTCGAACGGCTGGAGGAGCAGGGCCCCGGTCTGGTGGATCGTGATCCCGTCCGGGCGGAGGGCCGCGTAAACGCTCTCGTAGAAGCTCGTGTCGAAAAGGCTCCGGGCCGGGCCGATGGGATCGGTCGAGTCGATGATGATGACGTCGCATCGGCCCTTCATCCTCCGGATGACCTCGGCCCCGTCGCCGATGACGAGCTCGAACCGCGGGTCGTCCCAAATGCCCGCGGAAAGGGCGGGCATATGCCGGCGGCAGAGGTCGACGACGACCTCGTCGATTTCGGCCATCGTCACGCTCTTGACCTCGGGATGGCGGAGGACCTCCCGGGCGACACCGCCGTCGCCGCCGCCGATGATGAGGACGTTTTCGGCCGGCTCCTGCCGGGCGAACAGCGGCCAGTGGGCGATCCATTCGTGATAAATCCCCTCGTCCTCCTCCGTGAGCTGGACGATGCCGTCGAGGACGAGGACCCGGCCCAGCCGTTCGGACTCGAGGATCATCAGACGCTGGAAGCCGGTCGGCGTCTCGGGAACGACGACGTTTTTGACCTTGAAGCCGAAGGTCACGTCCGGATACAGATCCTCGAAGAACCAGAGGTCCCGGCCGCGTTTGACAAGTCCCATGGCTGGCGTCCTTTCACGAGAACGTTCGAGCGGTCCGTATTATATCCCAGACGCCCGCGAGATTCTCTTCCCTTCGGGGCGGGCTCATGAAGCCGGGCCTTGACGGCCTCGCGGCCGCGGCCCGGCGATGAGGGACGCGTCTTCGGCGGACGAGGGCCCGCTTCAATGAACGGAATGGAGGTCGATGAGCCGGAAAGCGAGGAGGTCGAAGGCCAGGAGGAAGGCGGCGGCGGCGAGAACGGCTCCCCGCCGGCGGCGAAGTTTCTCCCGCAGGGCGAAAAGAAACGCCGACAGGGCGAAGATTTCGAGACCGAAGGGGACGAATCCTCCATAGCCGAGAACGGGCATTTGGAATATTCGGCCGAAATCGAGCCAGGGGATATGGTAGCGCCAATGGGCCCCGGCTCCCCAATTCCACAATTCCCAGAGGATGCCCGCGGCCAGGCCGGCCGACATCCAGCCGGCGAGCCGGGACCGTCGCCCTTCGGCGAGGTCCCGGAGAAGAGACGGCCCGCCGAGTTTTTCGTTCGCGGGATCGAGGAGAAAAACGAACCCGACCCAGACGAGGGGAAAAAAGGCCTCCGGCCAAAGGAGAGGGAGGCCGAGGGCGGCGAAGCCGAGGACGGCGAGAGCGCGCCGGGCGCCGGGACCGACCCTGAGGCCGGGTCCGGCCCGAAGCGTCCTTTCCAGGAGCCCGCTGAAGAAATCCCCCAACTCCCGTAGAGCCGGAATGACCGTGGCGAAGGCGACGAAATAGCCCAGCCACCGTTCGGCCGTCCCGGAGGGCAGGCCGTGGTAGGACCAGTTCCGGAGGCGGAGATTCGCCATCTCGAAAACGAGCCAGGCCGGGACGGAGAGAAAAGCCGCGGCCGCGAAATCCCGGACCGACTGGGAGAGGGGCGAGGTCCCCCGGAGACGGACATTGAGCCCGTCCATGAACAGGATGAACGACCACCAGGCCAGGCTGTAGAACCACGTTTTCACGAAGGGAACGCCGGCGGCCAGAAAGGCCGAAGCGCCGGCCAGGCCGGCCAGGCCGAGCCAGAGATTCGCCCGGAGAGCCTTTTCCCGCATGGGCCCATTATACTCCACCGCCCCGGCGCCCCGCCCGGCGGCCGGCCGGTTTGCCCGGAAACGCGTTTTCGTTTAAACTCGTATCCGTCAGAGGAGGACCCTCATGAACAGATGCCATAAAACGCTCGGCCTTGGGGCCGCCCTGGCGGCCGTCGTCCCGGCCGTCTTCCTGGCCGCTTCCTGCAAGGGGCCGACGGCCGAGGAGATCAAGGCCAAGATGGAGCTCGTCGACGTCGAGACGAAATGGGTCATGAAGGACTACCGGCAATGGCCGAACCCGATGCTGACGATCGTCCCCGTCGTCTCCTTCCGGGTCAAGAACATCTCCGACCTGCCCCTCGACTACATCAACTTCAACGCCGTCTTCAAGGAAAAGGGCGCCGTCGAGAACGTCGGCGACAATTTCCTGGCGGCCATCCGGAAGGAGCCGATCCCGCCCGGAGGGCTGAGCCCGACGATCACCCTGAAATCGAACTTCGGGGTCAAGGGCCGGGACAAGGACGACATCCAGCGCAATCCCTACTGGAAGCCTTGGATCGTCAGGGTCTTCGCCGTCAAGACCCAAAAGCACGTCCTGATGGGCGAGTGGGACATGTCCCGGTTCATCGACTTCGAGGAAGACAAGGATGTTTTTCAGGACGAGCCGAAGGCCAAGGAGCCGGTCAAGAAGTGATCAGCCGATGTCTTCGAGGACGTTCGGCCTGAGGATCTTGATGTAACTCCGCTTTTTCAGGTCGCGGATGTACTCGGCCATCTTGGCCGACTGCTTCTCGTAGAACAGCTTCTCCTCGATCGTCTTCTTGGCCTCCTCGAAGGCCGGGTAGCGCCGGTCCTTCTTGTCCTCCAGCTTGAGGAGATACCAGCCGTTCTTCGTCTCGACCCAGGACGACACTCCGCCCTTCTCGAGCCCGTCGACCGTCTTCTGGAGCGTCGGGTCGAGCCGGCCCCGCTGGATCGTCCCCAGGTCCCCCTTGACCTCCTTGAGGGGGGGGTCGCCGAGAGTTTCGGCCAGGGCGGCGAAGTCCTCCCCGGCGGCCACCCGGCCGTCGATCTCCTTTTTCCGGGACGCGATCTCGTCGTCCGAGATGTCGAGAATCCCGAGATAAATCGCCCGGAGGGTGTATTCCTCGGGCTCGACGAACTCCTCGCGGTTCTTCTTGAAGTGATCGACGATCTCGGCGTCGTCGAGGACGATCGCCCGGTTGACTTCGGAAAAGATGACGGCCTGCTGGAGGGAGGTCTGCTCGATCTGCTTGACCCAGGCGTTCCAGTCCATCCCTTGGCTGGCCAGGGCCCGCCTCAGCTCGTCGTCCGATTCGATGCTGTTCTGCTTCTTGACGTTGTCGATCGTCATCCGGACCTGGTCGGCGACGTTCAGATTGCGCTCTTTCGCGACCTGGAGAAGGAGCATGTCGGTGATCATCGCCTCGAGGATCTGGCTTTTGAGCTGTTCGACGGCCTCCTCGAGATCTTCCCCTTGGAGCTGGGCCCGGATGGCCTCGAGGCGCAGTTCGTACTGCTCGCGGACCTCGGAGAGGGTGATGACCTCGTCGTTGACGAGGGCGACGATCTCCTCGACCGTTTTTTGGGCGGGCCCCGAGACGGCCGCGGCGGCCGAGAGGAGAACGAGAAAGGCGAGGCGGCGAGAATTCATGGTTCGATCCTTTGGTAGGCGAAGGGAAGGTTCTCAATCCGAACGGTCCAAGCCAAGGAGGCCTTGAGCTCGGCCAGGCGGCCGGCCAGGGCCGTCTTCCCCTCTCTTTCGAGAAGCCGGGCCCGGACGAGCGGGGCGGCCTCTTCCTCGGTCAGAAGCCGGAAGTCCGTCCGGCTGTCCAGGCGGAAAATGTGAAAACCGTATGTCGAGGCGACGACGGGACTGATCTCGCCTTCCTTCAGGGCGAAAATGACCTCCTCGAGGTCCGGGGGGAGCTGGCCCGGGCTGAAGACGCCCATGATCCCGCCGCGGGCGGCTTCCGGACCGACCGATTCCGACCGGGCGGCGAGACGGAAATCCTCTTCCCCTCCCGTCTTGAGACGGTTATGGATTTCGCTGGCCCGCCCCTCGGCCGAAAGGAGGATTTGGCTGACCTGAAGGCGTTCAGGCTGGAGATATTCGGCTTTGCTCCGGGCGTACTCCTCGGCGACCTCCCGGTCGGTCACGGCGACGTCGCCGACATGGAGAGCGAGGTATTTTTGGACGAGGAAGGCCTCCTCGAGGGCCTCGGGATCGGGGGCGGTCTGGGCTTCCCGGATGCCGTCGTCGCCCATGGCCTGCCGGAGCCGATCCCGGAAAGCTGTCCGCTCGTCGTCGGTCAGGGCGATCCCCTCGCTTCCGGCTTTCCGGACGATCAATTTCCGTTCGACGAAATCGTCGAAAAGGCGGCTCGCCCCTTCGGCCTCGAGGCCGGACCATGTCTCCCCCACCGTCGCCCGGAGGTACTTCAGGAAATCGGCGTTCGTGTGCCTTTCCCCCTCGATCTCGAGGACGACGAGCGCTTGTTTCCCCGGATCGTCAAGGGCCAGGCCGGAGGGGTCGGGGCCGGCGCCGTCCCCACGGCAAGCTCCGGCGCTCAAGAGGGCGGCCGCGGCGGCCGCCGCCGTCATGACCATCCGCACATGCCTCATCGTCATCGACATCCGAATATTCTATCCTATCCCTAGGAACTCTTTCAAGACGCCCGACGTTTCACGGAGCAGCCCGAGGCCCGGCCCGCCCCGGAGGGGGAGGCTCAGGACGCCCTGGGGAGTCATCGAACCCCGGTATCGGTTGAGGACCCTCGAAACGCGGCCGATGTCGACCTGCGCGGACGGGAGGAACTTGAGGACGACCCGGCTGTCGACCCGGTCGATGGCTTTGACCGACAGGCGGCCGGCGAGATGCTTGATTTTCCCGTATTCGAGGAGGCTGAGGACGGTCGGCGGCGGCGGCCCGAACCGGTCACGGATTTCCTCCTCGAGGCGGCCGACTTCTTCCAGGTCCTCGACCGACGACAGCCGCTTGTAGAGGTTGAGGCGGACGTTCATCTGGGGAAGATAGGCTTCCGGAATCCGGATGTCGACCTTGAGGTTGATCTCCGGCCGAACCTCCTCCCGGGCCTCCCCTTTGAGCCGTTTGATCGCCTGGTCGAGGAGATGGACGAAATAGTCGTAGCCGACGGCCTCCAAGACCCCGTGCTGGCGCTCGCCCAGGAGATGTCCGGCGCCGCGGATTTCGAGGTCCTTCATCGCCAGCCGGAATCCGGAGCCGAGCTCGCTGAACTCCTTGAGAGCCTCGAGACGACGCCGGGCGGTGGAGGTCAGCTCCCCCGGGGGGGGGACGAGAAAATAGGCGTACGCCTGGCGCGAAGACCGGCCGACCCGGCCGCGGAGCTGGTAGAGCTGGGCCAGCCCGAAATGATCCGCCCGCTGGACGATGAGCGTGTTGACGAGGGGGATGTCGATGCCGTTCTCGATGATCGTCGTCGAAACGAGGACGTCGGCCCGGCCGTCGATGAAGTCCGTCATCCGGCGCTCGAGTTCGGCCGGCCTCATCCGGCCGTGGATCGAGACGACCCGGGCCGAGGGGGCCCACTCCCGGATCCGGGCCGCCAGGGGATCCAACTCCTCGATCTTGTTGAGAATGTAGTAGACCTGGCCGCCCCGGGCGAGCTCCCGCTTGACGGCCGTCCGGACGAGGTGGGGGCTGAAGGCCGTGACGACGGTATGGACGGCCAACCGGTCCTTGGGCGGGGTCTCGATGAGGCTGATGTCCCGCAAACCCGTCAAAGACATGTTCAGCGTCCGGGGGATGGGGGTCGCGGTCAGGGTCAGGACGTCGATCGTCGCCTTGAAGCGCTTGATTTTTTCCTTGTGGCCGACCCCGAAACGCTGTTCCTCGTCGACGATGAGCAGCCCGAGATCCCGGAAAGACACGTCGCCGGACAGGAGGCGATGCGTCCCGACGACGATGTCGACCTGGCCGGTCCCGAGGGCCTCGATCGTCTTGGCCTGCTCGGCCGCCGGCTGGAGGCGGGTCAAGGACGCGACCCGGACCGGAAAGAGGACGAGGCGGGTGGAGAACGTCTTGAAATGCTGGCTGGCCAGGACGGTCGTCGGGCAGAGGACGGCCGCCTGCTTGCCGTCCATGACCGCCTTGAAGGCCGCCCGGAGGGCGACCTCGGTTTTCCCGTAACCCACGTCGCCGCAGAGGAGACGGTCCATCGGGGCGTCGGCCTCCATGTCCGCCTTGATCTCGCGGAGGGCCCGAAGCTGGTCCTCGGTCTCCTCGTGCTCGAAGGTCTTCTCGAACTCCTCCTGCCACCGGCCCTCGGGGCTGAAGGCGAATCCCTTGACCGACTTGCGGCGGGCGTAAAGCTCGAGGAGCTCCTCGGCCAGTTTTTCGACGGCCTTCCTCGTCCGCTCCCTCGTTTTGGCCCAGCTTCCCGTCCCCAGCTTGTCGAGCGCAGGCGTCCCCGCCCCGACCGGGGTGAATTTCTGGATTAGGGCCAGGTCTTCGACCGGGACGAACAGCTTGTCGCCGTCGCGGTAGCGCAGCTCCATGAACTCGCCGGGGCGGCCTTCGACCTCCATCTTGTGAAGCCCGGCGAAGAGACCGACGCCGCAGTCGGCATGGACGACGTGATCGCCGGCTTTGAGGTCTTGGAATTGGGTGATCGTCGGCCGAACCGCCGGCCGGTGGGCGATCACCCTCTCTTCGGTCAGGATATCCGTCTCGGCGAAAAACGAAATTTTCTCCCGGGAATAGGCGAATCCCCGGCCGAGGCCGCCAAGGAGGAGGAGGGTTTCGCCGCCCGTCGCCTCGGCCAGCGGCGAGTCCGCTTCGGCCGCGGCCAGGCCGTGGGCCTCGAGGAGGCCGCGGATTTTCCGGCGCAGGGGCGCCGTCGCGAGAAATATCGCCGTCCGTTCGCGCTCCTCTTGGAGCCGGCCGAGATACTGGAGGAAAAAGGGGATCTTGTTGTCGAACCGGGGGACGGATTGGAACGGAAAGGCGAAATCCCGGCGTCCCTTCTCCGGCCCCAACCCCCCGCAGAAGACCGCCCGGCGCCGAATCTCCTCCCAAAGCGCCGGCGGATAGACGGCCTCCAGGCGGGGAATGTCGGCTCCGGTCCGGCCCAGCTCTTTTTCCCTGGCCCGGAGCTCGGACATGACTTCGGCCCACTCGGCCTCGATTTCTTCGGGGCCGTCCAAGATGAAGACGTCTTCGTCATCGGCCGCGTCCGGAAGCCTGGGAGCGCGATCCCGGTCGGAGAAACCCGGGCCATGACTCCCGATGTCTTCGACGAGCGAGGGGATGAGGGCGTTCTCCACCTTCCGGACGGTCCGTTGGGTCGCCGGCTCGAACTCCCGGATCGAGGCGATGCCGTCGCCGGCATATTCGACCCGGACGGGACGGGTCTGCCAGGGCGAGAAGACGTCGACGATCCCGCCACGGCAGGCGAATTCCCCCCGGAAGGAGATGAGGTCTTCCCGGACGTAGCCGTATTCGGCCAGCCGGGTGATCAGCCTGTCGCGGCCGAAGCCGGAGTCCTTGTCCAGCCGGATAAAGAGGCCCGGCCGGCGGTCGGCGGAGGGAAAGGGCCGGAGAAGGCCGAAAAGGTTGGTGACGACGAGAGCGGGCGGCCGGTGGAGAAGGTCATAGGCGAACCGCATCCTGGAGGCGACCGCCTCGAGCGGCGGCGGCGTCCCCTGGTAGGGATCGACGGTCAAAGGCGGAAGGGACCGGACGTTCTTGGACGAGCCGAGGGCGGTGAAAAAAAACCGGGCCCGGTCCTCGAAATCCGGAAGGGACCGGTCGGAGGGAAGAATGAGGACGACCCGGCGCGCCCCCCGGAGGGCCAGGATCGAGAAAAAATACGGTTTGGCCGCCTCGGTCAATCCGGAAATCGAAAGCCCTCTCCCGCCGATTTCGCGGAGAAGGGCCTGGAATTCGGGGACGTCCTTCAGAAAATCCAGGGACATGGCGGCGAACCGCCATTATACTTACAACCGCCGCCGGTAGGAAAACTTGAGGAAGAGGGAAAAAGGTTCTCTCGTTGAATTCGGACGGCCAGGCCGATATAATGGGCCTCTCCCCATGTCAACGGGCTTGGGATTCATCGCCTTCCGGATCTCGTCCTCAAGGAGTCTCTCATGAGCAGGCCACCCTTTTTCCGCGGCTTGGGAACGATCGTCGTCCTGGGGTCCGTCTGGGGCCTCGCCGAGGCCGCCCTCGGCCTCGTCCTTCGCGGCTGCGCCCACCTCGTCTCGGGATCGATCATGACCGGGACGGCCCTCCTGTTCATCGCCGCCGGCTGGCGGCGGACGCGGCGGGCGGCCGGGCCGCTCCTCCTCGTCGCCGTGGCCTCCGCCTTCAAGCTGATCGACGCCGCCCTCCTTGGCCTGCCGGTCATCCACGGGGCGGTCGCCCATCCCATCTTCGCCTTTGTCACCCAAGGCCTGGCCTTCCTTCTCATCCTCCCGTTCCTGGCCGAGCGGCGGGTGGGCCGTTTCTCCGGGCAGGCCTTTCTCGGCGGCGCGTCGGCCCTTCTGGCCGTGAACGTTTATCCCCTGGTGAAATTCGTGACCGGCATCCCGGCTTGCGTCGTCCCCGGCGGGACGATCCCGCTCGCCCTTTATTACGCCCCGGTCGCCGTCGGTCTGTCCCTTCTCACCGTCCCGACGGGTTTCCGGCTCGGCGGTTGGGCCGAGGCTTGGGAGAGGGCGCTGGCCGGTCGTCCCGCGTTCGGCCGGAGGGCCTCGCTCATCCCCGCCGCATCGGCCCTCCTCTGCCTGGCGGCCCTTCTTTTTTTAAGGCTGGCCTAAGGGGCGGCCGTTGGGAAAACCTTCGAAATCCATCAAACGCCGAGACTTCCTGAAAGGCATGGGCGGCGGCGCGGCCGGGGCCGGTCTGGCCGGCCGGCTTCTCGGGAGGGAGGAAAATTTTCTCCCCGCCGGGCCCGAGGACATGGAGGTCGAAGCCCGCCGGGTCGTGACCCTGACCCTCAACGGGAAAAGGATGTCCCTCGAAGTCGAGTCCCGGGAGACGCTCCTGGACGTTCTCCGCGGCCGGCTCCGCCTCACCGGCGCGAAGCGCGTCTGCAACCGCGGCGAGTGCGGCAGCTGCACCGTTCTCCTGGACGGCAAGCCCGTCTACTCCTGCCTCCTCCTCGCCGTCCAGGCCGACGGGCGGGAGGTCGTGACGATCGAAGGCCTCGCCCAAGGGGACAAGCTCCATCCCCTCCAGCAAGCCTTCATCGACGAGGACGGCTACCAGTGCGGCTTTTGCACGCCCGGCTTCATCCTGGCCGCGGCCGCTCTTCTCCAAGAGAACCCCTCCCCGTCCCTCGACGACATCAAGGCCGGCCTCGGAGGCAATATCTGCCGCTGCGGCAATTACCAAAAAATCTGCGCTTCCGTCGGCGCCGCCGCGAAATCGAAGGGGAGGGATTGAGATGAGCAAACCGTTCATCGTCGAAGACCCGAACCTCGAATATCTCGAAGCGGCCCGGCCGGAGGGAAGGCCCCAAGACGCTCCCGCGGCCCGGCCCGCGCCGGCCGAGGATTTCAAGGTCATCGGCCGCCGCACCCCCCGGATCGACGGGGCCAAGATCGTCACCGGGCGGGCCCGTTACACCCACGACCTCCATTTCGACGGGCTTCTCCACGCCAAGATCCTGCGCTCGCCCCACGCCGCGGCCGAGGTCTTGTCGATCGACCTGTCCTCCGCCCTGGCCTATCCGGGAGTCAAGGCGGCCCTCAAGCTCCGCGAGGGCCGGGTCCGCTGGGCCGGGGAGCAGGTCGCGGCCGTGGCCGCGACGAGCGAGGCCGCGGCCGAGGAAGCCCTGGCCTTGGTCAAGGTCGATTACAAGGTCCTGCCCCATGTCGTCGACGACCTCGAAGCCGGCCGTCCCGACGCCCCCCTGGTCGCCGACCAGGCCAACCTCCAGCCTTTCAACGCCTTCGACCGGGGCGAGATCGACAAAGGATTCGCCGAGGCGGAGGTCATCATCGAACGGGCCTACCGGACGAACTGGGAAGTCCATCAACCCGCCGAGACGCACGCCTCGATCGCCAAATGGGACGGCCGAGTCCTGACGGTCTGGGATTCGACCCAGGCCGTCCATTCCGTCCGCGACGCCCTGGCCCGCGTCCTCCAAATCCCGGCCGCCGACGTCCGGGTCGTCAAGCATTACATGGGGGGCGGATTCGGCAGCAAGCTCGGCCTGAACGACCACACCGTCGTCGCCGCCCGGCTGGCCAAGGAGACGGGACGGCCGGTGAAAATCACCCTCACCCGGCAGGAGAACTCGTTCTGCGTCGGCTATCGGCCGTCGACCCGGTTCACGGTCAGGATCGGGGCCAAGAAGGACGGGACGATCACCGCCCTCCACATGAAGAACCTGAACTGCGGCGGGGTCGGCCGGGGCGACCGCTGCTCCGAACCCTTCGTCGACGTCTACCGGATCCCCCACCTCAAGATCGAGGAGTCGAGCGTCTTCGTCAACGCCTGCGGGTCGCGGGCGACCCGGGCCCCTGGCCACACCCAGGCCACCCTGGCCCTGGAGGGGGCAATGGAGGAGCTGGCCGCCGCGCTCAAGATGGACCCCCTCCAGCTGCGGCGAAAAAACTATACGGCCAAAAGCCAGGGCGACACCTCCCTGCCCTACTCCCTCAAGAGGCTCGAAGACTGCTACAAGGCCGGGGCGGAGGCGATCGGCTGGGGCCGCCGCAACAAAGCCCCCGGAGCCGGCTCGGGGAGGTACCGCCGGGGGATGGGAATGGCCAGCCAGATCTGGCCGGGAGCGGGAGTTCCCGGCACTTTGGCCGAGTTGCGGATCCATCCCGACGGAACGATCGAGGTCGAGTGCGGCACGCAGGACATCGGCTGCGGAACCCGGACCCACATCGCCGTCGTCGCGGCCGAGACGCTCGGCTTCGAGCCGCGGGACATCGTCGTCAAAATCGGCGATTCCGACTATCCCTGGGCCCCGATTTCCGGCGGGAGCCTGACCACCCCGTCCGTGGCCCCGGCCATTCGCGACGCCGCCCTGAAAGCGGTGGATTACCTGAAGGGCCTGGCTTCGCCGAAGCTCGGCGCCCCCCCCGAGGACCTTGCCCTCGGAGGGAAGAGGGTGTTCGTCAAGGCCGCTCCCGAGAAGGCCGTGGAGTGGAAAGAGCTCATGAAGTCGATCCGTCGGATCGCCTATTTCCACGGCGAGCGGGCCGGACACCCGAGCGACACATTCGCCTTCCAGACCTTCGGGGCCCACTTCGCCGAGGTCGAGGTCGACACCCGGACCGGAAAGATCCGCGTCCTGAAGCACGTCGCCGCCCACGACATCGGCCGGGTCGTCAACCGTCAGACGGCCGAAAGCCAGGTCATCGGCGGCGTCACCCAGGGCCTCAGCGCCGCCCTGTTCGAGGAAAAACTCATGGACCCGGAAACGGGGGCGATGGTCAATCCGAATTACCACGACTACAAGGTCGCCACGGCCCTGGACGTTCCCGAAATCGTCCCCCTGTTCATCGACGTCCCCGACGAACGCCTCAACAACCTCGGCGTCAAGGGCTTGGGCGAGCCGCCCCGGATTCCCTCCTCGGCCGCGGTCGCCAACGCCGTTTTCAACGCCCTCGGGGTCCATGTCGGAGAGATCCCGATGACCCCGCCTCGCGTCCTCGCCGCC
>Ga0194125_10010401_pt1 | contig 12706 bp, 10 predicted proteins | sample TA2KigC250mmetaG_FD_148626 | JGI IMG/M metagenome (GOLD analysis project Ga0194125, IMG submission 148626) | Freshwater microbial communities from Lake Tanganyika, Tanzania - TA2015034 Kigoma Deep Cast 250m | ecosystem: Environmental > Aquatic > Freshwater > Lake | place: Tanzania: Lake... | reverse complement strand
GAATCCAGGCCGCCCACCGAGACCGGCGCCACGCCCATGACCCTGTTCCGGCTGTCCAGCAACACGGTGAGGAAGTGCTCCTTCTTCTTGCCCTTGAGCCGGCTCTTCACCGCCTGAAGGACGTTCTCCGGGCCCTTGACGATGACCCCTTCGTTCTCCGGACAGGCCTCCAGTCGCCGGGCCAGCTCGAAGGCGGCCTTGATCTGGCTGGCCTTGGCCGGCCCGATGCCCCTGACCTGGGACAGCTCCTCCACGGTGCTCCCGGCCATGCTCTTCAGGTCGCCGTACCGGCTGAGCAGATGCTGGGCGGTGACCATCACCGATTCCCCCTTGATGCCCCGGCCCAGGATGAGGGCCAGCAACTCCGGGACAGACAGGGCCTCCGGTCCCAGCTGCAGCAGCCGCTCCCGGGGCCGTTCCGCCGGAGGCAGGTCGCGGACGGTGAAGGACTTCCTCACCCTTCCTTGCCTATCTGCGACCTCAAGTAGGCCTCCATGAAGTCGTCCAGGGCGCCATCGAGAACCGCCGCAGCATTCCCGGTCTCCAGTCCGGTGCGGTGGTCCTTCACCATCTTGTAGGGGTGGAGGACGTAGCTGCGTATCTGGTTCCCCCAGGCCGCCGGTGTGTGCTCCCCCTTGAGCCGGTCCCTCTCCTCGGCCTTCTTGGCCCCCTCCAGCTCCAGCAGACGGGCCTGGAGCACCTTGAGGGCGACCTCCTTGTTCTGATGCTGGGAACGCTGGCTCTGGCAGCTGGCCATCAGTCCGGTGGGGATGTGGGTGATCCTCACCGCCGAACTGGTCTTCTGCATGTGCTGTCCCCCCGGTCCGCTGGACCGGAAGGCCTCCACCTTCAGGTCATCCGGCGACATCTTCACTTCGGCGGCCTGCTCCACCTCGGGCAGCACCTCCACCAGCGCGAAGGATGTGTGACGGGCGTGGTCGGAATCGAAGGGCGAGAGGCGGACCAGCCGGTGCACGCCGTGCTCCGACCTGAGGTAGCCGTAGGCATGGGCTCCCTTCATCTCCAGCATGACGCTCTTGATGCCCGCCTCCTCTCCGGGCGAGGTGTCCAGGACCTCGGCCTTGTACCCCTGTCTCTCGGCCCATCTGAGGTACATCCTCATGAGCATCTCCGCCCAGTCCTGGGACTCCGTTCCCCCGGCGCCGGCATGGATGGCGATCAGGGCGTTCCGGCTGTCGTGCTCTCCACTGAGCAGCAACTCGAAATCCAGGCGGTCCAGCTCGGCCAGCATGCGGTCGATCTCCGACTGGACCTCTTGCTGCAGGGAGGCGTCCTCCTCCTGAAGCGAGATATCCACGATCTCCATGACTTCACCGGCCCGGCGCTCCAGCCGCCGCCACACCCCGGTCTCCTCCTTCAGAGCGCTCAGCCGGCGCATGGCCTGATTGGCGCCGGCCTGGTTCTCCCAGAAATCCGGCTTGCCGGACTCCTTCTCCAGTTCGGCGATCTCCTTCTCCTTGGCGGCTACGTCAAAGACGCACCATCATGGCAGAAACTCGCCGCTGCAGATCATCCAGCCTTTCCTTCTCACTCTGCATGTCAGATGCTTCCTCCCGGGTTTCAAGATGGGGTACGGACGGGCCAGTGGCTCAGATCGGCCCGACCGGCTGTCTTTCGCGCTTGGCGGCTGAGCCGTCGCCCTGCCCGCCGGCAGTCACGTGGGCCTGGCGGGTCGGCTCCGGCAGACGGCGGCCCCTGCAGCAATTCAGTACCCAGGACAGCGCCGAGGGCAGATCCACCTTGTGTCCCACAGAAACATAGATCGGACGGACACCCTGCCTGGTGCGGAGCGCCGCGCCGACCACTTCGTCACCATCGGTTATCTCCGCATAGCTGCCCGCCTCGTCCCCCAGCGGGCCGTGGCTGCCGCAGAGCAGCGACTTGGCGCAGCCGATGGCCGGCAGGTCCAGAAGCAGGCCGATGTGCGAGGCCAGTCCCAGCCTCCTGGGGTGGGCGATGCCCTGTCCGTCCACCAGCAGCAGGTCCGGCGAGCAGTCCAGCTTCTCCCACGCGGCCAGGATGAGCGGGGCCTCACGGAACGAGAGCAGTCCGGGGACATAGGGGAAGTCCACCTCCCGCCTGACCACGCTCTTCTCCACCAGCGTCATTCCGGGGTAGGCCAGGACCACCACCGCACCGGTGGCCAGACCGCCTGAGCGGTCCGAGGAGATGTCCACGCCCGCCACCAGGCCCACCGGCCCCACCTGGCACTCCCTGGAGACTTGGCCGGCCAGGGTGACTTGAATGTCCCGGGCCTGGGCCGGGGTGACCTGCCAGGGGTGTCTGTGCCGCACCTGCATTGCCTGATTATAGTCACTGGGCACCCGTTCCCGCAACGGGCGGCATTGACGGAGCAGACCACTTGTGGCATAAAGGGGGACATGCCACCGCGCCATCTCCACGCACAGGGAAGCCCGGCGTGAAGCACCGCCGGAAATCCCTCCACAGGAGGGCTCTGACCAAGGAACCTGAGGCCGAGGCGGTCCACGTCCCCGTCCTCCTCGAAACGGCCGTGGAGATGCTCAAGGTCAGGCCGGGAGGGCGCTACGTGGACTGCACCCTGGGGGCCGGGGGCCATGCCGCGGCCATCCTGGCCCGGTGCCTGCCCGGAGGCTCGCTCCTGGGCATGGACGCCGACCCCTTGGCCATCGAAGCCGCCCGAGCCAGGCTGGCGGAGTACGGCAGCGCCGTCACACCGGTCAACGACAACTTCGGAGCCGTGGCGGAGACCTGCCTCAGCCGCCACTTCCATCCGGTGGACGGCATCCTCTTCGACCTGGGCCTGTCCTCGCTGCAGCTGGAGGACGCGGCGCGGGGATTCAGCTTCAGGTTCGACGCCCCTCTGGACATGCGCTTCAGCCCCGGCCAGCCGCTGACGGCAGCCGGCATCGTCAACCGCTCCTCCGAGGGCGAACTGGCCGACATCCTCCGGCGGTACGGAGAGGAGCCCCGCAGCCGGGCCATCGCCCGGAGGATCATCGCCCGCCGTCCCGTCGAAACGACGCTGCAACTGGTGGCGGCGGTGGACGAGGCCGCGGGACCGGGCGGCAGGATTCACCCGGCCACCCGGACCTTCCAGGCTCTGCGGATGGCCGTCAACGGTGAGCTGACCAGCCTGGAGTCCGCTCTGGAGCAGGCCAACGGCCTGCTCGCCCCGGGCGGGAGGCTGGTGGTGATCAGCTACCACTCGCTGGAGGACCGCCTGGTGAAGCAGTTCATGCAGCGCGAGTCAAGGGATTGCCTCTGCCCTCCGGAGGTGCCCCGCTGTCAATGCGGGCACAGGGCCACTCTGAAGGTGGTCACCAGGAAAGCCGTCACGCCATCGGCGGCAGAGGTGGAGGTCAATCCGCGCAGCCGCAGCGCCAAGCTGAGGGCGGCGGAGCGCCTAGTGCAGGCGGGCTAGTGTGGTGCTTCGCGGATATCGTTATGCGTAGTTGTGACCCGCCACCCCTGCCCTGGATCCCGCATCAAGTGCGGGATGACATCGGTGTCGGGTCGGGGACCCGACACGCGCACAGCATGCGCTGGCTGATCAGGCCAACGAAGTGTTGGAGACACTACACTAGGCGGCCGGACCGGCAGCGCACCGGGGGCAACTGGACTCATGGACGATGGTGGCCACGGCGGCCATCCTGACCCACCAGTCGGTCCGGGCATCCCTGGCCCCCAGTATCAGGAAGTCCGGGCCGACCTCCTTCACCAGCCCACTCGATACGCCCGCAGCCTTGCCTTCCAGAACGGTGCTCACCGAGACTTCGTGGCCTATGAGGTCGATCAACCGCTCATGTAGTTGCATACTGCCTCCCCGGATCCGCCACGGGCGGCTCAGCGCCCGATGGCACCGTAGGATACCCCAAACCAGGGGGCTTGGCAACACCATGGCACCCGGGGACTGCGGGGCAGATCCGCGGGGCACCCGGGCGTCCGGCGGAATGGCCAGGGCATAGAACCACCATGGCGGGTTGAATCGGTGCGACTCGCAGCTAGTGTAGTACTTCTCAAATATCGCTATGGGTAGTCGTGCCCCACCACCCCAGCCCTGGATCCCGCATCAAGTGCGGGATGATCCTTCCGCTGAAGGACCTGACGGCATCCCCGGCCCCTCATCGCAGGTCGGGGCGGTCTGCCTAAGGCAGACGACACCCACACAACGTACAATAGTCGGTCAGCCCAACGAACTCTTGGAGATACTACACACGCGCGGGGTTGTGCCGCGCCACTATGACAGGGGCGCCCGGCAGGCCCTGCAGAGCAGGGTGCCGTCGCCTGAGTAGGTGGGCCATCTCAGGCTCTGGCCCACCGGATAGCCGCACTCCAGGCAACCGGTGGCGGCCGGTGCTTCCGGCTTCCGCTTCCTGGCCTTTCTGGACTTCTCGGTCTCCAGGGCGGAGGTCGAGCCGTTGGATTCCCTGATATAGGCCACCCGGTCCTTGTTCACAGCCACGAAATCGAACCTGGACTCCACGCCGACCAGTTCCGGCGTGACGCCGACGCTGGTCAGGGGCAGGAACTTGTCATGGCCTTCCAGATGGTCGGCCAGCTGCTCCCAGATCTCGGCATGCATCTCGCCGACAAGGTGGTACGGCGGAACGTTGACTTCGGTGCGCACCCGCTTCTTGGTGACCTTCATCAGCTCCCTGATGCCTCCGGCCTCGGGCTGCCCGCCACTTATCTCGGCCACGAAGAGGATGTTGGCCTTCCTGACATGCGTGGACTCCATGTATTTCTGGTCGCCGCCCGGGAGGCGAACCTTGGTGTACGTCAACGGCAGGAAGTCCCTGCCGGGGACCACCCGGACGGTTGTATGATCAGCCACCGGGCCGCGGTCAAGTCCCTTGTTGAGGGCATCCAGCAGACGCTGTACGTCCAGGCAATGGGTATAGCCCACGGCGGTGAGATCCCGGGTGCAGACGACTACCCCCACCTGCCGCATCTCGTCAAGTCTGGGATGCCGTCCGTTGTCCTCTCTGCGCACTTCCGGATCAGTACGCGTCCCCATCACTCTCATACCTCGTGCAGGCCCACTCCAAGCCCTCGACAGCAAGCGGGCCCAGGCAGGCCTTCAGCCCGCCGCAATCCAGTCTATGCCAGAGAGACCACGTGAATGTCTCCGACATCCCGATATCCCTCTCAAGAACCTCACCGGTGGAAAGGGAACGCGGCGCAGGGCGGCCGGCCATGGCTAACCCCCAAGGCTCGCGGGGAGCGGCGAATTGTGACAGGCCCTCCAGCGATTGAGACCTGCCTGTGACTGCAGCGTGATACTGTTGGCTCCATAAGTTGCCCATTTGTGATGCCGCACGCAGGGTTTCTCACACCGGTTGTCACTGCCACTACAGGCAATCCCACCCGGCATCAAGGCCACCAGTGCATCTGCTTGTGATGAACACACGAATCCACATGCGCTGACGCATCGCCTGACGGACTGCGTAAGCCGCGGCTCTCGGGTTGGCAGATCCATAGAACCGGGCCGCCACAACGATTCGTCCAGCGAGGGCGCAGTTTCAGAACCGTTTCGTGTGAGCCGAAGAGGCCGCTATGCCCGTGGTCGACGGACGATAAGGCAAGCATTCAAAGAAAGGAGGTGAGAGGAGATGAAGAAGAGACTGTTAGCAGTCGCGCTTCTGGCCGCCGTAGCCGCAACGGTGGGGGCCAGTGTCGTCATTGCTGCGCCGAAGGGGGTCGACCTCAATGGCGCTCACTACAACCTCAACCTGATCGGCAAGAAGGCGGACTGGAACGGTGGAGGCAGCTATGACAATCCAGACAGGCATACCATGTTCGTGCCTGCGGACACGACCGGTTGGGAGATCCTTCTCAATCAGCCGAACAAGGTCCTGAACCACGGCTCTACTGTGGGTGACAACGTCACGTCACTTCCAGGGCTGGCGATCTGGATGACCCAAGGGAGCGAATTCGCCGTTCTAGATGGCACAGCGTTCGACGAGGATGCAGACTGCAACTTCCAGCTCGGCCCCGGCAAGTACGCGGTGTACGTCGCTGCCAAGGCAAAGCCAGTCGCGAACCCCGCACAGATTGATGGCTGGGTGCAAGCCAAGGATCTGGAGGGAAACCTCTACTACTACCTGAATCTTGGCACGATCAGCGTCACCAGGAAGTGGCAGAACGCTACTGATCTGTTCATGATCGACGATCAGGAAGTCGCCGGCTCAACTCTGCCGGTACCGGGAGAAGACACCTGGATATTCGACTACCTGAGCGGTCTGGACGGGTCAGCCTACGGGGACCTGGCCTACTTCTGGCAGCTTCAGAACAACGGCTGCAAGCTGATCCAGGTTCGCTTCTACCCCGTCTAGCCAGCCCCGCATACGGGAGGGATCCCCTGAACAGCGATCCCTCCCGTCCTCTACACAACAAACAAAAGAACCGACCCTTCCAGGTCGGTTTCACTATTGACTCCCCGCTGTCCAAGTGACCACATACGGACGGCGGTTCAGCGTCCCCTGCAATAGATTAGTCGCTGGCCGGCCATAGTTGCCTCCGCGGAGTCCCGGCAATCCTCAAACAGCGCCAGATTCCTCATGCGGAGGTTGTCCTTTGGGCTGTTGGCGTCGACACCGATGACGTCGCCTCAAGTCAGGTTGGGGGCGGTTTTGACAGTTCCCGGGGATAGGCAATATGATGTTGAGCCTGGTAGCCCGCAGATAGGGGCAAGGCTATTCACAGAAGGGGGAGTTCTGATATGGACAGTAGGAAGCTGCTGCGCTCGCTCGCCGGTTCACTTGGTGTTGCCGCCATTCTTGTTGCCACCCTGGTTCTGCCGCTGGCAGGTCCGGGAGCTGTCCAGGCGGACCTGGCCAGCACGGCATGGCCGATGTTCCACCATGACCTGCAGCATACCGGCAGAAGCCCATATCTGGGGCCACAGACAAGCACTGTCAGGTGGTCGTATACCGCGGGTGACGCCATCATGTCTTCCCCGGCAATAGGCAGCGATGGCACAGTGTATGTCGGCTCACAGGACAGCAACCTCCATGCCGTCAACCCCGATGGCACATTGAAATGGACCTTTGCCATGGGCGGCCCCGTCCGCTGTTCTCCGGCGATAGGGAGCGACGGCACGATCTATGCCGGCATCGCCGCACTGCCGTATGACTTCTATGCCATTAATCCCAATGGCACGGTGAAATGGTCCTACAACGTAGATCACACCTTCTACTCCTCCCCCGCGATAGCCACCGACGGCACAATCTACGTCGGCATACGGGGAGGCGGAATGTGCGCCATCAACCCCGGCGGCACAGAGAAGTGGTCCTATTCAACCTCACACGTCCTCTCTTCCCCGGCGATTGGCAGCGACGGGACCGTCTACTTCGGCTCAGATGACAGCAAGCTCTATGCCATCAACCCCAACGGCACGTTGAAGTGGTCCTATGCCACGGGCGGCGCTGTCTCTGCTTCCCCGGCGATAGCCAGCGATGGTACGGTCTATGTCGGCTCGACGGACAGCAAGCTCTATGCCATGAACCCCGATGGTTCGCTCAAATGGTCCTATACCGCACCCGGCGCAGTCGGCGACGCGGCCATAGGCAGCGACGGCACGATCTATGTCGGCTCAACGGGCGGCCTCTATGCCATCAACGCCGATGGCTCACTGAAATGGTCCTACGCCTCACCCGGCGGAGCCGCAATCGCGGCTTCGGCCATAGGCAGCGACGGCACGATCTACGGGGGCTCGCCGGACAACAGTTGCTATGCCATCAGCGCCAACGGCTCACTGAAATGGTCTCTCGCCACAGGTGGCCAGGTGTACTCTTCCCCGGCGATAGGCAGCGACGGCACGCTCTATGTCGGCTCGAATGACAAGAAGCTCTATGCCATCACGGCGCACGAGCCGCCCTCCATAGCCTCCCTGGACAAACTGAAGGGGCGGCCCGGGAAGACCCTCAAGGTGGTGATCAGCGGGACGAGACTCAGCGGGGCGACCGCTGTAGGTTTCGGCCCGGGCGTGACCGTCCAGGCATTCACGGTCGACGATTCGAGTCAGATCACAACCGACATCAAGATAGCTTCCGACGCCGAGGCGGGTCTGAGGGACATATCTGTCACCACGCCGGGAGGCGTGGCCACCCTGGCGAACGCCTTCACCGTAGAGGAAGCACCATCAGGAACGCCGGCCTGGCTCTGGGCGGTGATAGCAGTGGCAGCGCTTGCTGCCGTGGCAGGAGGCTTCTTCCTCTTCTTCTTCCTGCCGCGAAGGAAACGGAAGACCGAAGCCAGCTAGCGTCTGGCTGACTACGGCCAGAGCCGAAGTCACGTCACAGGAGCCAGTGCGCAACGATGGCCGTGTCGGGGCGGCTGACCATGGCTGAACGCCTCAATGCCCGGGACGTGCTTGGCGGGCTGGGGCCTCGACCCCCTTCTGGACCTTGCGCAACTGATCCACCAGTGAATCCGGCTCCTTCTTGTCCGGTTCCTCCCACGGCTTGCCCAGACCGAGGTCCCTGGCGATGATCTTGTAGCAGTTGTAAGACTCGCTGGCCCCGGCGTTGCCGCCAAGGTGCCAGCAGGCTCCCGTGGCGTAGGCAGGCAAGGGGCGGTGGGGCACGCGACACGCCCCAGACTTCGGACTCCTGTTGGGTCTGGCGGCGGCAGCCCGGGAGGTGGTAAAACTACTAGAGACGGGTCACGGTCAAACAGAGAGGAGGAAGCCATGAGCAAGGATGAACGGTACGACGTGGTTATCGTAGGCGGGGGGCACAACGGGATGACAACAGCGGCCTATCTCTCCAAGTGCGGGCTGAGAGTCTGCGTGCTGGAGGAGAGGACGGAGTCGGGCGGACCGTGTGAGACGGTGGAGCCCCTGGCTGGGGTGCGCATCTATCCCCACGCCATGCTGATGTACGGAGCGCCGGCCCCGGGCTTCGAGCAACTGGAGCTGTGGAAGTACGGCTTCCGGATGTCCTGGACCCCATTTGACCTGATCAAGTCCATGGGCGGAGTGGGGCAGCCAACCTCCGCCGGGATCGAGGCGCCCCATCCCAAGGACATGGAGGGCTTCGCCAAGCTGAGCGGCCTGGCCAGCGCGACGCCTTTCCTGCAGGAGCTGCTCCGGGCGACCTTCTGGTGCCCGCCGCATCCTCCTGAGGTGGAGGTGACGGACGACAACGTTCCTTACATGCAGGTGTACAAGGAACGGCAGCCCGACGTGTGGACCCCGGAGCTGCGCGAGTGGACCATGTTTGACCTGGTGGATGAGCACCTGCACAGCGAGTCGGTCAAGACCATGCTGGCCTTCGCCGCCTGGGCCTCAGGGGCGGCCGGCCACTGGGAGGGGGTGGCCGTTCCTTCCTATCTCTCCGTGGTGCTCCTGCTGTTGCCGGGGAAGATGAGCATCCCCCGGGGCGGCCTTCATGGCTACTTCCATGCCATCCACCGGGCCGCCGTGGCCCACGGGACGGTGGTGCGCACCTGCTGCCCCGTGGACGAGATCCTCATCCAGGATGGCCGGGCGGTCGGCGTGCGGCTGCGGGAGACGGCCGCGTCCGGCGCCAAGAAGATCTGGGCCAACAAGGCGGTCATCGCCGCCGTGGACTACAAGCAGACCTTCCTCAAGCTGATCAGCAAGGAGCACCTGGACTCCGGCTTCATCCAGCGCATCAAGGATATCAGCCTCAAGGGGGGCAGCCTCTACGTGTCCACGCTGCATACGCGGAAGCCGCTGCGCTGGCGCGACAAGTTCCGGGCGATGGATGAAACGGGCATCGGCCCCAACAAGACCCCCTGCGGCGCGGTGTACCCCTCCGATTCGCGGCAGATCTACTATGAGAATGTGATGGACGTGGACGGCCGCAAGGGCAACCCGAGCATACCGCCCGAGAGGCTGATGTGGTTCCTCACCCCGTCACAGGCGTTCGACCCCACGGACTGTCAGGGGCATCACCCCAAGGGATACATATCGGCCGCTTTTGAGGTGAATGTGCCTCCGCCGGAGTACCACGTGGACGGGCCGGAGGCCATCGACAAGATCAAGGACAAGCTCAATGCCTACATGCGTCAGGCCTTCTCCCAGGCCATGGAGGGCATGGAGGACGACAACATCATCCACCACTGGGCGGCCACGCCATATGAGGCCGAGTTCCGCCACAGCGGCCTGGTGGGCGGCACCTGGTGCGGCACCCGGCACTGCCGCGACCAGCTATGGACGCAGCGCCCGCTGCCGGAGCTGGCCCGGTACCGCACGCCCATCGACGGGCTGTATCACTGCCATCAGACCTCGGGGCACCCCGGCGCGCTGTGCCTGATGGCCATCCCCTACAACCTGATGCACATCCTGATCGAGGACGGGGTGGCCCAGCCGGGCAAGTGGTGGTACCCATCGCCGTGGTACATACCGCAGCAGGGCAAGATCTCGGCCATACCGCCGAAGTAGGGGAAAGGAGGACGTCATGAGAGAACAGCCTATGTTCAAGATGTTCGAGGAGTTCCCCGACGAGACCACCTGGGACGTGGTCATCATCGGCGGCGGCCCCAACGGGCTGATGGCCGGGGCCTATCTGGCCAAGGCCGGACTGAAGGTGGCCCTGGTCGAGCGGCGCTTCGAGGTGGGAGGCGGACTGGCCACGGAGGAGATCATCTATCCGCTGTATTCCTCCAACCCCCATGTTATCTATCACATGATGGTGGACTACATGCCGGTGATCAAGGACTTCAATCTGGATGACCACGCCCTGGTCTGGGTCAAGCCCAACTCCCAGACGGCCATGGTCTTCGAGGACGGGAAGTCGCTGGTGCTCACCAGGATGATCGAGGACACCAAGGACTCCATCAGCAAGTTCTCCTTCAAGGACGCCATCGCCTTCGGCAAGGTGATGCGGAGCTGGCGGCGCATCGTCAGCGAGATAGTGGCCCCGGCGACCTACATCCCGCCCATGTCGCCCATCGATCTGTCAGTGGCCATGCAGCGCACGGCCATCGGCAGGGAGATGCTGGAGATGGTGGAGCGCAGTCCGCTGGAGATCATCAACGACGTCTTCGAGAACGACCGGGTACGGACCCTGATGCTCTACTCCAGCTGCATGTGGGGGCTGGACCCCAGGGAGACCGGCATCGGCTTCTTCGTGCCCCTGCTCCTGGACCGGGGGATGAACAAGTGCCTCTGCTACGGCGGATCGCACAAGTTCGCCGCCGCCATGGCCAGGGAGATCGTCCGCAACGGCGGCCTGATCCTGGAGGCGGCCGAAGCCACCAGGATACTGATGAGCAACGGGCATGTCGAGGGGGTCCTCATCGGGCATGAAGAGAGGACCCTGAAGGCCAAGGTGGTCATGTCCACCCTGGACCCCCAGACCACCTTCTTTGACCTGCTGGGCAGGGACAAGCTGCCTGCCTCGCTGAAGGAGGCCGTCGAAGGCTGGCAGTATGACAAGTGGAGCTTCTACACCCTGCATGTGGCCTCGGAGGAGGCCCCGCACTACGCCTGTGACGACCCCTGGGTGAACGAGGCCTTCATGACCATCTTCGGCCTGGAGAGCGTCGAGCAGCTGCTCTCGCACTGGGACCATGTGGTCAAGGGCAAGATCGAGAAGCACTTCGGCGGTCACGCCACCTGCGAGAGCCTGTTCGATCCGCATCTGAGCCGCAAGCCGGGCAAGCATGTGTCATTCTTCCAGATGCATGCCCCCTACGAGATCGAAGGCGGCTGGGACAAGAGGGCCAGGGAGCTGGATGAGGCCATCCTGGCCAAGTGGCACAAGGCCGCTCCCAACATGAAGAAGGCCAACATCATCGCCACCAAGAGTGAGACGCCGGAGGACATCGCCATCCGCTTCCCCAACATGCGCCGTGGGGGCATCAAGCACGGCGACTACCGGCCGCTGCAGATGGGCTGCTTCCGCCCCAACCAGGAGTGCTCGTCCACCAGGACGCCCATCGAGGGGCTCTATGTGTGCGGCGTGTCCACCTATCCCGGGGGGCTGGTTCTCGGGGGACCGGGCTACCTCGGGGCCAACAAGGTGGCCGAGGACCTGGGCGTCAAGAAGTGGTGGCAGCCCACGGCGGAGATGGAGAAGTACGTCAAGACGTACTTGACTTGAAGTAGTGGTGGGCAATGGTGTACGAAAGACAGAACCAAGAGATTCGAGCTGGTCTTCAGTCTGGCAACCGTGACCTAGGAACTGCTACAGCTACCGCGGGCAGCTCCAATTCTCGCAACTCTGAGTCTGTGAGTGGTACCATTTCCTGGGGCGGGTCAGACTCTCATAGGCTTCTGAGCAGACACAGGTCACCTCCGCAGTGAATGGCAAGCACAACAGCGATTGTATTGATCCGCATAAGCCGCGGAATTCCCGGTCTCTGTCGGCACAACACGCCTCCCAGTTTCGGCGCAAGGTTGCCACGCAGCCCTTTCGCTCCTATGACTTGCCGCCACGTTCGGCATTATATCCTGGTAAGTTATGCGGATCAACATAGGAACCAGCGGCGCGTTCTGAAAGAACCGAGCCGTTTTAACCTCTCCCCATTTTTGTGCTCGAACTCTTGACAACATCCCGGTCATACCTTCTACTGGGTTTGAACAGAATAGCGGGGAAGCGCTCCAGAGATGGAGACCAAATCGCTTCCCCGCATTCTGTTTCCTCTCTGGAGCGCAGAACCCTGCAAGAGATGAAAGGACCCTTAGTCATCTTGAGATGTATTGGCGAGACGACTGTAGCTCGGGATATCA
>Ga0194125_10010399_pt1 | contig 12709 bp, 13 predicted proteins | sample TA2KigC250mmetaG_FD_148626 | JGI IMG/M metagenome (GOLD analysis project Ga0194125, IMG submission 148626) | Freshwater microbial communities from Lake Tanganyika, Tanzania - TA2015034 Kigoma Deep Cast 250m | ecosystem: Environmental > Aquatic > Freshwater > Lake | place: Tanzania: Lake... | reverse complement strand
TGGAATTAAACTAATTAAGACTATTACTTCAGGATTAATTGTATTTGCTATCTTAATAGCATCATACTCCCCTTTCAGATTACCATAATCCAACCCAATACAAATATGAGGAACAATTTTGTTAAAACCTGCATCAATTAAACTTAGCAGACTACGTTTATACTGAGAGAGGTAATAATTTAAACCATAGACTCTAGAAATAGTTTCTTCACTTCCAACAATGTCAAGAGATAAGAAGTCGACACCAGAATCAGCAATTTTCTTTGCATCCGATTCATCAAGTAACCCAGTATGAAGATTTAACAATAAACTTGTATTATCTTTAATCCATGAGAACGTTGAGAAAAAATCATCTAAAGGAATTTTTCCTTGAGATGTGCATCCACCACTTATTAGCATTCCTTTTCCACCAGAAGCATCAAGTTTCATAGCATAATCTTTCAATTTCTCTGGCGTGTCAACGTTTGGCATGTGTTTCAGATAATGCCCCATACAATGTTTACAATTTAGCATACACAGATCTCCAGTCACAGATACACTTGGAAACTTTGGTAAAGGATAATAGAACTTGATAATTTGGTTAGAATTGGTTATTGACAGATCTTTCACATAGAGTACCTATTTAAGCCAGCTAAAAACCTTAACCAAGCCACCCTTATAAATTAGAGACTCTTAGAGAAGTTAATGAAAGTGGAAGACTCGTTCAAGGCATGGGGACATCCAAACATTCAGGGAACTCATAAAACAACAATTATGACTACTAAGGATACAAATTTGAGTCTTAAGGGAGATTGCATAGTTGCTGTTTCTTCCGAGAAAAGCATTAATGAATTAAGTGAGGAAGTAAAAAATGCAACAAAAAACAGTGACGCCATAATTAGACTCATTTTTACCATAGAATCTGAATCGGTAGTAATCACAGGGAAAGGTGATCCAAGATTGACTTTTGAAAATATTCATGACATAGTTACACGTAAAAGCTCATTCATTTGTCCTCGAACATTAATGATTCAAGCAGATAAGGCTTCAATTGATCTACCAAGAAGCTTCATAATGAAAATGAAGAACCCTAAAACCATAATGAAAATCAATATAAAAGTAATGACCTAATTTGAAAGTCATGAAAAACAGCTGTTTTTGAATATAAGCTATCACGACTAAGTGAATTTTAAGCACAAATATTTTAATTCAGAACCTATCACCTAATCGAAGAATAGTTAGAGGATTACAGGGGGGAATGAGGAATCCAGTTCCAATCTGAAATGCTTCAATCAATTAAATCCTCCTTCATTCAACTCTCTGTTTTCAATTTAATAAAAAATTATGGTTTATGTGGTGTTTCATAATGAAAAGAAATCTGAGTCCTGTTGAATTGAGTAAACTGTCAAAAAAATTACGTTGTGATATATTATGCATGATTTGTGAGGCAGGCTCAGGACATCCTGGTGGATCTCTTTCAGCAATTGACATTTTATTAGTCTTATATTATAACATAATGAAACATGATCCCCAAAATCCTGCATGGATTGAGAGGGATCGATTTATATTAAGTAAGGGCCATGCAGCTCCAGCATTATACTCAGTGCTGGCAGAATGTGGTTATTTTGATAAAAGTCACCTCTCAACACTGAGAAATATTGGCAGCATTCTACAAGGTCACCCGGATAAAAAATTAACACCTGGTGTAGAAGTTTCTTCTGGTAGCTTAGGTAACGGATTATCTATTGCCTCAGGTCTTACCCTTTCATTCAAGTTAGATAAAAAAGAAAACCATGTATTTTGTTTAATAGGTGATGGTGAGTGTGATGAGGGTTTAATTTGGGAAGCTGCAATGTTTGCACCTCATTACAGACTTAACAATCTTACTGCGATTCTAGATAGAAATGGGCTTCAAATTGATGGTAAAACTGAAGCTGTTATGGGGCTTGAACCCTTAGCTGATAAATGGCGAGCTTTTAATTGGAACGTAATCGAAGTCAATGGACACGATTACTCAGCATTGCTAAAGGCATTCGAAGATAGTAAAAAGAATACTACAAAACCTACCATAATTATTGCCTCAACAATTAAAGGAAGAGGAGTCTCATACATGGAGGGTATCAAAGAATTCCATGGAAAACCTCCAAGCAAAATAGAGTTAGAGCAGGCACTAAAGGAACTGGAGGCTTAAAAATGAGCATGAAAGCTACTCGAGACGCATACGGAGACTGGTTAAAGGAGGCTGGAAAGCTAAACAAGGACATTGTTGTAGTTGATGCTGATCTTTCAGAGTCAACAAAGACAAATGTATTTGCTAAAGAATTTCCAGATAGATTTATTGATGTTGGTAGTGCTGAACAGAATCTAATTGATATCTCAGCGGGTCTTGCTTTAGGAGGGAAAAAAGTATTCGCGAGCTCCTTCGCAATATTTGAAACCGGTAGAGCTTGGGATCAAATCCGCAATGTTGTATCGCATGATGAACTGAATGTTACGCTTGTAGCTACTCATGCAGGCTTGTCTTGTGCTGCTGATGGAGCATCTCATCAAGCTCTTGAAGATATTGCTTTAATGCGTGTTATTCCAAATATGAAAGTTATAGTACCTTGTGATGCTGATGAGACTAAAAATGCTTTAGATGCTCTATTAAATACTCAAGGTCCTGCATACATGCGTCTTAGACGTGAAAAAGAACCATTGATTGAGAAAAAATATAATTTTAAGCTAGGAAAAGCTGAAACGCTTCGTGAGGGTTCCGATATTACTATCATAGCTACTGGTATGATGGTTAGCTATTCACTTAAAGCTGCAGATATTTTGAAAGAGAAAGGCATCAGTTCATCAGTTCTTAATGTTCATACAATTAAACCTCTTGACTCCAACACACTATGTAAGACAGCAAAAAATACTGGAATTATTGTAACAGTTGAGGAACATTCAATTTTTGGTGGGCTCGGAGGAGCCGTAAGTGAAGCTGTTTCAGAAACTTATCCTGTGCCAATTTTTAAAATTGGAGTCAATGATACTTTTGGTCAATCAGCCAGATCTTTTGAGCCATTATTGAAAGCTTATGGATTAACTCCGGATCAAATTGCGGAAACTTCCGAAAAATATATCAAAAAAATTAAGAGATAACATTCTAAGGTGTATTGTATGGAGATATTTATCGACACAGCTGAAATTTCTCAGATTAAAAAATACTGGAATATGGGGGTCATAGATGGAGTGACCACTAATCCAACTCTAATCGCAAAATCTGGGAGAGACTTTAAACAGGTTGTAGCTGAGATAGCTGACATTGTTAAAGGACCAATAAGCGTGGAAGCTATAAGCACCCAAGCTTCAGACCTTATTGCTGAAGCGAAAGAGCTAGTAAAATTTGGGGAATATATTGTAGTAAAAATTCCTATGACAGCTGAAGGCCTTAAAGCAGTTAAGGAGCTTAATAAATTAGGAATTAAAACAAATGTTACTTTAGTATTTTCAGCTAGTCAAGCATTATTAGCAGCAAAAGCTGGGGCGACATACGTTAGCATATTTGTTGGTAGATTAGACGACAGAGGACATGAGGGAATGGAAGTTGTTTATGAAATTGGGGAAATTTTCAAAAACTATAGATTGCCCTCCAAATTAATAGTTGCCAGTATTCGACATCCTCGCCATGTTATTGAAGCAGCTACAGCTGGAGCTGATGTTGCAACAATCCCACCAGATACTCTAGACAAGATGCTTGCACACCCATTAACTGATGAAGGTTTACGAGTTTTCGCAAGTGATTGGGAAAAAGTGAAAAAAACATAAGAAAACCCTCCTTTTTAAGGAAAGCAGATAAGCTACCTTCCACTCACTTTTTCAGGCGTGCATTGAACTCTAAAATTATAATAGTAATTTTTTTTTCATTTTTATTAATAATCCCAAATGTTTCAGCATCTTCACAATTACGTTACAGGTTTACAATGAGTTACGTATTCGAGAATAAGGGTTTAGAGGCAATAAATTTAACAAAAGAAGACGTTTCAGTACCCCTTTTTTTGAAAGAGCCTAGTCAAAGTGTAAAAATTGTTGCCTTTTCGCATAATCTTGTTGATGAATATAATGACCAAGATGAAAATAGGTGGCTTGTTGTTAATATTTCTCGTATAATTAACCCAAGTCAGAAGATTAGTATTTTTGTTACATATGAAATTGAATCGAATGATAGGGTGAGAAGTAGTTTAGATAATAATAAGGCGGGTTTAATTTCAGATATTCCTGATTCAATGATTCAAGAGTATTGTATCACAACCTCTACCTTCATGTCATCAAATAAGGATATACTTTCTAAGGCTCAGGAGCTTACAAAAAACACGCAGACGGTTTTAGGTAAAGTAATGAATCTATTAGATTGGTTTATTGCTAATATTAGATACGGAAATTATGAAGTCCCACGTTATGCAAATGAAACTTTCAGGTACCTAGAAGGAGATTGTGATGACCAAGCAATATTATTAATTAGTATGTTACGAGGGATAGGGATACCCTCTTATTTGGAAGTTGGAACTTACTTTATGCCAGGTTACGAGACAACAAATAAAAGTTGGGATGGACATCTCGAAAATATTGCTAAAAACATAGGCTGGCATGGGTGGGCTATGGTCTATATTCCTCCTTGGGGATGGACGCCTGTTGACTTGACTCTAAGTACGAGCGTTGATCCATTAACAAAAATTAATCAGGCACCTGAATACTCGAATTTAATAGTTAAATGCTTTAGAGTTTCAAAACAAGACTATATTACTGAAAGTTGGAACACCCGAGAAAGAGTAATCAAATCAACTTTATATGTTATTAGCAAAGATGAAGCAACTCAAATATTTAATCAGCCATTACAAAACCCAAATATTCAATTTTTAGGAGTTAGTATAGTCATACTAATAATCGCTTTATTTTATTTAGAGAGGAGAAAAAATCAAATTCCAAAATAAATTCTTTAAACCATAAGTTACTATATATTTTCTGATGATTTATGGAAATACCTGAATGTATTCTTCGTCGAAAAAGTGTTAGAAATTTCCTTGAAAAAGAAATCTCTGACCAAGATATTGAGATTATTTTAAAATCGGCAATCCTTGCGCCAAGCGCTGGAAACCTTCAGCCATGGAACTTTATTGTTATTAAAGACACTGCTACAAAATTGAAGTTATCAGAAGCTGCGTCTAATCAAAAATCTATCATCATGAGTTCGGTGGTATTTGCTATCTGTGTTGAGCCTTCGAGATCTGCTACACGTTATGGTGAAAGAGGCACTAACCTATATTGCTTCCAAGACACAGCAGCAGCTATAATGAACATAATTTTAACTGCAGCTCATAATGGTTTAGGAAGTTGTTGGATTGGTGCCTTCAATGAAGAGATGGCATCAAAAATTCTTGAGTTACCTCAAGGTATTAGACCCATCGCTCTCCTGCCAGTAGGTTATCCAAGTGAAACACCAAGCCAAAGACCAAGAAGACCTCTAAATGAGGTAGTTCATAAAGAAAAATGGTAATTCAATACATTTTTTCAATTAAACATTCGTGAGGTAGGTATTGGAGGTACACATTTTCTTAGGTTAATTAATGCCCTCTTTTTTTCTTCGTTCTTGATATCTGAATTAATTATTCCTGTTTTTAACAATTCAGTAGCTTCATCCATTGCTTTCCTATTAACAGGATAAGGGACTCCATCTTTGCCACCAAAGGCAAAATTGAATCGTACAGGGTCATTCCAACTAGCTTTTTCTCCATATATTAATTCAGAGATTAAGCTTAAACCTCTAATAGTTGATGGTCCTACTCCTTGAAAAGCAACAAGCTCTTCATAATTGGATGGTTGAAACTCATATAATGCTCGTAGTGTATCCCAATTAACTGACCTTGGCATAACTAAAAGATCATGACAATTAGCATCATTCCATCCATCTAGGCGAGATTGACCAAATTTGACTGTCTTAATAATCATTTTTTCAATTTTATCAGTTCTCTCTTTTACTAAATCAACACAGACCTCTCTATTATTGTAACTAAATTTACTGGTTAGGTCTAATACATTATCTAAATGACTATTACAGATAATAGCATTTTGAGGTTCATCAATAAACCCATTATGCTCAATTGGCCAATGATATCTACGTGCATCAACTCTTTCATGATTAATCCCTTGCTGAATCACAATCCAATGACCATTTTCATCAAAAATGAAGCAGTGATGATATAGTTGGTAACCATCTTGGATTAAATTATTATCAACTTTAGCTGCTATTTTACTAGAGTAGACCAATTCATCAATTTTTAATGTACTTAAACCAAAACTTTCCCCATGTTTCTTAATTTCTAATGGAGCTTGACGAGATGTCCTACCCTTACCACCAGCTATTGCTAATCCTATTTCACTTGGAATAATTGCTTCTTTAAGAGCACCACATGTGACAGTTGTTGTTCCACTACTATGCCAATCATAACCCAAAACACAGCTTAATGATTGAAAAAACCAAGGATCGGAAAGCCGCTCCAGATATCCAGTTAATCCATATTCTTCGATAATTAAAGAGGTTAAACATTTAGCTAATTTCACCATACGATTGAAAAGCCATTTTGGAGCTTTTCCAGGATGTAACGGGAGAATTGCGGAGGCTTTACTCATTCAGCAGAAAAAATATTCTCTTAGTTATATTTTTGTAGAATAAAATTGTAGAGGAGTTGAATAAAAGTAAAAAAGAGTTTAAATTCTTTTTATTAACTCTTCTGCAACTATTTCTAAACCTCGGGCAGTAAGCTCAAGAGACATTGAAGCTGTTCGTTTATCGAAAGCTTGCTCGGGTAATAGAGGAACATGGATAAATCCAGCTTGAATTTCTAGCTTCTTCCTGTCAACAAGGTTCATTAAATGGTAAAATAACTGGTTGCAGCCAAATGTTCCGGCACTATAGGAGAGTTCTGCTGGAATTTTTTCTTCTCTAAGCCTGGCGTGAAGATCTCTGACGGGTAAAGATGTGAAATATGCTGCTGGTCCATCCTCAAGTTTCTCATCAGTGGGTTTAGCTCCACAGTTATAAGGCGCCCGTGCGTTTGCAAGATTGATTGCCACCCGCTCAAGGTTGAGGTGTGGTCCACCTCCTTGCCCAGTACATACAATTGCTGAAGGGGTATGTTTATCCACAAACTTTTCAATTAATCCCTTAATCTCAGCATATCGTAGAGGCATCTCTTCAACAATTATTTTGTATCCATCAATTACTTTGCCATCCAGTTTTTTACAGGATAAGATTGATGGATTAACAGTGCTTCCGCCAAATGGCTCAAAACCAGTGAATAATAACTGTTTTTTTTCCTGCATACTCTTCACTGCAAAGAAAATACCGAATTAGTATATTTGTTTGACTAACCTATTAGTCTACCATACCTGTCGACTTCTTGTCGTCTAACCCTGGTACTGGATATGGGTTTACCATCGTCAGCTAAAACCATCTTCATGACGAAAATTAATAGAGGTTTCTTTCCTTTTTTAACTCGGATTTGATTGATTTCTTCAGCACGTGGTTCGGTTTCTTCACTTACCAATATTCCTTCAAGATTCGTATTATCGGTAGCAGGGCCATAAGGGTCATCAAGTGGGAAAAAGGTACTGCGTTCAAGCAAATTTCTTTCATTTAAATAGGCTTGAACATCAGCCAACCTCATTGGGTATGGATCAATTATATGTGGTTTCTTCATAGAAGCAGCGAATCTATCAGTTGTTATACCAATCATTACATTATCTGCGATTCTAAAGGCTTCATCAAGAAGATACCAATGCCCTTTATGCATTACATCAAATGTGCCTGCAACGGTTATTGATTTAAGTCGCTGCTCACTCATCAGCCTTTCCTCTGGAACTTCATTAACGCACTCGTAGTTGAAATTAAGCTTTTAGTATATACTCGATGATAGAATATTAGATTAACCCCCTAAATGACAAGAACCAGTTCACTAACGTTGGCCCAACGACTATTAAAACAATAAATCTTATGACATCTGCAAATATTCCGACTTTTATCATGTCTCTCATTTTAATGAATCCTGAGCTGTATGCAATTGCCATAGCAGGTGTTGTGCTTGGTAGGGTACTTGGGATAGTTGTGGCTATTGCTGTGCCCAATATTGGGCCAATCGGATTTATTCCAGCAGCAATTGATAAGGATGCAGCAAGAGGGCAAGCCACTGAAGCAGCCCCTGTGTTCGAAGCAGGATAACTCAAAAGAAAGCCAATAAAACTGCAGACAGCAAAAATCATGTATTCACTTGGTGTGGGTCCAATCACACTCTTAAAAAGCATACCAATCCATTGACTAAATCCGCTTCTCATTAAACCAGTTCCAAGTGTAATTCCACCACCAACAAGGAAAACTATATCCCAGTTAATTGATTCGTATAACATCTCATCCCACTTTAAGAGTGTAGTTCCATCAATCTTGATTAATGGAAAAATAAATAGAACCAAAGTAGCTGGAGCAGCTTCTGGTAAAATTTTAGTTAATAAAACACTTAATGGCTCAAGATCTGGTTTAATTAATGCTAAGTTTGTTGCTATTCCTGGTATTAACCATAAAAATAAAGTTAAGAGTAAAATGGATATCGTGATTTTTTCTCCTCTATTCATTGGACCAAGCTCAGAAAGTTCTTTTTTTAGAGTTGAAGGTTCGAAAGGTAGACTTGATATTTCAGGTTTAATAATTTTATAAACTAAAAACCATGTTAAGAATAAACCAAAAAAAGCGTGGAAAGTTCCTACATAAAACCAGTCGACAAAAGTAAGATCGAATTTAGTTGTTTCAAATATTACTTTTTTAGCTATCAAGTTTGTTGTTGTACTCGTTAAAAATAATAGGCTACCGGAAGTTGCTGCTTGTCCAAGAGCTAGAAGTGTGCCTGTGCCATATGAACTACCTTTATTGAAGCCTTGTCTCATTAAGAAAGCAATAACGAAACCATATACTATACTCGTGGCAGCAGTCATTGAGCCTGTTAAGGTTAATAGGAATACAGGAAGACTTGCGACAAAAAACCCAGCAACTGCAGGATTCCTTGTTCTGCTTAAACTTGCTAGAGTCAATGCTACGCGTCTATCTAATCCCCATTTCTGGAAAGCTTTAGCGAAGATAAAACCACTTATAATAACTATAATTAATGGATCCATTATTGGTGCAACTGAATCCTTCCAAGGGATTATTCCGGATATACTGAAAAGAATTATTGGTACTAACCCAGCTAAGCCTAATGAAGTAGTTTCAAAAACCCACCAGGTTGCAGTCCATAATAGTACACCTAATCCATACTTTGGGCCTAAATTTGACGAGACATTGACAAATTTTGCTGCTTCATCCATTGTACTATTACTTGGAATTAGTAGACAGAGTAAGAATAGCAGTGGTCCCAGATAGAAACTGATTCTCTTCATTGACCATTCAACTTTTCTCAAAGCCACTTAAACCCCTTGAAAGTGTAATAGGAAGGAACCTACGAGGGGCTACTCAAAAACGTTACCCCTTATAGAGCGTAATAAATAAATACCATACGAATTTCTCATAATTAGTTCATACTATTTTAGCTAATTTTTAGAGAATATAATTTTTTTTAAGTGAAGAGGGTTAGATTTTTTTACTAAATAATAATTATTATTTCTTCATGAGTTTACAGTGGCCTTATGAAAATATTGATGGTTACCTTTACGTTGATGGAGTTTCAACGATTGATATTGCTCGACGTTATGGAACACCGGTTTATGTTTATAGTGAGAATTTAATTAGAAAACAGTACAAATTATTATCATCAACCATTGCCAAATATTATCCAAAAACAAGATTACTATTTGCTTCAAAAGCCAATACAAACATATCAATACTTAATATTTTACTTGAAGAAGGATCAGAGATTGATGCTGTAAGTCCTGGAGAAGTTTACTTATCACTGGCTACCGGTTATAAGCCATCTCAAATTATGTTTACAGGAACTAGTGTTGGTCTTGATGAACTTAATTATCTTCTTGAAACGGGAGTAAGAATTAATGTAGACTCTCGTTCACAATTAGAACGAACTTTAAATCTGGAAGTGCCTGAGCTTATCTCAATACGGATTAACCCAGAATTTGGAGCTGGTCATCATGAACATGCTATAACAGCTGGTCCAAATGTGAAATTTGGGATTTGGGATCAGGATGCTGTTGAGGCTTATAATCTTGCAGCAAGAGCTGGAGTAAAAAAATTTGGTATACAGATGCATATTGGATCAGGAGTTTTTGATGTTTCCAATTATGTGAAGGCGTCTTCTAGGTTACTTGAAATTGCAAAAAAAATTCACGAAGAAACAGGCATCTCCTTTGATTTTATTGATTTAGGAGGAGGGATAGGAATACCCTACAAACCAGAGGATATGCAAATCAATCTAGATAATTTCATGGATACTCTTTTTGGATTTGTCAAAAGCAAGCTAAGTGAATATAACTTAGGTATGCCAGAGATATGGTTTGAACCAGGAAGGTTTTTCGTTGCAGAAGCAGGAATAATTTTGACACGCATCACTACAATTAAAAAAACACCATATAAAAATTGGATCGGGGTTGATGCTGGTTTCAACACTTTGATTAGACCAGCACTTTATGGTTCATACCATGAAATCATTGCTGCCAGTAAATTGAATGGTAGAAAAAGCAAACATGACATTTATGGACCATTATGCGAATCAGGAGATGTATTTGGACATGATAGAGAGATACCAGAAGTGGAGGAAGGTGCCCTACTAGCAATAATGAACGCAGGAGCTTATGGATACAGTATGAGCAGTCAATATAATTCTCGCCCAAGAGCCCCAGAAGTTATGGTTAAAAATGGTAAAGATTGGTTGATCAGAGAAAGAGAAACATTTGAGGATTTACTTAAAGGACAAAAAATGAGTTAAAAAATTAATTTACTTTAAAAAACTGTGTCATAGGTGCTCCACATATGGAACATTTGTCTGGTGCATTATTTTCTACTGTGTTTCCACATACTTTGCACACATAATAATCAGTATTTGGTATTGTTTTATTTTCTTTTAATGCAGCCAATAATTTACTATAAAGCTCTGCATGAATTTCTTCAACTTTGTTAGCTATATTGAAGCTCCATTCAGCTGCTTTGTTTTTTTCTTTTTGAGAAATTGCGATATATTCCGGGTACATTTGTTTGAATTCGAAAGTCTCACCACTTATTGCTTCATCAAGATTGCTCAGTGTTGTACCAACTTTACCTGCAATTCGTAGATGGTTTAAAGCATGAATTGTTTCAGCTTCAGCTGCAGCCTTGAATAATTTTGCTACTTGTGGTAATCCTTCCTCCTCTGCTTTTTTAGCAAAAGCAAGGTACTTTCGATTTGCTTGAGATTCACCTGCAAAAGCATCCATTAATTTATCAATTGTTTCAGGCATTTTATGAACCTAAAATAGAATTGCATTTCAGTCGAGATAAATCTTGACATTTTAAATTATTAAATTCGGAGAAGAGGGCAAGTCATACAATGAACTCCGCCATTTCCTTTTATGAACTCATCACCTGGAATCTGAATCACTTCAATGCCTCTTTCTCGAATCTCATCAATAATGTGATCATTACTTGAAGAATGGAGTATTAGCGCTTCGTCTACCGTAAGCAGGTCACAAGCCATCTCTTCACATTGCTCTGAAGTAATTTCGATAACATCATACTCATTATCACGTAACCATTCCAAGTAACTGGCGGTCCATGTTTCTGAGCGAGTGAAGATTGTAGCAGGGTATGCCTCAAGCGTCTCTCGGTTAAATAATGCAATTTTTCCTGGAAGTTCAATAAACTCGGTATCAATATGACTAATACCTTTTGGGAGGTTAATCTGGATAAATTGGTCAATAAGTTGTTCGTTTAATAGGAAACTTTGAAGATCCTCAATACCCCCTTGAGTTGTTCTTGGAGTTAACGCTGCTAATGCTACTTTGCCTTCAAGTAAAATGAAACTTCCCCCTTCAAGGGTTTGTCCTTCAGGTGTATAATGTGCTATAGGGGTACCTGAGGCGAGGTGTGCGGCTTTAACTATTGGGGTTTCATATCTTCTTGATTCTAATCCCATCCTGAATAATATTGCCCCAGCATCAGTTATTGTGCTACTATCACGCGTATAAACTAGATTAGGGGATTGATGAATTAATTTTGAAGTGAAAGGATCATCTGCAAGGAGAGTTCCAATATCTAAAACCTCTACACCTGAATCATTAAGTGCTTCAGTCATCATTTGATGATGTGATTGGAATCTTTTAACATTGACCTGTGATTTGAAATGATGTAAAGCAGGGTTAAGATTAGCTAACTCTAATTCTTTACCAGGGTGATGAACTAGTACTCTTCTAAGTTCACCAACTTCGTTGGGTACTCCGAATTCAGGCATTAAAACTTCGATCCCTTCACTTAAATTAAAACGTAATGAAAATGTATTTTAAATACAAATTTTGGTGACTACTTTTGTTTTATACTACTTTAAATTTAGGTGTTACCGAAGGCTCAGTGATGCCCTCTGAGCAAATCCAGTGACCATTTTCAATCGCTTGGAGGGCATAGCCTCAAATAAGATTATAGAGGATTTTGATTAACCTGCTTTTTTCTTATACAAGAATATAGAGCCATATGAATGACTGATAAATTAAGAACTACCCATAAACACACCACCACAAC